>Ga0153923_100384_pt1 | contig 14912 bp, 11 predicted proteins | sample TSNJ007MetaG_FD_104682 | JGI IMG/M metagenome (GOLD analysis project Ga0153923, IMG submission 104682) | Attine ant fungus gardens microbial communities from New Jersey, USA - TSNJ007 MetaG | ecosystem: Host-associated > Fungi > Mycelium > Unclassified | place: USA: New Jersey, Brendon T. Byrne... | reverse complement strand
GCTGGGGATTGAATACTGCCGGATCGTCGGGGACAGCCACGGCTATTCCATGCCGGAGGATTATTTTACCTGGAAATCAACCTGCCATCATAATCATCAACTGATGGAACATGCCCGGGAGTTTACCGACCTGTTCCAAACACAATATCTCTTTCTGATGTACGTATGGGGACATAGCTATGAATTTGAATCGGAAAAAGATTGGGAATTGATTGAAAAATTCTGCCGTACCGTATCGGGACGAACCGATATCTAGTATGCAACCAATATCCAGATTGTCGATTATATGAATGCCGCAAAGGCTTTAAAGTTCACTGTAAGCGGCAATCAGGTGTGGAATCCCGGGGCTGAGCCGGTCTGGATCGAAGTTGATCGGAATATTGTGAAAGTACCGGGCGGGGAGTGTATTTTATTGGTAGATTAACGTATGGTTTGAGATAAGTTCTCGCCAACTTCGGGCCAAATTGGCCCGAAGTCAACTACAACAAAATGCGGCAGTAAAACCCGTACCATCAAACCACACATCACCTACACTAATATTCACGGCTATGCAAAATAGTGTTAATACCAAAGTAATACTTATCAGATTTTCTTCAGATTTTTTCTCAACATCTTCCAGTTCCCCATTTTTTGTCTTGATTCATTCTTTCTGCTCCTCCTGACTTAACAAAAGCATATTCGGGGCAATACACTTGTTTTGCTTGAAAGCAAGTTTGACGCTCACGTTTGACTTGGATACGCGGGAGGGTTCTTTTGCGTATGATGGGCACACGTTTTTTTGTCTAATTTATACATAAAAGTTAGTTAAAAATGCCAAAAAAAAAGTAAAACAGAAATTTATATTGACATTAATGTACGATAATGTTAATCTCTAAACATAGATTGTCAGACAATCAAAATAAAAAGCAGACATATATAAAATTGTCTGATTGAAAAAGGAGATTTTTAAATGAGTGAGATGAATACAAGAGAGAAAAATGGGAAACAACGAGTAAGTGACCAGGTGAAAGAATCTATTCAAGATATGATCTTGAACCAGATGAAAGCAGCAGAGCGACTGCCGACGGAAGCGGTACTTACCGAAATGTTCGGTGCCAGCCGGTCTTCGGTGCGTGAAGCATTGCAGGCCTTAGAGGCTTCCGGGATAGTGGAAAAGCGTAATGGCGGTACCTATGTGGCGGATTCCATGGATGAATGTTTTGTATGCCCTCTTACAATTATGGTACAGCTTAATATGACCAATATTTCAGAGGTGATCCAGGTTCGTAAGCTGTTGGAAATCGAAGCCGCCGGACTGGCCGCCAAGAATGCGACAGAAGAACAAATTCGCGAAATTGATAATATTCTGTGGTTAATGCAAAAACCGGATATTATGACAGAAGAGTATATCGAACAGGATATTCGTTTTCATCTGGCGCTGGCACTGGCGGCACACAATACCGTACTATATCAGTTCATTAACGATGTTAATGTTGTGGTTTCAAAATTTTATCCGCGCATTTGTACGGCAGAAGTGATTCAGGAACATGCCATTCCAACGCAGAAGAAGATTGTCCAGGCCCTAAAGGAACGTGATTGTGAAGGGTGTAAGAAATATATGGACGAGCATTTAAATGAAACCAAGGGCAGTTTTTAAAGTAAAGACCAGGAGGTATTATGGGGCCATTAGACAATCTTAATACAGATATCCGAACGGTATTATTTGAAGGTATGGAAGAATTATGCGTTACCGGATGTATTAGTGTTTGTACGGAAGGTATTGTTTCCGGTATAAGTGATGCGATTGAAAAGGCTGAAGAAATTGGTTTGCAGTACCTGGCTTTGGTGGACGATGGAATGTGGGTGGAAGCCGGTGATCCGATTTTGGCAGTACGGGGAAACCCAATGCAGATTACGAATGCAGAGGAACTGTTACCGGGAGAACTGGCCAAGTCCTCCGGAATTGCGACAGCCGCCGCCCAGGCAGTGGCCTTGGCTAATGGACAGGCGAAAATTGTATGTGGTTCAGTCAAAAAGATGCCGATCTCAATGAAGAGGAAAATACGTCATGCCATCCTGCACGGTGGGGCTGAGATACGCATTGCAGAGCTGCCGTTTTTATACATTGACAAAAATTATATCCGGATGTTTGGTAATACCGGGAAGGCGATGACGGCGGCAAAGAAGTTTCCATCTCATACCGTAGCAATTCAAATCAGAGATGGACAGGAAGGGTTGGAGTCTGAGGTAGAAGCGGCCTGTGCCCGCCCGGCGGATATTTTAATGATTGATACAGGTAAAATGGAACATATCGACCGGGTAAAACAACTGTTATTCCAAAAGGATTTGTGCAAAACGGTAAAACTGGCTTTTGCTGGTAATGTGAGCATGACGGACATACCGGCTTTGTTGGAAAAGGAGGTAGATATTATCTGTATTGGCCGGGGAATTGCCGATGCTCCTCTGCTTGATCTGCGTTTTGATGTGATTGCCATTGATAATCATCCATTGAAAGACAGTTTTGGTGTGGATTTGTTGCAGAAAAGTGAATTGTGGATTGAGAACATCACGATTCATGAGGTCAACCTTCATCAGATTGCAACCGTGGTAGCAGAAATTTTGGGGTTGCCGGCAGATGAACTTCTTGTAGTAGATGTTCGCCCGGGAAATCTGACGCTGGATATTCTGCGCCAAAAGGTAGATATTTCAACGATAGCCGGAAAAGAACGGCAGATCTTGCAGGCTCTGGGACAAATAGAAGGGATATCTATAGGAGCAGACACTTACATCCATTCAAATGGTGTTTTAGGGTTAATTGGCTTGGAATCATCACAGGTGCCGGAGATACTAAATAATACCAAGGCAATGATTAAGGGCGTTCAGGCAGTAGTTGCAAAAAAAGTTTGTGTTTTCCCAACTGGCTTTGAAGTTCGGGAAAACATGATTCAAGATACGAATTCACCGATGATTAGGGAACACCTACAGGCTTTGGATTATGAAGTAAAGATTGGTCCGGTCCTGCCGGATATCCAGCGTGAGATTGCTTTAGCCATAGACAGAGCCGCCCAAGAGGGCTATGGTTTATTGATTACCACTGGGGGAGCGGGGGCAGAAGATAAGGATTGGACGATTGAGGCGGTGTTGGAACTTGATCCAACTGCTGCGACGCCCTGGATTGTAAAATATCAGAAAGGTAGTGGACGTCATGTAAAAGGCGGTGTGCGGATTGCGGTGGGAATGATCGGTCCGGTAATGGTTGTTTCACTGCCTGGTCCCAATGATGAAGTAAAGATTGCACTGGATATTTTAAGTGGCTATTTGCAGCAGGGCAACCAGCTCGATAGATATGAATTAGCTAATCATATTGCGGCAGCACTGCGCAAAAGAATAAAAAAGAAGGGAGGATTTCAGCATTAAATAGAGTGCTTCTTGAGAGTTAAGGGAGAGGAAGGTGTTTATGAAGGTAGTAAAAACAATAGCATTTTTTGATTATAATCAGTGTAATGGCTGCCAACTTTGTTCTAAAGTCTGTCCAACAGACGCTATCCGTTTTGAGAACAGAACGCCGGTATTAGAAAAAGAACATTGTGTCGGATGTTCCTCCTGTGTGGAGCATTGTCCCCAGTATGCAGTGATGATGCAGCCACTGGAAGCGCCCAGAAAACTTTATCTGGATCCAGCACCGTATGATCAGGAAAAGATCCGAGAAATCTGCAGTAACGCTCATTTCTATCCAAAGATGGAGATTTGCATTTGTACTCGTACACAAGCGGAGGAAGTTGCAGCCGCTATACTGGCAGGCGCTAAAAATCCTATTGACATTGCCCGGATGACGGGAATCCGTACCGGCTGTAAATGCTGTTGCGCGGAAACACCTTTGCGGATGCTCGCGGCGGCCGGGATTGATCCTGGTGCAGCACCGGGATATCAGTGGTATGGGTTAACCAATACGTTATGGACCTTATCGGCGGAAGTAATTGAACAAAATGACAGTAAGTATCATTTTTCTGATGACATTGTATTTTGTGAAAATGCAGCCCGAAAGGGATTGGAGAGGAGGTAAGTAAATGACGATGCCAAAACCACTGGCGCCTGCGGCGCCTATGATATCTCCCTATAGTATTGCACCAGAAGATATACAAATGCGGGGAGCAGATTTGCCATATATGACATCGGTGTGTATGAAAGAACTTTTTCCGGAACTAGGAGAGGCCTTAGCGAACGACCCGGCGACAATTCGGAAAGTCGCTAAAGCAGCGGTGGACAAGTTGGATGTTTCTAAAATACAACCAGGTGACAGTGTCAACATCCTGGCCTCCCATCATGGTTTTACGATTGCCGGTGGTGAACCTTATGCTGAAATGCTGCGAACCATTCGCGATGAGATTGAGCAACGGACCGGAACCACAGATATCCGCTTGCGGTCCGGTAATGGACTGCGGTATCGGGAAAGTGAAGTTTTCATTAAGAAATTTAAATTGGATGAATACTTTAAAGGAAAGGCGAAGAATATCACCCCACTTTCACAGGGCATTAAAATTGATACCAGCATCGGACCGTTGTACGGCTTGCAGGCTGCCTATGATGCCAAGTGGATTATTCATACTCATAATTCCGATATTAGGGAACTTCATTTTCACCGGGTGATTGACCGGATCATGAAACCTTTTGGTATGTCCTATGCTCGGGTAGAAACCCGTTCCACCTACCACTATAATTTAGGGCCAAGAGGTGGAAATTATGTGGCCCGGGCAATCTTTGACTCATCTTTTGTTCAGGAAAAAATCATAGGTGCCGTAATGCTGGAAGCGTCGCCGCTTGGTGTAATTGGGATCGATGCTGACAATGATGTGTTGGCTTTGAATGATCGGACGACCCGTAATATCCTGGAGCAGTATGGCAAATTATTGATTCTGCTTAATGAACTGGAAGAAGTTGGTTGTATCACGGTGTTGGATTGTCACGCTCCGATTCCTTATGTTTCGGCCGGTGGGCTTATTTTTGCTGCCTTTTTACAGATAGGAATTGATTCGATGGATCTAAATAACCCGGTTACACCTTACTCTTTCTACTCGGAACAATGCTATGATGAAGAGGGGCATACCAATGTCAAAGAGGTTCCGCCGATTAGTAAAGCCATTAAAGCAATCATCAATAACTATGCCTGCAAGGGATATCCGGCTGGTTTCTTTTCGGCGCAGGTGCCGTCAGTGATAGTAGGGGATAAGCTGAAAGCTGTCTATGCGATGGATGAACAGAATGCGAATTATGTCGAAGATGCACTGATTGCCGACAACTTACCCAAAGCAATTGATAATGTCCGGAAGATGAGCGGATGTGACCACGTGATCCTTTTCGACGGTGCGGTTGGAGGTATCAACGTCAGTCAGGAATTACGCGGATTTCTACTAGAACGTGCACCAACAGTAAGTAAAATGGTCGATGAGGTATATATGCAAAAATGGCTGACCCAGCGTGGCATGGCGAACTGAAAGGAGAGGTATTGTGTTACAGGTTAAAAACTGGGAGAATATACCAAAACAAGAATTTCATCAAAATGCGGCTCGGCAGGTTTTTTGCGGTGAGAACGTGATGTTGGTGTTAAATACGATTAAGCCTGGATTTCCCACGTTTGCACATAAGCATCCCCATGAACAACTTCTGTGCATACTGAAAGGTACTTGTGAAGTGACATTGGAAGAGGAAACGGTACAAATGAAAACGGGAGATATGATCATAATTCCACCGAATGCGTGGCATGATTTACAGGTGATTGGAGAAGAGACAGTAGTGAATATAGATGTTTTTACACCCATTCGTGAAGATTATCTGCTAAAGGAATAAATTCAGATGATACAAGGAGAAGATGATGGAAAACAAACTTAAAACAAAGATGAACCGGGGGGAGGCGGTATATGGAACGTTCACTCACATTGGCGGCGGAACGGCCGTTGAATGTCTCGGCTTAGCCGGTCTGGATTTCGTTGTGATTGATACGGAGCATGGTCCCTTTAGTGTTCAGGATGCAATGGAGCTTATCCGGGCAGCGGAACTTCGGGGAATGACACCAGTGGTTCGAGTTCAGGATTATTCACGGCCCTCTTTGCACAAAATGCTCAACTGTGGGGCGAAGGCTATTATTATCCCCTGCATGGAATCTGTCGAAGAGGTAAAACTACTGGTTGAGCAAGGAAAGTTCTATCCACGTGGCAAACATTGCTTTCCATATTCGCGAAACTCCTGTTGGGGTCAAGAGAGCTCTGGCCATTTAACCGAATTTTTCAATAAAAATAATGAAAACACTTTATTGGTACCCCAATGTGAAACGATTGGATTCCTCGATCATATTGATGAGATTATGGCGATTGATGGGGTGGACGGGGTATTTGTCGGACCTTTTGACTTGACCACTGATATGGGTATTCCAGGAGAGTTTACCGCACCTCGGTATCTGGAGGCAAGAAAACGGATTTTGAAAGCTTGCCATGACAATGGCAAATTTGCATGGATTTTCTCACCTGACAGTCTGGCGGCACAAAAGAACGTTGCTGACGGTTTTGATGGTGCGGCAATCAGTATGGATACCGTAGTATATACCAATGCGTTTAAAAAAATTATGGAAGAACTACATGCATAATGATGTACCGGCTATTGCTGGGGAGAAAGAAAGGTGAACGTATGAATAAAGAAAATGAGAAACGTAAGATGATTGAAAGAGGACCTGGATATCGTGCCGGAATGGCTTCTATGGGGAAAGCGATCAATGCACGGACGATTTCCAATGCTTTGATATCGGTAGCATTTGCCTATACCGGTCCGGCTATTTTAGCATTTCAGGCTGGGCAGGATGCTGGTTTTACATCTGCCCAAATGATTTCATGGATTTCTTCCATTTATATTTTTGGCGGAGTCTTAAGCTTTATTCTGGCTACTTACTATAAAATGCCGATTGTCGGTGCCTGGTCGATACCTGGAGTCATGATGGTAGGTAATGCAGTGACTGGTTTTTCTTTCAATGAAGCCTCCGGTGCATTTCTGATTGCCGGAATCATTGTATTGCTGTTGGGAGTTACAGGATTGGTGGGATACGTTATGGACTGGATTCCTCTTCCCATTGTCATGAGTATGATCGCCGGTGCTTTTATGAAGTATGGTGTAGGTCTGGTAAATAACACCAAAACAGATTTGATTGTCGGTCTTTGTTGTATCGGTGGTTATCTGGTTATGCCCTTTATTTCCAAAAAGGTGCCGCCGGTCATGGGATCTTTGATACTGGGGATTGGAGCTGCCGTAATTGGCGGAAAGTTCCATTTTGCCCCTACTGATTATCAGGCGGGTTTAATGTTTGTAGTTCCCAAATTTAATGCCGGTACGATCCTTTCCGTATCAGTCCCACTGGCAGCATTGGTGATTGGGGCTGAAAATGCCCAGGCGATTGGTGTACTAAAGGGACAAGGATATCCGGTGCCGATTAATGCCATGACGATTGCTTCCGGCATTGGCGGTATTGTTACAGCCTTTTTTGGTGGCCATAATGCCAATATAGCCGGACCGATGACCGCAATTATTGCTGATGAAAGCAGCGGTAACAAAGATCTTCGTTATGGCGGGGCAATTCTGAATGGCTTTGCAATGGTTGCTTTCGGTCTATTTGCCGCCTATGCATTAGGAATTGTCAGTGGTTTGCCGTCCGCGCTGGTATCACTGCTGGCTGGCTTGTCAATGATTAATCTGTTGATTAATGCTTTAAAAGATGGTTTTGGAACTGGCGAATACCGGACAGGAGCCTTTACTGCATTTGTTATTGCGATGAGTGGTTTGACCATCTTTGGGATTGGTTCTTCTTTCTGGGGCCTGCTGGGTGGTGTACTGGTAGCGATGATTGTAGACCAAAAGGATTTTAGAGCGGCTAAAATTCGTGGTCAGGAGTTGAAGATGAAGAGTGCAGGGGGAATCATCTGAGAAGGAGGGGAATTAGGTAAAGCAAGCCAAGAGTTTGATTCATAAATAATCTACCAAGCGTAGCCCCAGGGAATTTTGCATGGCAAGGAATGCATGATTTCTCTGGGGTTACGTTTATGTGTAATTTAATAGTTTCCCTGATAACTCTTTTCTACTGACAAATAATTCTTGTTCGATTATAATGGTTATAAATACCTCTTCTAACTCTAACAGAACCGCTGGTATAAAAATCAAAACAGGAGACTTACATATGGGAATACAAGGAAAGGCCATGGCCGAAAAAGTACTTTCGAATATCGGTAAAGTGATCATTGGTAAAGAGCAGACGGCAAGGCTTCTGTTAACCGCATTGCTGGCGGACGGGCATGTTCTGTTGGAAGACGTTCCGGGAACAGGTAAAACGAAACTGGCGAAGACACTGGCGAAATCTCTGCAGGCGGACTTTTCCAGAATCCAGTTTACTCCGGATTTGCTTCCAAGTGATATTACAGGCTTAAATATTTACGATCGGCAAAAAAATGAATTTGTATTACGGAAGGGTCCTGTCTTTACCAACGTCTTGCTGGCGGATGAGATCAACCGTGCCACCCCCAGAACCCAGGCCGGTCTGCTGGAATGTATGGAAGAGCGGCAGGTGACCATCGATGGGGTTACCTATGAACCCGGCAATCCCTTCTTTGTCATCGCCACCCAAAATCCGGTGGAGACATCAGGAACCTTTCCGCTGCCGGAGGCGCAGATGGATCGTTTTATGATGCGGCTGTCTATGGGACTGCCCAGGCGGGAAGAGGAACTTGACATTCTTGACCGCTATATGGAAAAAGAACCGCTGTCAGAGCTTGAACATGTTATGGACAGAGCGGAACTGCTGCAGGCAAGAGAAGAGGCGAACCGTGTATTTGTACATAAATGCGTACAGGAATATATGGTAGATATTATTCTGGCGACCAGAACGGGTGACGGCGTTATGATGGGCGTAAGCCCAAGAGGCAGTCTGGCGCTGCTTCGCAGTGTGAAGGCCTATGCCTGGCTGTCCGGAAGAAGCTATGTGATACCGGATGATGTCAGGGCGCTGGCGGCTCCGGTACTGGCACACCGCATCCTTTTAAAACATGGATATGGACGAAGCGGAGAGAACCAGGCACTGATCGAAAAAATAATTGCCGACATTCCGGTACCTACAGAGGATTTTACATTATGAAGATCATCGGAACAGGGTTGATTGCCTTCCTGCTTTTTGTAATACAGAAGGTGGTATATGAACGGTTGTGGAACCGTCATTTAAGGGTAACCCTGGAATTTGTCCAGCCGGGTATCTTTGAAGGAGAGGCCGGAGAATTGCTGGAAGTGGTGGAAAATCAAAAGAGGCTTCCGCTTTCCATGTTGAAGGTAAAATTTCAGACCAGCCGCCATCTGGTATTTTCGGATATGTCAGGCTCCCGGACTACGGACCAATATTACCGGAATGACGTTTTCCAGGTTGGCGGCGGGGAACGAATCACCAGAACGTTGTCCTTTATCGGCGGAAAAAGGGGCTATTATGAAATCAAGGGAATCGATCTTCTGGCCGGCGATTTGTTTTTGACTACGGTAATGATAGAAAGAAGGAATACGGACTGCCATATCTATGTATATCCGAAACCTTACGAAAGCAGGGAGTTTTGGCTGTCACTTCAACAGCTGAATGGCGAAGTGCTTACCAGGCGGCATTTGCTGGAGGATCCGTTTGAATTTCGGGGGATCCGGGAGTACCAGTCCTATGATGACATCCGCAGTATTAATTGGAAGGCTACTGCCAGGACAGAGGATTTGAAGGTCAATCAGAAAAATTATACTGCGCTGCAAACCATTCGCATATTTTTCAATATCGAAGATACAGGGGTATTAAAAAAAGCTGATTGTGTGGAAGCTTCCCTGCAAATAGTGGCTGGTCTTGCTGAATATTATTTGACCCAGGGGATCCGGGTGGCCTGTTATGGGAATGGGACGGATGTCATGAATGGGGAACCGGTACAGGTGGAAGCCAGTGCGGGAAGCGGGCAGATGGAACGGATTTACAAGGCTTTGGCCAGGATAGATACCGACCGTTTGGTGGTTTCTTTTTCGGCGGTATTTGGTCACAGGCTGATGCAGGAGGCAAAGGAAACGATGACCTTTTTTGTATCTCCCAATGCTTATGAGTCCTTTGTAAAACAGATATCAGAATATCATGCTGCGGGACAGGAATATATCTGGTTTTATCCGGTCAGGGACAGGCATGAGCCAAAGCTTCCGGCAGAAATGAAACGCTATGTGCGGGTGCTCCATCTGGTGAAGTGAAGAGAAGAGAAGTTCTGCGGGCAATAGAAGGGCATGGTGATTGGAATGGGCAGCTTAAAAAATCAGAAACTTTTGCTATGTAAAGAATTTTTGATCGTCCAGATGAACCACTGGGTGCTTTTTTCGATAGTGGCAACGGTCCAGGGGCTTGTAACAGAGGGCAGACCGGATCTGTTAAACTGGGGGTTATGCAGCCTGTTTCCTTATCTTTTGTTTTTGGTCAGGCAAAGCAGTAATAAAATACTGCCATTTGTGACCATGCATATCCTTTTGGCTGCCGGGATGATTCTTTTTCTGCCTTCAGAAGGGGTGGAAGGAATCCTGTTTTTTGCTTATCTGGTGGGATATGTGGTTTATTCCCTTTTCTTAAGGCTTCAACTGCAAACGAAACACAGGCTGGACAAGGCCATGGTGCCGCCGGTGGCGGTGGGAATTGTTGCCGTGATGTTTCTTCTGCAGCATGCTCTGGGGCAGAAGGAATGGGACGGATATTATGTGTTTTCATTAACGGTCTTTGTAGGAATGTATCTTATTTATTATTTCATAGAGCGTTATCAGCATTTTTTGGAAATCAACGAAGACAGTGCCGGTCCCATGCCGGAGCGTGAAATGTTTCGTTCGGGGATGGGCCTGGCTGTCATATATACGGTTTTTTCTGTGGCAGTCATGCTGTTGACCGCGAATATCGGCTGGCTGTCCCGGATGATGGTTTGGTTGAGGCAAGGATTGGTGGGATTGATCCGTTGGCTGGTTCAACTGCTTGGGAACGGTGATGGAGAGCCAATTGAAAACTGGACGACTGTGCCGGAGCAGATGCAGCCGTTTATGGAAGCCGTGGAGCCGGAGGAAACCTTTTGGCTGTGGGAATTGCTGGATAAAATTTTCATGGCTGCCTTCTTTTGTTTTTTACTTGTGATGGCGGTTTGGGGGCTCATAAGGCTGATCCGGTTTTTGCAGGAAAGGTTTGGCCGGAAGTTGAAGAAACAGGAATCAGGGCTTGCCGGTTCAGGAGATATCAGGGAAAAATGTGAAATTGTCAGGAAAAAATCCGAGAGAAAAGCATTTTTTTCCTTCTTAACGCCGGGGGAGCGTATCCGCCGGATATACAAAAAGAGGGTTCTGGAAGGCAAGGAGCTGTTGATTGGAGGAGAAGAAGACAGTGGGCGGCTAAATACCTTTACGGCCGGTGAGTGCGGCAGGCTTTTGGGGGCCGGGCGGATGACCGGAATCTATGAAAAAGCCAGATACTCGGAGGAGAAGTGTACGGCGGAGGATGTCAGGGAAGCAAAAACGAGTTAGGTTGCGGAAGTAGTCAGCTGTATGCTATAATAAAACAACTGCAATCACATACTATTGCATATACATATCAGGCATTACAGAAGAGGAGAACCATGAATACATACGAATATTGTTTCGCCCATAATAGTAAGAATACTCACAAAACCGCTATCAGCTTAAGGCTTGATAATGGCGGCATAAGGTCATATTCCTATGAACAACTATTTGCTCATGTGGATATATTTGCAGACGCACTGATAAGCGCCGGAATAGTACCCGGTGACAGGATCGCTATTGTTGCAGAGAATTGTCCCGAATGGTGTATCGCTTACCTGGCAATCATGAAGCAAAAAGCTACTGCGGTATTGATTGACGCTTCCTTAGAGCAGGATGAGATATGGAAACTGCTCAGGAAATCAAAGGTCAGAGGAATTTGTACTACTCATAAAATAATAGAAAAGCCAGGTATGATTTCAGATATTCCGGTATTTGATATTTTGGACAATGCAAAATCCTTTGACGGATATAACAGCAAAGTCAGTACGAAAAAAACAACCGATGGCGATGAAAACATATCAACTATCCTGTATTCATCAGGAACAACTAAAACCGCATCGGGAATCATGCATAGCCACGACTCCCTTTTGAAAACAACGAATATGGTTATAGAATCTAATCATTTACGCAATGACAGCCGCTTCCTGGCCATTTTGCCAAACAGTCATATCTATGGGCTGATATGTCAGGTCATAGGTTCATTGATGCTGGGGGCAACCCTTTGTTTTTTAGAAAGCTTGAACGCAGAAATGTTAAGCGGTGCATTTCAGGATTATCGGCCTACTATTTTTCCAGCCGTCCCTCAAATGTATGAGATGCTCAAATCCCAGGCTATGCGTAAGATAAACAGTGATTCTAAAACACAGAAGCTATTTGCGGCCATTTTTCCTAAATGCCTGTGGCTGAGGAAAAAAACGGGTATCAATTTAGGGCCGGCATTCTTTAAGAGTATTCACCAGGCCTTTGGCGGAGAGATAAAAGTGCTTTGCTCGGCAGGTGCTCCTTTAAATGCCGAAACAGCAGATTTTTTCTACGGTACCGGCTTTGACATTTTAATTACCTATGGTGCAACGGAAACCAACATACCTACGATCGGTAATTATGGCAAAAAGCTTACCACCGATACCTGTGGCAAGGCATACCCGGATGTCCATGTTACGTTTAGCAGTGATGGGGAAATTCTGGTAAAATCTCCTTATATCATGCTTGGTTATTTTGACGATGAAACAGCTACCCTTAACGCTTTTAATGAAGATGGCTGGTTTAAGACTGGTGATTTGGGCTGCGTGGACGAACGTGGTTATATCAGAATATTAGGACGGTGTAAGGACAATATCGTGCTTGCTACAGGAAAAAAAGTGGCTCCGGACGATATCGAAAAAGCTTATGAGGGGATTGAGGAGGTACAAGATCTTGTGGTCTGCGGCATTCCTGTTTCCGATGGCAGTTATGATGAAGTATACGCTTTTGCAGTAGCGGAACCTTCAAAAGTTGAAGCTGCGTTGGAACATCTGAAACAAAGAAGTGCTGCCTTGCCATTTAACATGAAACTTTCGGAAATTCGTTTTGTCGATGCAATTCCCAAAACATCCTTGCAAAAGCCTAAACGGTATCTGCTTAAACAAAAGCTGGAACAGTATGAAAAGCCGGTCATGTTACCGCAAGCGGAACATGAGAAAGTAACCACTGATATTTCTTCCATAGTAAGAGAGGCCGTTGCAAATATAGCAAAAGTTGATGTCTCTGAGGTTTTGCCTGAGACGAAACTTTTTTCCGAACTTGCCATAGATTCACTTGGCAGCATTGAGCTTTGCTGCATGGTTGAAGAGAAATGCGGCATCCGGGAGGATATTGCTTATGTTCTGCACAAGAAAATGACAGTCGCAGAGCTGACAGAATACGTTTCTGCACCTTATGACGTTAAAAGCGAAACATACAACTTATTGCAGAACTATCCCTTGAAGAAAAGCAAATATGACTATAACATTTTCAGGTTAGCGCAAAATCTGATGTTTATGATTTATAATATCAGAATTCAAAATGACACGTTTCTTCCAAAGAATGGCGGATATATTATATGTTCAAATCATGTAACAAATTTCGACTATCTCTTTCTTACACTAAACTTCACATGGGAGAGGTTTCACAGGTTTTGCTGCATGGCAAAAAAGGAACTTTTCGGTAAGAAAATACTCAGTAGAACCATTGCCAAAATAGCTGGAATGGTACCTGTTGACAGAGACGGATTTGTAAATGATGCATTTTCCACCATTCGCAGCAAGTTAGGAGAAGGGTGGGGGGTTTTGATTTATCCCGAAGGTACGCGAAGTGAAAACGGTGAAATAAAGACATTTAAAAATGGAGCGGCGATTTTGTCCATTGAGGCTTGTGTGCCAATTGTACCTGCTTACATAGAAGGCGGTTTTAAGGTGTTTCCAAAGTCCAGGAAACTTCCCAATTTATTTAATTGGAAAAAAATGAAAAGATACTGTGTTGAAGTCAAATATGGGGAGCCGGTTTTCCCGAAAGGCTTAAGTCCTGACGAACTGACAAAACATATTGAGATGTCAATTATGCAGCTGAAGGCCGGGGTAAACTAACGGTCTTCAGCTGCATCATTCTTTGATGACCGGAATCTATAACAAAGGGGATGAATAACTTGGAAACAAAAGCAGATATGCAGTTATGGGAACAAATGCACGACAGCCCGGAACACCGGCAGCATCTTGACGACTTATTGCGGGAAAGCTGGGAGCGCAGCGACAGCTATGGAATCGATTATAAAAGCATACCGAAACCGCTGCCCCAGGCGGAGCTGGAGGTGCTGAAAAGGCAGACAAAGCAATTGTACATCTATGCCAGCAGCATTGTCAGACCGCTGATTGCCGGGAATCCTAACCATGAGCTGGGAGTGATGCTGTTTAGCGACAATGGAACGCTGCTGCGGCTTTATGGAGCGGATCAATTTCGGGTTTGGGCCTCCGATCAGGGGATTAAAAGCGGTACCCGCTGGTCGGAGGAGATCATTGGCACCAATGCCTTTTCCCTGGCACAGAAAAACAAAAAATGGATGAAAGTGGTTGGCACCCAGAATTATGCCAGATTCCTGACCGGCGGGGCATACTATTTTGCACCGATCAAACTGGAAAATGGGGATTTCAGCGGCGGTCTGGCGATTGTGGTGCCGGTAGAGTATGACAATAAATATTTGCTGGCTTTGGCGGTAAGCATTTCAAGAGCAATCGAATTACAGATTTTCTGGTTTAATAAAATTGGCCTTTACAGCAATATATCTGAGGGCAGCGGGATGTTATGTG
>Ga0153923_100383_pt1 | contig 14985 bp, 10 predicted proteins | sample TSNJ007MetaG_FD_104682 | JGI IMG/M metagenome (GOLD analysis project Ga0153923, IMG submission 104682) | Attine ant fungus gardens microbial communities from New Jersey, USA - TSNJ007 MetaG | ecosystem: Host-associated > Fungi > Mycelium > Unclassified | place: USA: New Jersey, Brendon T. Byrne... | reverse complement strand
CCAGCTAGCTATACAGGAGTACAATACACACAGGGTAACTGGTTTATCCTGAGAACCATGGGCGGTGATAATCCGGATCCCCTCGATAAATGGGATCAGTTCCGCAATTACAACGCTGAAGTAATCAGGTCCACCGTGCTCGGTTTTACTCCTGATCTATCCAAGTTGACCACCCAAACTGATAACCTCGAGATGATTTGGAAGAAATACTATCCAAGTCTTATGACAGGCTCTGTCGATGTTGACACGATCCTCCCCAAGTTTAACGAGGAGCTAAAGCAAGCAGGCATCGACGAGGTATGCAAAGAAGTGCAAAAGCAGTTGAATACGTGGCGGGGCATAAAGAGGTAAATGCTATAGCGGCTCTCGTTTCCCGCCAACGGACCTTGGTCCCACAACTATCAATACCTATCTGTTCCTTCTGTCTTGACCATGAATGCATACACGGCTGATAAGATTGCAGCTGAATTAAAGTCTGCTGGTATGGATTACTTCAATTAAGATTACATTCATGCGCATCCCGTATTGAGGACTCTTTATGGGATGCTTTTTTCTTGCTGTCTATGAAGCTATAAGTAATCCTTTCATGAAAAAAAGAACTTCAATGTATATTTAGAAAAATACACTGAAGTTCCCAGAAAGTACTCATAACGGTTTTATTTTATTCACTTATTTGTTTGCTGCTTTCCATTCATCGAGTTGTTTCTGTTTTTCCGCAAGAATCGTGTCGGTACCTGCATTTTTCAGTTTATCTAAGAACTGCGGCAAGTACTTCTCCGGATCTATTGATCCACTGGAGATCGCATAATATAGTTCATCAATGACAGCATCTACATTTGCCTTCTCAGTCTTCACTGGCGTGAAGTCAAATACGAATCCTAGCGCATTGGATGGTATTGCATTCTTGTTCAGATCTACCCACATATCGATAAACTTGTTGTCCACTTCTCCGCCGATCGGATCCCCATCGGCTAAATATGAGAGTGTCATGTTACCGAACTCCCAAGGAGCAAAAATCTGATAGCCTCCCTCAGGGAGTCCTTCAATGCGATTGTCCGCAACCTTCTTATAGTGCTTTCCTTCAACACCCCATACGAGCGTATTGTAAATTTCTTTGTCTGTATTCAGAAGGTTCAGAAGCATCATAGCTCTTTCCTTGTTTGGAGAATTAGCGGAAATCGCTGTGATGGTCGCAGCTGCTTTGTCCGTCGTCAATAGCGGTTTCACAAATTGCATATCGTAGGAATGGACATCTTTATTAAAGTTAGACATTCTTCCTGTAAATTCAAGTCCAGCTGCTTCATACGCCTGTGAGTCAATATCAATCTGACCAAGCGTGAGCGCATTCTTCCCTGCCTTGCGATCCGCTGTAGTTTCTTTCAGCGTAGGAGCTTCTTTTCTTAAGTACCCTTTGGTATACCAGTCTCTCATCATCGTAATGTATTCTTTGAATTCTGGAGTTTCATACTGATTAATCACCTTAGTAGCATCATTTAAGTAAAGGTCTCCTGGAGTTTTGGCATCCCCTAGAGTTTCTAAGCCAAACATTGGCGGTGCAGTTAAGAATGGATCAAGATTCTGAGCATATTCCCAAGGAATAAGGTTAGGCTCGTTCTTCTTTACTGTTTCAAGGAACGGCGTTAAATCGGACAATTTCGTCACCGATTTCCAATCGAGTTGATACTTATCCGCAACCGATTTTTGAATCTCGAATCCATATCCGGCCGTGGATTGCTGGAAGACTGGTATGCCGTAGACTTCCCCTTTAACCTTCAAGGCGTTCAAGAACATGTCCGGAATTCCCTTTTTCGTTTCAGGAGCATATTTGTCAATGAGTTCATTCAGTGGTGCAAATGATCCGTTCGCCACATTCTGATAATAGTTATTCAGTCCTGTTGAAGTCCACGCAAGGTCGAACGGTTCCCCTGAGCCTAAGACAACCTTCATTTTCTCTTCGTACGTACCCCAGTCAATCAGCTTAAGCCGAACAGTTGCATTAATCTTCGGCTGTATCAGTTTGTTGACAGCATCCTCTACGGTCTGCAGATCTTTTTGAGGTGAGTTAGGGAAGTAATACGTAAGCTCTACAGGTTCCAATGCTTTTTCCCCTGTTCCTTCGGGTTGGTCCACCTTGGTTTCTTTTTGAGGTTCGTTTGTCGAAGCATTGTTGGACTTGTCGGTACTGCACCCCGAGAGCACAATCGTGAATGCGGTAATAAGGCTCAATACTATTTTCTTTTTATTCATCCTGCAATGACCTCCATTTTTTTTATATGCTGAACGGGGATACCCCCAGTTAAGCCAAACTTTAAGCTTTTACAGCGCCTAACGTAAGTCCTTTGACAAAATACTTCTGTAAGAAAGGATACGTGATTACAATAGGACCGACGGCTAATACACATGTTGCCATCCGTGCCGTTTCATCCGGCTGCATCGCCGCTGCCTTAACAGTTAAGGAGTTTCCTTGTAAGAATGCGATGTTATTCATGATGGATTGCAGGAGAAACTGGAGTGTATATAGCTTGCTATTCTCAATTAAGAGAGCTGCTGTAAACCAATCGTTCCAGTAGAACACAGCGACGAAGAGCCCTACTGTAGCAAGCACTGGCGTGGATAAAGGAATGACTAATTTTAAGAAAGTATTGAATTCACCGGATCCGTCGATTCTCGCAGATTCGATGATCGACTCCGGGATCGTTCTGAAAAAGTTACGCATAATCATTACATTCACTGATGACACCAGATAAGGAACGATGAGAACGAAGATCGTATCTTTAAGATGAAGCACCTTCGACAGTAAAATATACCACGGCACTAATCCACCACTGAAGAGCAAACAGAATATCACCAGAAAAGAAACGATATTTCTGTATTTCACTTCAGGCCTAGAGAGACTGTAGGCAAACATAGAAGAGATTACAAGGTGAAATAACGTACCTACCAAGGTTACAAAAATAGTAATGCCATAGGCTCGAATGATCGGGGAATTCCCCATCAAAATATACTTATATGCGTCGAGACTGAAATCCCGTGGGATCAAGCTATACCCGTTCTGGAAGACAGACTGCTCATTTGTAAATGAGACCGAAAGTAAGATAAGCAGCGGGATTATGCATATGACGGAATATACGATAAAGATGAGATTTACAAAAAAATTAGATAATGAAAGTCGTTTCATCATGTTATCCTCCTAGAACAATGCACTGTCTTTGTCGTAACGCCGGATGAAGAAGTTGCTTATTAGAACAAGAACAAATCCGACCACTGACTGATATAGACCAACAGCTGATGACATCCCGAAATCGCCCATGACTTTTAATGAACGGTATACATAGGTGTCAATAACATTGGTAGCGCTGAACAATATGCCCGAATCTTTTGGCAGATTATAAAACATGCCCCAATCTCCGAATGCGGCATAGAAGATTTTTCCGACCTGTAATAGGATCAAAATAATGGTGATGGGCATAAGCATCGGAATCGTAATTTTAATGGCTTGCTGGAATCTATTCGCGCCGTCCATTTTGGCAGCTTCATAGTACTCGGTCGATATCCCTGAGATGCCTGCCGCAAAGATAACAGCAAAGTATCCTACATTCTTCCACACATACGCTGCCGGTAAAATAAACCTCCAGTAGATCGGTTCCGAGTACCACGAAACAGGCTCAATTCCAAAAAAATGAAGCATTTGATTCAGTATCCCCCGGTCAACGCTTAGGAAAGAAAAGAGCAAATATTCTGCAACTACCCATGATAATAAGTAAGGAAGCAGTAATATGCTTTTGTAGGCGCCGGAAAGAAAACGATTGCCATTCGAATCAATGAGAATAGCAAATACAAGAGCAAGCCCTATTCCTAGAATCAAAAAAATCACATTATAGAATATCGTATTAAAGGTGATTTGGAACAGAGCATCCGATTTAAATAGAAACTCGAAGTTTTTGAATCCGATCCATGGGCTCCCAAGGATGCCCTTAAAAGGATTGTACTGCTGGAAAGCGATTACAACCCCCATCATGGGCAGGTAATAAATGACGATAATGAAGAGAAGGCCTGGAAGCATCATCGCATAGAATGTTTTGTTCTTAATGATTTCACTGAAAAAAGGCACGCGACGACGAACTTTTTTGGTTTTAGGTTTGATCGTTACCGTTTCCATTTCTGTTCTCCTTTGCTCTATTTTGTATCCCAAGTTTACTTTTGGAATACGAAAAAAGAAACGATAAATTTTGAGAAAACTCCAATTTTTAAACCTGAAACAGTCTAAATAAATGCTGAATCTTTAAAATACAATGAAAAGACCTATATGTTGGTTTTTTTAGTTCCTTTTAAACAATTTATCCTATAAAATGTAATAACCTTGTATTACAAATAAGAAAGAGAGGTTTCGAATTCATGGAGGTATTCAGAGTCAGCTCGAGCATATATAAAAAACTCTTCATCTCTTTCATCGTCACGATCACCACACTCATCCTGCTTCTTTCATCCATCCTATATTACAATTACAGTTCTTCTTCGATTGCCATGCTTAAGGAGCTGAAGGCAGAAATATTGCATAAGACGAGTTATAGTGCGATATACATGGACTCGTTGTCTAATAAGTTTTGTCAATCACTCTTTCTAAATAACTCCATCATCGCCTTCGCCAATAGCAACCATAACGATATTTTGATTACAAGTAAGGCAATTCAAACGCTGAGCTCTCTTTCATCGCCGAACACTTACATAAAATCCGCCTACATCTATAATCGTAAAATTGACACCTTCATCTCGACGCCTTCAAATACCTTCTATGACAGTTCCGATTTCTTTGATAAGGAAATCATACAGATGCTTAATGAAACAGAAAGCTATTCCTTTCCAACACTTTATCCAATTCCAAGAACAGCAGCTAACCCTGTAGGTGCAAATCAGCCATTTTCGAACGTCTACACGTATGTCCTGTTTGATACGAATAATGATAATTGGAAGAATTTCAATAATGCGATTATTCTAAACGTTGATGCTGACTGGCTGAGAACGATGATTTCATCGATCGACAAGATGGATAACGACGGCAGTGAGTTTTTGGTAGCAAATGAAAGCGGTGTCATCGTGAACCACTCTTCCCCTGATCAATTTTTGAAGAACATTGCAGATCAAGGCTATTTCCAAAAAATCAGTTCCTCTACCAGCTCGTCCGGAACGTTTATCGAAAATCTTGATCGCAAGAAATACTTTATTTCATATGTGCTCTCGGAAGAGTTAGGGTGGACGTTTATAAGTATGACACCATACAAATCCGTCTTTGCACCGATCCAAAGGAATGGAACAATTACGATTGTGTTTTGCCTGGTTGTCCTCTTACTTGGTCTGTTTTATGCCTATTTAGCTTCTAAAAAGTTGTATCGACCGATCGGTGCGCTTACGAATGACATCAAACAAAAGCTGAATCCTGATACGAGGTCCGATAAGGGAATGGATGAAATGGATTTTATCAAGAATGCTTTCAAAGGCATTCTTGATAAAACCGTAGATTTGGAGAACATGAAGAGAAATAATGCACTCCTCTTGAAGAATGAATATTTAAAAAATGTATTGAATGGTCAGGTCTCTCCTCCTCAAGGACAGCTTCCAGCGGATAGGAAAGAGTTTGATCTAGATCTGAATTTCAATCATGAGTTGTTTATGTATGTGTTAAAGTTGGATTATTATCGCGATTTTATTGAGAAGTTCAGTGAAACGGACAGGTCCTTATATAAATATGCCATTGCGAATATTGCCAAAGAAATTACATCTAAGTATTTTAATAACGAAACGATCGACACCGCTCCTGATCAACTGGTGATCTTGGCAGACATCAATTCTTTTGAAGGAAATATGGATGAGTTGTACGCTTCGTTCCATACGCTTGTAGCTCAAATTCAGAATTATATCAAGCAGAGCTTGAAGCTCTCGGTAACAGGCACGCTTGGATATAAAATAGAAACGCCTGAACAATTGAAGTCGGTCTACACCAAAACACTTCACCTGTCCATGTATCGGATTAAGTATGGTCATTCCAGTATTATTACACCGAGCATTTTGCAAGATGTCGAAAGTGGTAGCAGCTTTAAGTTCCCGACATCTAAGGAAAAACAACTAATCAATGAACTTATGCTTGGACATGGTAACGAGGCGAAGGATACATACAGAGAAATCATTAAAAAGATCGCATGCACTAACACTGATAACATTCTAACTTCCGTGATTTACCTGTTCTCGTCGATCTTCAATTCATTAAATCAGATCGTGGCTGACGCCCCTTCCCAATTTAATGATATGACGATTCAAATACTTCATAAAGTTACTGGATTAGAAACGCTAGATGAGATGCAGGAAGCGTTCTTTGAGATGATTGATAAGGTGATTGAGATAAAGAATAGTTCAAAGGATCGCAAAAAGACTGAAATCGTAACGCGCACGATTGAATATATCCAGGAAAACTATCGTGATAAAAATTTATCCCTAAATAGCTGTGCAGAAATGCTTTCGTTATCATCGGTATACATGGGGAAGATATTTAAAAACTCAACAGGTAAATCTGTAGCAGAATATATCACATTGATTCGTATGGAGAATCTAAAGTATTATTTGGAACAAAATAATATGCCAATCAACGATATTCTCGATCTATGTGGAATTGAGAAGTCAAATTATTTCTATACGACGTTTAAAAAGTATTTTGGCGTCTCATTATCGGAATACAAATTAACGATTTTAAAAAATCGTGAAGAATGGTTACCATAAATTTATCATCCCATTCCAAATACCTCGCAGATGGATATCTACAACAGAGTCTCTTTGATGTACATTGTTAAACATCATAATGAGATAAGTGAATTCAACAAAAAGGCCCCTCTCGTCGGGGAACCTTCCGATTGATCATGCCCGGTAAGGTTACCCTGGTTGCCGGCATGGTCTGTGGAGGTATAAGTAATCGTGTAGACACCCCTTTACCTTTTACCTGATCTCGATGCACGCAAGCTGAACGAAGTTGTCTTCTGAGCCTAAATTCACTTGGATATCTCCTTCTTCGCTTTCCACGGTTTGATCTTTATTCATTTGACTACCAAAGAATAAATTTATGATAAAAGTAAAATATAAATATACAATGTAGAAACTATGGCGGATGAAAAATGATCTTTCTATTATTTATTTTCGGTGGAATACTAATTTGCTGGGGCATTTATCGTATGCGAACAGACTTTAATAAAAATAAAAAGAAAAATAACATCATTAGCTTGCTATTACAAGGTGGTGCTTCAGGAATAGGACAACTTTTGGGAGGAATACTCTTCATTATATTAGGTATTGTTGCAATTATTTTAAAATGATAATGCACCTCCTATTGTTAGTTGTATCTAACAATTGGGGTGCAGTTCATTATTAGAGTGGATATAACAGATATTCTTCTACACTAGTTAGAATCCATATCCCCAAATCCAGACAAAAAAGACAGACCGCTCATCAGAGCAATCTGTCTTCCGGTACTTCCTCAAGCCCATCGAATTTCATTTCTTCTTATTTACTAGTCTCTTTGAAAACAACCCAAGCTTACTCTCCCCAATGCTCCGCAATAAAAGGATCTCGCCCCGACTGCTCCCGATCTTCCTTATAATGCTTCGGGTTCTTATGGTGATAATCCTGATGATACTCCTCTGCTTCATAGAAAGTCACCGCGGGAATAATCTCAGTCACAATCTCTCCAGTGAATCTACCACTTGCAGCTACCTGCTCCTTGGAAGCAAGTGCCGCCACATGCTGCTCTTCATTATGATAGAAAATCGCTGTCCGATACTGCGGTCCTCTATCCTGGAACTGTCCATCTGCATCGGTCGGATCGATTTGTGGCCAGTAGAGTTCAAGTAGCTTTTCATATGGGAAAATAGTCGAATCGAATGTAATCTGTACCGCTTCAAAGTGACCCGTCATTCCTGTCTTGATCTCTTCATAGGTTGGGTTCACTGTTGTTCCCCCGATATATCCCGATACGATGCCGTGAATACCGGGCTGTTCTTCAAAAGGTGTGACCATACACCAAAAGCATCCGCCAGCGAATGTTGCTTTCTCCATGTCCATACTTCCTCTCTGTTGTCTGACCTACGCTAAGCCCAAGCGGACGTTCAACGATGTCTTTCCAAGTCCATATCTACTACTATTCCATCTATTAACAGACACGCTCTCCCTACAACGTAGGTTTCTCGATCAGTCTGATCGATTGTGTTCCAACCATAATAACTCTATCAACCAATGTGTCCATCATAAGATCCGATAAAATCACGGTAATCGAGTTCTTATAATCCGCTAGATTTAGAATAGGCTTAGTAGGTGTTGGTGTCCCAGTTCCCGTTGTTCCGTCCACAGCGTTCGAAGTACCTTCCGTCCCCGTAGCAGCGTCGGTCTTACCAACTTCCTTACTTGTCAGATCAGATTCCGTACCAGCTGTCTCGCCTTCAGTACCCTTAACCGCAGTCCCATCCTTCTTACTGGTATCTTCGGTTTCTGTACCCGCTACTTCATCTGTCTTACCTTTATCTTCAGATCCCTTACCAGCTACATCAACGTCCTTGCTCGTAACTCCAGATTCCTTACCTGCTGTCTCATCTTGTCTACTCGGATCTGATCCCTCAGGCGTAGTCGCCCCTTCACCAGATACATCGCTACTATCCGTCTTATCTTTACTCTTACCATCCGTATCAGGCGCTACCACAGCTTCACACTTCACTTCAGGTTTGAGTCCTGTCAGATTTATCGGTTCATCACCAGCCGTTGATCCAAGCGTAATACTGCTAGCATCGAATGCCTTACAAGTGCCCGCGTCCCTCATCAGAAAGACAAGCTTACTACCTTCTACTTTACCCTCAGCTGATGTCACTGGTTCTGCATACACCACGATCTCATCCGTGATGACTTCAGGTGTTGCTACCACAGGAGGCGTCGGAGTCACATCAACAATCTTCTCCGGTTCTTTATCGAATACGCCCATGGCTTGAAGTCCGAACAGACCCCCGACTACGACCACAAGGAAGAATCCTGCAAATACGATTGTGCGCATCAGTTGTCTACGATTACGGCGAATGAACTTAACGAAAGGCGTAGATAGTTCTATCTCAACTTTGGTATATACAGGTTTAAGTTTAGGTTTGGCAGCGTGGAAGTATTTCTTCACCAAATCTTTTTTCTTAAAGGCATCTCTATCATGATTTTTGAAATACGAGATAATAGCCGCAGCATAAGCAGGAACAAGACCTCGCTCGCCTGCGAACATTTGCTGTCCCGCAGACCATTGAATGAATTGATAGATGACTTCTTGATCCTTAACATGTCTTCGCACAAAATTCAGCAGTCCAGAATAATTAATACCAGCTTGTCCACCTTGATAGAAAGCGAGTGCTAATCGACTGAATTGCTCAGGCTCAATATGATCCTGCAACCACTGACATCCCAACTGTTGTACACGATCTAGCTCCATTGGGCTTAGTCCGTTGAACAGGTTCTCATCAGGTTGATCATCGCTAAACCAAGCATATGCTACCAACATCACCGCAGCTTGTGACTTGATACGAGCATCAAATTTAGCCGCCCATGACTTCACTTCTTTTGGTTCTTTTAGAAACTTAATGTTTAATAACTGATCTTTAGTTAGCTTATCCACATCTATTTCTGTTAACAAAAAGAGATTCGCCGCATAGGACAGCTTGTCCATCACTGCAAAATCATGCATTGTCACACCCGGACCTGGTTGCTTAATTTCCCAATCCCTCTCAAGCTTTACCTGTTGCTCCAATAGCGCATTCACAGCACTTACCGGATCAGATTCCTTGCGGAGTTTCGCCAACAGTTGAGCCTTCGCCAAGTCTACAAAATAAGCATTGTGAGTCACACTCGGATGACTTTTACCCCATACCCCCACCAGTTGCATGACATCCTTGGATTTAGGGGCTACAGTAAACTTCTCTAGAATATACGGTTCAAAAAGTTGCTTCCCGAATCCACTACTCAAGACCAAGTCGAAGAATGCTTTACTCAGTCTTGGATTACTCTCGATCACCTTATAGAAAGAGGCAACAACCTCTTTGCGTTTCGCAGATAAAGCATGACTTATCGCTACCATAAGATATGTAACAATTTTGCCCTCATTACTTTTTCCACAGATACGGTAATAATCCTTGAACACTTCTACGATCGCAAGCTCCGGTATTTGTCCCTGCTTAATAAGATCAAATTCTTGATCAAACCGAGCGAGGAATATATCATTCAACCGCACTTTACTCGATATCGCTTCCGGTGTTGTCATGTAATCCAATATGCCGCGCAGCACTGTGGTTTTATTGTCATCAAACAACGTTTCGTTGCCTTCTTCAATCTGATAAAAGACAGACAGTTCATTGTAGCTAAACACCGATGTTCTACGCATCATATCCATATCCGCCAACATCTCTTCAGCGAACTGATAGAAATGTTCTGCACGATCTGAACGCCCTAGATTACTCCAAGCGAAATCTAGATAGGGTTGTTTCGAAGGATCAACATCTACATTCGCAACCCGCTTCGCTACAAGATCGAAGGCAAAATCCTTCTCCACATTGCGATCCCCAGGACGAAGACTACCTCTCTCCACGAACATAACATGAATCCCTTTTTTACTCTGAGGCTCATTCGCATAGGTTAAGAACCCAAGTAACTTGCGGAAAGCATACGGCATACTCCCATACAAGACTTCAAGCAATTGCTTCGCATAGGTCGATATCTGTTCCGCAGGTACATCAAGCGCGATATACACCTTTTTCTTCACTGTCGTTGCCGTCATCACAGCAAATAACAGTTGCTTGAACATCTTCTCATCTATATTCAGACTTGCCAGAACGCTAGCCGCATCTATTGGTCTTGTAACACTCTTGGTAGGGACTGCATTCAGTTCAGGTAGATCCACGCCTTGTTCAATGTCATACGTTTCAACGAAATCCGCATGAAGCCATGCTGCATAATCCGTAATAACATCTTCGGAACACTCTCTAGGAATAACATAGTTATGTGTAAAAAAAGCACTCCGAAGTCCCGTGAAATCCGCCGATTGATACACACTACGTCCAATGACCGTCTGATCGTTATCTGTATGATAGAGATGCAGCGCATCGGGATAGACCGCCGTATCTTTCTCACCGCGTGCTAACAATTCAGCCGGAGCATCGTATGCGCAGAACGGATGGAGCGTTTTTTTGATAAAAGAATGATCTAACCCTTTCGATCTTCCGATCGTATCGAAACCTTCCGTTGATCTGAAAATCCCGCGCCGCTCCCGTGTATATAGTTGCTGCTGAATGGGTTGGGGAGTCGTGTTCTCCACTATTCCTCGCTCCCCTCGATATACATTAGTTGATACAGTAGCCAAATGAACGGTTCATCCACCCGAATTGGGCTTGCTACGCCTTGTAACTTCTGGTCTACGGGATTACTTCCTAGTGCAGATACCGCGAAATAAGCTGTATTAGCGAAGTACACATCCATCGTTCCTTTGAACGGTCGATCCACCTTCTCAATGAAATGGCGAATTTCCCCGTCAATGTTCTCAAATTCAGTTAAGTTAAGCGTCTTGCGATGCACCATATTGTTAAAAACATTACTATTCGACTTGATATACTCGCCCTCTTCGTCCTTCAACGAATGCAGCATATCGCTCTTCGTCAGCACGACAGCAGTCGGAATATCCGTCTTCCCTTTATCTTCATAGGCAATGAAGTCACCGAACATGGTGAGTACCACATCGCGTGGTTCATCATATTGCGACACCCATCCGCCTTCTGTATCCCCGAATTTAATCTTAATCTTCTCACGAATCGAGCGAATTTGCAGAGGATCGACCATGAATAGGATACCCGCTGAATTCTTGATATGCTGTCCATGCAGACCTAGATAATCCTGATCGACCATGCCTTCGCCCGCGACATCGAAGAACACAAGCGTAAGCGGTGGCTTACTCTCATCCTTGAATACGAATTGGAAAATAAACGGCTCTTGCATCTTCTCTTTCTGCGTAGAAGCTAGCAGATCTCCACGTTCGAACAACGGTTCTTCGTACATCGTACGGAACTTACGGCTGATCTCTGCATTCAACGGCATACAAGCCGCATCGAAATTGTCCGCTGTCGTATTCTGTAGCGTATGAATCAGAGAAGTCATATACACTGACTTCCCTACTTGAGATGCACCAACGATGGAGATGATGTTACTCGGCACTTTACCTGAAGTAACTGGCAATTCATTATGACATTTCGGGCATAGTCTTCTTCGAGTAAGAACACCATAGCGGTCGTTCAGCCCGATCAGCACGTGATCCGAATATATCCGGTGCTCTTCTGGAATATCCGTAGGGTGGATGATCGCTTCAATGTCATCTACCGTATCAAGACCGAAGCGCTCACGGTATCTGTTCAGCTCATTATCTTCACCTAGCGCATAGTTCTCATCATCTTCACGGTGATGTGCGGCACGGAACACGACCGCTTCAGGCGTGAATTTCTCGAAACAGAACGGACATACAATATCATAGAACAGCGGCTTGGGTTCCGCTTGTGGTTTCTTTTTGAATATATCGAAAATCCCCATATGTTTCCTCCTTAAAGTTTACGAAAACTACTCTTGAAAACATTGCCGAAACATCACCGCTACGGATACGGATTGTTCTTCGATCGCTGTTGACCTCGGATTTCCTGATTATATACCGCCTAAGCGGTAGAAATCCGAGGTCAAAGGCGAGCGCTTACGCTTCTACAGAACAATTCCGTTCCCTTCGCTGCGCCTCAGCATTAACCATTATTCTCAGCAAGTACACTTTCTCAAAACTTACGTCGTCAATGTACTTCAAACCTTTAGCCCTCATGCTTCGCTAATTCCGACACTTATGTTACTTCACTACTTGATTTACTTTGTTTATATCACTTACATTACTTACACCATTAAATTGCTAACTCCACTGAGGTTACTCGAGTCACTCCGGCATCAACTCATACAACTGGCCGTATTTCGGACCGTCGGTGAAGAATATACGGACGAAATCGTTTTTTCCTACCTCGATTGCGGGTAGGGTGGTTCTGCCCGGGTTGAAATGCTGAACGAAAGGATACACGGTGCCATCTGTCTTATGGGTTGGATTGCTGCCGTGTTTCCTAACGTAGCATAGAACGTCTTTGGCGATGGGGACTTCTGTCGTCACTCGCATTTGGATCGTTTTATTCTTTTGGAATAAACCATGTTTCTGCTTAATGCCGTATTTAATCCGTGATTTGCCTGTACTTACAACTCTTCGATTCTGTCCATCATCTTGAAGAATGAGCATGGGTTCGCCACCATCGATCCAACAAGCAAACACCGTATACACCCATCCACCAATACCCTGCATCCGTTCGTGATACCCTTTGTTAGCCTTATACTCATCTCGGGTATATAACCTTAGGCTATGGATTGCTGGTTGATCCTCTAGCATTGATTCGTCCGCTGCAGCACGATGTATGTAGACGGCCTGAATACCCTCGGGCCAATGCCAACGTAGAATACAACGATCTTCGTCCACTTGATGTACCAGCTCACGTATGACTGGCGTGTCTAAGTCCGCATGCATGTATTGCATACTTCACTCGCCCCCTGCGACTAAAATCCCTTACTACTACCTTTTTTTCGTTCATATCCTTCTGTAATAACACCTGCGTGTCCTGGTCTATGTCTACCTTCTTGTATACGACCATTCTCTTTAATCGGCACAATTAACGTGAAGAGCGCTATAATACCCGCTAATATAAGACAAGCTAACAGGCGAATCATACTATCGCTCATCGAATGTCCTGTTAGACCAAATTCTAGCACTAACCCTGAGATTAACCCAGCCACGCTTCCGCCAATACCAAAGCTCCGTGCAAGATGGCGGTTATCGAATACTAGACCAAGTGACAATCCAATCGCTGCGCCTATAGCCATGATTGCAATAATGCGGAACAACGAATAATATGTGCTGTCATGCATCGGTCCTGTTCGTTCTGTTAAGAGACTCCGATTACCGATTTTGTCATATATTTGTTGAAATGCTAATGAAAGATTATCTACATTGTCTACATCGATAAACTGTCCGTTCGTTCTATTGGCAATGTCATTGAGTAATCTCGAACCTTCCGAGTTGACGGTACTCATACCTACCGTATTAATGACGATATCCCGCTGCTCATATTCTGCCAACACGGTATTCAAATCCACATCGCTAAACCCATCGGAGAGCAGAATTACCATCGTCCCTCGGTCCCCTAATTGTTGATCGTTGATATGTTGAATAGATTCTTCAAGAGCACGAGTAATATCTGTTCCACCATCAGTCGCCTTAAGATTATCAATAGTCATGTATATCTGGCTTTTGATAGCAGAATCTTTTACCGCGATAAAAGGTTGAACCAATTGAGCTCCATCACTGAACTCAATGACCGCTACTCGTTTATCCTTATCCATTTGTTCGATGAGACTTTTGGCCGCCTGATAACGCTCATCCTTCGGATCTGTCTCTCTCATACTCCCGGAATTATCGATGACGAGTACAATATCTTTAACAGGTTTCACACTGCCTAGATTCAGTCCGTATAATAGTTCAAGAATCAGACCAACCATGAATAACATGACTAACGATGCAGGAACAACCAACTTCCATGACGTTCCTACATAACGTTGTCTCCATGATGGACCATTCAACCGAGGATCAATCATCTCAGCAATCAGACACATGATAGCGATAGATAACGCGACTACCCCACAATATAACCCTATGACCACAATCGTCGGCCAATCTCCGTATAGGCGGTTCAAGATTACCTCTCCAATTACACAACCAATGGCACCACCAATAACGCTGAACAACAGCATTAGTAGATTTATTTTGCGTTGCATCTTTAAACATCCCCTCTAAAATGGATTAACGTGCGTCTTATT
>Ga0153923_100382_pt1 | contig 15021 bp, 12 predicted proteins | sample TSNJ007MetaG_FD_104682 | JGI IMG/M metagenome (GOLD analysis project Ga0153923, IMG submission 104682) | Attine ant fungus gardens microbial communities from New Jersey, USA - TSNJ007 MetaG | ecosystem: Host-associated > Fungi > Mycelium > Unclassified | place: USA: New Jersey, Brendon T. Byrne... | reverse complement strand
GCACGGATGTATTTCATCGATATATATTGAAGGTACGATCTCCAATGAAAACGATAGATCAAAATCAGCCTTTAGACGTTTCAGTTTTTCTTTTTTAGGTATTAATTCTTTTAGTGTACTATGCATTTGATTTTCGACAAAAACATCGTACTCCTCACAAAGTCCAAATTTCCATGCCGCAAAATCAAATTTTCTTCCATTCTCTTTCTCATCACCGATCCGCCATTGCTCGAATGGCTGCAAGTTCAAATATCTCGTGATGTCATCAGGTTCAAAATCTCCTGTAATGCTGAAATAAGTATAGCAACTGGTTTTATCTGTCATAAGCTGTCCTTTCTATTCATTTTTATCTATTTAACGTGCTATAAAGCCTATCCTACCGCGGAAAATCAAAAAATAGCATCATTTATGGTACGGCTCCGCGTATCATAAGTAATTTCTATTTACACTTAAAAACACGGCATACCAAACCATCACATTCATTTCGAATTTCACTTATGTTGGTAGTCCGTGTATTTACATAATTGTTAGCCACCATTCGCCAATAAAACTATTAATTCTTTGTTTTAAATTGCTAAAAAATAAATCTTACTTATAAAAATATCTCTGTAAAGATCATTGAGAGAAACAATCTTTACAGAGATACTTTGCTCTTTTGAATATTATATAAAAGTGTTGATATCTATCAACATATTTCCTAAAACAGTGCTAATTGTGAGTTACTATCATCACAAATTATTTTTCTTTTACTTAATTCATTTAAAAATGATCGTTCTTCTTCATCGATTTTTTTATCATATTTCTCCATCACAGATTTTATAAATGATTCTATAGCATTCGAATGATTTTTCAAAAACCAATTTATATGATTTTCTACATACTCCATTCTCAATTCTCGATCATTCAAATCATTGGGTACACGTTCAAATCTTGCATCAATACTATCAAAACCTTCAAATACAGATTCAATTCTTTCATTACTTATATCAATATAATCTTGGTTAATATCAATTCCAATACATTTTCTATTAAGTTGTTGGCATACTCTTAGTGCAGTTCCACTACCAACAAACGGATCTAAAACTAAATCCCCTTTGTTTGATGATGCAAGAATCATTCTTTCAAATAGTCCTTCTGGTTTTTGAGTAGGATGTTTTTGTCTATTTTTTTGTGAATAATGAACATGACTAAATTCCCAAACATTACCAGGATTTGCACCTCTCATATTATTAACACTTCGATAAAATTTTTGAGGAACTCTAATCTCATCTAAATTAAATGTACTTTTTTTAGATTTTGTAAACATTAAAATATCATCATGACGTGGGCTAAACCCCTTTTTCTTCCCTATTCCTTGCGTATAGTACCATGTAATCCAAGAATTGAACTCATACCCCATCTCTTGCTCCAATATTTGATACACATAGGAAATAAAACGTACTCCCATAAATATATAAATGGTTCCTTCTCGTTTAAGCACTCTATCGGCCTCGCGTATCCAGTCCCTAGTGAATTTAAGATATTCTTCAAATTCTAAATTGTCCTTTGTTTCTCCATAATCTTTAGACAGGTTATATGGAGGATCTGTTACGATTAAGTCAACAGATTCATTATCCATTGTTTTCATATATTTTACACTATCTGCGTTAATTGCTCTCAAAGAAATCTCCTTCAAAAAAAAGCCTCCTCTTTTTTTTAATAAATGTTGTGCTATACATCCATCAGTTATGATATCATATTGATAAAAAGAATAGGAGTGTTAATTCATTTGGATTCAGAATCATATTCTGCTCTATCAAACGGTATACAATTAGAGTTAAATAATATTTTTTCTAGAATAATTAGTGATAATCAAAAAAACTATCTTGAGGTTTCTACAAATCTCCGATGCGGAATCCCTCCCAAGGATGTTCATAAAATTGCTGGCCCTCTTATTGATCAATGGTGCTTTGAGCGTTTGGAGGATCAAGTATTAAATAATGAAACTTCTCAAAAACTTATTGTCATGAGTGTTATTAGTAAAGATAGTAGTAGTCTTGAGGATATACTTCTAAAAGTCAAGTATAAAGGTAATGATTTTGATGTTCTAATTGATGTTAAATCTGCTTCGTTAGAAAAAGGAAATGCGGCTGGAAAGGGCTCCAATCTAACCTCTTTCAGAAAAATACGACCTTTTTATTTACACAATCCAAATTCATTATTTTTGATACTCTCAATTAAGCATGATGCTAGAATTTATCATGGAAAACGTACAGGATTTAATATAGTTTCTCATAATATTTTTGATTTAAAACTAGTTGATGAAAGAGAACTTTTATTCAATAAAAGGATGGGAGATCAATTTCAAATTAAAAATAGTCTTTCTGTTCATCAAGTTGAAAGTCGTTCTACTAAAGAGTTTATTGAGTTAATTGACCAAAAATATATTAATTCTTACTCTGAAGAAGAATTAAACACTTTACTTGAAAAAATAGAAGGCGAGACATTATTCAATGATATCATAGATGATGCTCTCGAATTTATGTCTGAAGGCAGTGATTTTACAAAAAAAGATATTATTAAAAATCTTAATATAGGTAATAATGAATATAATAAATTACGGAAACACTTAATTAAAAATGATCTTGTTTTTTCATCTGGACGTGGAAAATTGACATTAAAAATTCCAGAAGAATTAGTTTAGATTATTTCTTCTAAAAAATTCTAAAATTGTTACGCAGGTCCATAACATCTGCCCTAGGTATTCATGATATCTAGGGCTTCGTTACGGCCTAGATAACAATCAATGCTATCAAAAAAGCTGTACTCATCATCCGAGTACAGCTTACTTATTGAAATTCAGTAACGCGTTCACGTTCAATTATCAATGACTCATTAAATAATTTTACAAGGGATTCAATGTTCTGCTCCCCTAAATATTCCATGTATTGTCCACGCCATTCTTTTCGAATAACAACTGGCACTCCTAAATACTTCATACTCAGGTACATCAAGACCAATCGGCCTGTTCGTCCATTCCCATCAGAGAAGGGATGGATTCGCTCAAACTGGATGTGTGTATCTGCTAATACTTCTAAAATTTGTCTTTCATCACTATCTAAATCTAAACGGTAGTTTGTATTCTCCACCCACTGATCCATTAGAAATGGCGTCTCCTCTGGTGTAGCCGTTTTGAATTCTGCCCCACGGATCGCATTTTGCTGCGTTTTAAACTGACCTTTATCATGGTGTAGACGATCGGTTAGTAAGGCATGAATTTGCTTGATTTCTGCTATATTTAACGGTTGGTTCCTATCTAGCAGTTCAATTAAATAGTCAAATGCTTGCTTATGATTTTCGATTTCATAAAATTCACGAATACTTTTACTACTGCTGGGAAGCGTTCCTTCTAAAATTATTGATACCGTCTGCGGTAAGCTAATCGTATTTCCTTCTATCCCACTGGAATGATAGGCCATTCGGACCAACACATCTTCTAAATAATCTTGAGAAACATTCATATCTTTCCCTCCCCTTCAGTGCTTGTGCTTACCATTATACAATAAATTAACGATTCAAAACACTTGCTGAATTTTCCGACTATATTACTATTCGATAGGGTGCTCTAGCTACAAAAGAAGCCGTATCTTTTTTATCAGATACGACTTCCTTGTATAGCTCATTTAGTTGGGTAATGATCGTTTGATCAAACTTCATATAGATTTTAATGTCATCCTTGTTTTTCTTGTCAAATAGGATTTTATCAATGAAGGTTCGGTAAATCTCTTTAACCACTTTTTTCTCACTGTGTTCCAGTAAGTAATCCAGTGAAGAGATAATCTGCTGGACATTTTCAGCCTTAATTTTTTGATCCTTATGGTGCAGGATACTTAGAATTTCATTTTCTCTTTGCGTATGCAACATGATTTTAGAAGTAAGTTCATTGATACGATCAATTAGATTATCATGCAGTTCAGGACTGTCTTCTAAGGCTAACTGCAAACGTTCGAGTTTAGGTGCTAAGTCTAACTTTTCAGTAGCGATAACCGCAAGTTCCTGCTCTAATGGAGCAATTTGCTCGTGTAGCTCTTGATTCATTTCTTTAACTAATGAGTCTAGTATTTCTGGTACTTGAACGATTTCTTTTAGCCGTGCTGCAACAAAACTCTCAGCTTTTTCTTTCCGAATGGAATTGGCATGACAACCCTTTTTTGAGCCTTTACTTAAAAACTCGCAACAAGAATAGTAATGAAGGACTCTTTTCGTTCCATCCTTAAGTCGATTGGTGACATTATTGGCTGCCATTGGCGCTCCACACTCCGGACAACGCAATAGCCCCGTAAGTACGTTTTCACCAGTAAGATTCCATCTTGGTCGGTCCTTCTCACGAGCTAAACGATCTTGTACTGCCTGATAAGTGACTTCATCAATAATCGGTTCGTGCTCCCCTTTGACTAAAATTGGATTTGGATTCTTGCCTTTTCGCCGTTTTGTATCCCAATTTAAGTAACGAGCATATTCGATGAAACCACCATAAATTTTATTTTGAAGAATGTCTTTGACTGCCGTTGGTGAAAATTTATTCTTTTTGAGTGTTTGGTAACCTTGTCGATTCAGATAAGTGGCAATTGTTCGATACTCATCTCCACCTAAGTATTTGGCAAAGATCAATTGAATGATTTTCGCTTCTTCTGGCTCGATAATCAATTGCTTTCTACCATCATCATCAAGACCGCTAACATACCCTAATCGCCTTCCACCAGCATAGCGTTGTTGATCACGTACCAAGCTAATCATTGACATGATTACATTCTCAGAAATTTGGTTGCGCTCGAACTCGGAGAAGCTACTTAGAAGCTGTAGCATAAGCTTTCCCGAAGACGTTGAAATGTCGAAATTTTCGCTGATTGAAAATAATTCAATCCCTAGCTTAATGAATTCTTCTACTGTATTTAAAATATCCAACATATTCCGACCTAAACGAGTCAACTTCCAAATAACAACAAGGTCAAAATTCCCTGCCCGTGCATCAGACATCATTTGTTGATAGGCAGGACGATGTTTGGTAGATTTCCCACTTAACCCTTCGTCAATATAGACTTCAACAACCTCATACCCCATTCTTTCTGCGTGCTCATAGCCTTTTGTTTTTTGAGCGGGTATACTGTGACCTTCCAAAACCTGTTCCTGAGTGGACACCCTAATATAAAGCGCTACTCTTTTTGCTTTAGGATTTTGACTCTTCGCAACAGCCATTTGCCATTTAAAATCATCAGCAATTAGTGTTTGTTTTTTCAATTACATCCTCTCCTTTTTCCTGATATAAATGTTTTCAGAAATTCCTTGAAGGTAAATACCATTTATTCTTTTGTCTTTTTGAACGGAAACAGTATTTACATGATTTAAGATCAGCCGCTGAACAGAATGTTCCTGCAATTCTAAAAGTCGATCTAGCTGTATCTGGTATTGGCTGATAGTCAATGTTTGGCTCGATTGTTTGTCCTCAAAGCTATTTAACAATCTCTTCATTTCATCTAAGGTAATCTTTCCTTCTTCAAATTGTTGGATAATTTCAATCCTACTATTAGACCTTTTTTGGTCTATCCGCTTCTCCTTCTTCATTAATTGCTTCATCTGTGCATCAATTTCAGTGATGATTCCTTGATATATGGTATCTTTTCTAATAAAGTTTTTTAAAGCTATAAGTACCTGTTTTTCTATTTTCATGGCTGGTATATAAATTCCCTGACATTCACGGTTCGCACAGTAATAATAATGGAGACGTTTCGTCTTGCTGTGATTCCATTGCCACATAGGGCTTAGTTTTCGCCCACAATATGGACAAACAATTTTCTTGCGTAACAAATACTCTCTGTTATTAACTTTCTTTACACAACGAGATTTTCTAATGACTTGGGCTTGCTTAAACTGTGACTCACTGATTATTGGTTCAAAATTTCCTCGATACTCTCCAAAGGTACCGCCCTTCACCATGCCGTAGTAAACGGAATTGTCTAAGATGCTCCAAATATTATGAACTTTAAATGGGCGATTATTGAAATAGTGTCCTTCTTCAGTGAGTTTGTCTGCTAATTTCTTGTAGCCATATTCGCCGCTTTCGTATAAGTCAAATAATCGCTTAACTGCATTTGCTTCTTGTTCTACTTGAATAATCTCGCCTTCTATTAATCGATAACCAAAGGGAACAATCGACGAAATGTATTCCCTATTACTTCTCTTATAGGCTAAACCATTACGTATATTTTCGATTATTGTATCTCGCTGCATTGAAGCATTGATAAATAGTAATTGAACGAACATCGTTTTTAGCGCTAAACTTGATGATCCTTCCGGTAATGGTTCAGAGATAGAGACAATCTCTACATTATGCTCATGACAGAGCTTTAAAAATTCCAAGGCTTTTTGTGTTTCTCGAAAAATCCGATCATAACGCCAAACATAAAGTCTTCCTTTTTTATGAGAAGAAGTGATCTCAGCAATTAATTTTTTTAAACCGAGGCGATCATCATTTCCTCCAGTTTCTCCTTTGTCGCTGAATCTCATCGGTTTAGATTCACAGTCTTCTAATACCTTTTTTATTATCTCTGTCCACTGAGAATCATTGGACACTTTGTACGTATCCCAGACAGAGGTCCGATCATAGCCGTAGAGTCTCACTCACGCCTACCTCCTCTTTTAAAGTGGTGAAGGGGGTTAGTCCCCTTCACCAACATCAGGTTGTTGAACGCTATCCATATCTGGATCATGATGATACAGATACGGCAACAACTGTCTTGCAATTATTTTTGAAAATTGTATAGAAGCCTCCATACAGACCATCCTCCTTTCCTACTATTGATTAATTATCTACTGCTTATCTAAACTCGATGGCATCGATAAATAGCATTTGGTTGCCTGAGATGCTGTCGAAGTGACTACTTCCACGAACAAATACTTGTTTATCTAGCAACTCATTCTCTATTCTTTTTTCTAGTTTCACGATAGATTTACTATTGGTTGACATGCTATCAACTTTATATGCCAACTGTTGAAAACTCTTAGATACAAGCGGCTGCCCCGCTCCAAAGTTCTTTTGATAAGGGCTATCAAAGTCGTTTAAAATTTCAAAATAGCCGTCCACCCTGATGATTGGATCCATAGGTATTAGTCCTCCTATTTCTAATCCAAGTTTCATTACCCTGCTGTCTTTATTATTCAAGTTTGTTTTGGTAAGGAAGCTAACTTCTTTTACTGTTCCGTACCCGCCAAACGAATATGCTCCTGTGGTTTCATAGATTGAATTAATTAAAAAATTATCCGTATTGTTTTTCATTATATTTTCCTACTTTCATAATTTATTTGTCTGCTTTATTTATAGAATATTGTTAATTTTAAGGTGGTGCCCTATTCTGGTACATAATGACCACCACCTTAAAACTCTAAATCGTCTGGATCAATATCATCGATACTTATTTTTTGCTGGGTTATTTCCTTTGCGTTGATTTCTAGCGATCTAGGTAATGAGAAGCTAAAATAAGCAGCATATTCTAGATCCAGGTGAAATTCATAGGTTGGTACACGTTTTCGGTTATCGACATTTATTCGCTTGTTTTTTCTATCCCCTTCTTTGTAGATCATGCCAATATCGATTAGCTCTTGAATAATTCGTTTTGGGTTTTCTACATTCGCCAATTTCTTCACTACATCTTCAAATTTATTTTTGAAAATATTGACTTGGATGTAGTCATTTTTCCTTTGGCAAATTCCCCAAGCATTATAGACAGGTTTTTTAGCATTCGAAAACTGGACAAAATGCTGACCATTCGAAAGTAAGAACTCAAGGACCTTTTCATCAATTCCTTGCTGTTCATTTTTTGCGAACTCAATTGCTTCTTGTTCTAAGAGAATCAATTCGTTCTTAATAAAATCGTAACGAATCGGGATTTCTAAGAGTTGAATTACTAATCTTGCTGCTGTTGTAATCAAAGCATAGTTGTTAGCAATTCGCTCTTTTACAGAGCTTTGAGGCAATTCTGCAATCATTACTCTTTTTTCTTCTTCAAAAGTCGATGTAATAATTTGATGCCCCTCTTCAAACAGCCTTTTGACAAATTTGATGCCCGCTTGTCCATAGTTGTTATTTGAAACTTGTTTGATTTTCTCTGATGAAATAGCCGATTTCGTCCAAGTTTTACCAGAAAATTCAATAATTCGCGCACGCATCCCAGTTTCATTTTTAACAAATGTTGTAAGTGGGTTTTCTGCACTGGTTAAAATCATTGTTGAGAATGAGGAACGCTTTCTTATTGTCCCATCTTGATTTAATCGTTTTCTATCTTTCCCTGTACTCACAGCGTACACAAGTTGCGTAACATCAATGGTGCTGTTGGTGGCTAATTCGTCTAAAGCATAGAGTATTCCGTGATTATTAGCCAAAGTTCCAATAATACTGTTCATTGTCGCGTTCATTGAATCCATACTACTATTAGGTGAAGAAAACAGTGATACAGCAAATACTTGTGATGTTGTTTTTCCGGTCGATGTTCTATTCGATAAATTGATGAACGGAGCCGTTAGCTCCGGATACGTTGTTCCTTTTAAGTAAGCAAAAACCATACTTGCAAATCCAACTGCTACCATCATTTCCATATAGGTTCCTAGCACATCGGTTTTAACCATTTGTAGCCAAGTGTCGTAATTCCCAGTTGGTTTGAGATCAAAAATGGCTCCTTCATCTAGTTGGCTAACAAACATATCGTTCGCATTCCCATAGGAATTAAAGAGCCTAAAAACAGGTTCCATATGGCGAAAATCCCAGCCAATCCGTTTATGGCTATAACAAACTTCAACAGTTTGTTTTTGTTCTATCAAAAAATCAACAAGATTATTCTCAAAATTGGCCTTGAATTCAAGTCCAACTCTTGAAAGTTTTTTTAACATACCGGCTTGAATATATGAGCCGTCCACCCAAATCTTTTCCCATAGATCATTGCTTTTATACATTAGCTGATATTGAACAGTGTTGTCCTCTATCGACTTTTTAATACCGTTGATGTAAACTGGTGAACTAATTTTAATCTTTTTGTCGTCTCCCTTTTTCCAGACCAATCCTTCATTGCTAAGAAGGTAAGGAAAGAAATCATATTTCTCTCCAGCTGATAAGTGAGTTTGACTAATCGGTTTTGGACCGATCTTAGCTTCATCTGGTCTGGGATATAATTCGTTGAAATCATAAATCGTGATCTCCTTATGGCTTTCATGCATACATTGGACCATAACAAAATCCCCACTCTGAATTAGTGCAAAGCCATAAGGGCTGTTTGTGTGATCTTTCATCGGACATTTTTCGAAGCTCAAAATAGTGATCCCAGGTTTATCACCAGCCTTTTCCTTATAAGAAAATCCATAATGATCGGCCCATTTTTTCGCATTGCCTTTCATCCAAACCATTTTCTTTTCCTCAAGTGTTGGTGTTTTTCGGGCTTCACTTTGATTTTTCTTTAGAGTTTCCTCTACCCACTGATTCAGTTTTGAAAGGTCATTTGGTTTTTTATCCTCATGTATAGACACGATATAGCTTTGCCGATGAGGTGTTTCTTCCGTTGGATCACCTTTTGTAGCCATACAACCATATAGCTTCGTCAATCTTGCAGCATCATGAGTAACCGTATCGATTTTTGCTTCTGGCTCATCAAACTCAGATGCCAGAGCTTCCAACAGTTTTTTTCTAAATGTATTAGGATAATTTTTGAAATCGCCATGAAGAATTATATGCATTCCATTGCCAGAGAAAGCGACTAAATAATTATTAATACCTAAGTCTTTCCAAAGTTTTTCGATCTTTTTCACAATTTTTTCTGATACGGAAACCATTTGTATCGTGGCGCTCGTTCCCGCTTTGCGAACAGTATCCACATCTATCAACACACCATTAGGCTCTTTGAAGTCTGTATTTCCAAAAGATGTTTTTGATAATGCTGCTTTTTCAGGTTGATTAAACGTTATGTTGATTGTTTTGCCCCAAACCTGATTATTTATAATCCATTGATAAAGCGGTCTCTGCTGCTCAGCTTCAATAGAAACAATAGATGTTTTAGTAGGTTTTCCTTTGGCAAAATGACGAACATTTAAATGAGTAATACCTTTTCTTTTTAAATAGTCCGTTGTCTCCCGCATTTTTGGCCAAAGTAATTTGTCGAACTCTTCCTTAGTGACTTGTGTGTCTTTTTCGGTAATCTTGATTAAGTCTTCTCTTTTTTCCATTTACATTCCCTCCGATATAGCTAATATCGGATCACCGGTAATCCTTTTTGTTGTTTCGTAATTACAAGTTAATCTTAATGGAAAATCTCGAAAAAAGAATCGGGTAAAAACAGCAGGAAAATTGCTTTTTTTTTACCCCTTTACCTATTTTAAAGCGGACAAAAAAGAGCAACAAAATGAGTACACCTCATTTCGTTGCTCTGATCTTCTACTATTAAAACCAATATACTTCCTTATATTTACCAATATCTGAACAAGTAAGTAGGTACGATAACCGCCCACCTCCAGCACTTAAATAATGAGAAAATAAACTTTCTGATTGATCGTATGCGTGCCCAACGCTGATAAAACTATCATAAAGCTTGTTCATGCCTGGGAAAAAAACTTCCGCGATAATAATGTCTAGCAAACTGAACAAAGGATAATTATCGATCTCCCCGTAAAACACATCATACTCAAGTTCAAATTTCATGACCTCTATTCCTTCAAGCAACCAATAATTTTCCTTTCGATCACACATAACTGTATAGGTTTCAACTAAATTATCTGAAGTAATAGGCGGAGCAAGAGGCTTCATTTCCGATAGATCATATTTTCCTATTGCTTCGATAAATTCATCGTAAATATCGAAATAAAAATATGATGAACCATCAATAATATCATCCTTCATAAACTTCTTCAGTATTTCTTCATCAGTTAATCTAAAACCCATTTTTTGTTGTTCCTGTGTATACCATTTCAATTTCTTATCATAATTATCTTTAAACATTTCAAGGAGAAACTCTTTAAAATTTTGATTGTAAGCTGATAAGAATAATATCTGTAAACCCATGTAACAATTGAGATACGGTTTACCATATTGTTCAATGAGAGAAACATAGTTCGATTTTTTTGTATCGGTTTTAGTTCGTATACTTTTCACTAAACTTTTGACATTAACTTCTGGTGATGCAAGTAAGCTTTCAACTTGCTTATTGTAACGAGATTTACTCAGTTTGAAATTCTGAAATATTAAAACTAATAATAATTTTTCTAGGTCATTCAACTGATTATTTTCTTGATTAATATTTACTCCATCTTTGTCAAACTGTACTTTTGGATCAAGCTTTTTTTCAATCCATTTTTGATAGCCATTTTTTATACTGCATTCAACACTATTCACAATGCTAATTAAATTAGGTAACACTATTTTCAAATCTTCGGAATAAGTTTCTCCTATCCTTTTTGTGCTAAGTAACAGTAGATTAAGGCTTCTAATATATTCCAATTTATTTTTCTCTCTTTTTATCAGCTGAGAATATGGCCCCTTTTCAAATAGCGGAGACAAAGTTTTATTTTGGTAAGAATATATATTCACGCAATCACCTCAATGAATATGATAATATACTGATAAAGTAATTGATAGTATACATCAGAAATTTGGGATTTTTGGGATAATCTTTTTTTGCTTTCTAGTGTGCGTTTCAACTATAAATGAATTAAAAATCAAACCCGCTTACCCAATTTATTTTTGGGAAAGTGGGTGTTTATTTCTCTTTTAGCAGCCTGCATTTCAACGAATAATATTAACCCCCAAAAATCCCAACATTCCAAATCACTCAGCTCACACTTCACCACTACTTACATACACATTAACCACAGCTATTTCCTTCTCATCACCTTTTGATACTAATTTTACTGTATAAAATTCTCCAGTACTTTCTTCATTGATCTCATCAACAACTTGAAATAGAGTATCACCATTACTGTCTCCATATTTTTCTCTAACCTGTGCTACAGCCATTGCTTTGGAGGTAATAACAGGTTCATCTTTTTTAGAACTATCATCAACAATTCCCTGAGAGATCTTTTGATTATTGGCGATTTGATTCCTTAAATTTTCGTATGATTATCGTCCAGATGATAGTACCCTTACTTTTTAGTAAGTTCATTCAGTTCCATAGGCCTTTTTATATTTCTCTCCAATCCTCTCTTCTAATTTGTACTGATCAGAATTCTTAATCGCCTCAGCAGCTTCCGTGTATTTTCCTTTTATTGCTTGATCTTTAATTTGATCGGCTTTTCCTTCAATTTCTTCGACAGTCTGGCTCCTTGATCCCGGAAAATCCTCTACCTCGTTGATCATTAACCAGTACCCACTCAATTCTTCTGAATATCTACGCATCTCAGTTGCTTTTTCATCGCCTGGCTTCAGATCATGTGCTTGCTGATAAAAATCAACTGCTTTTGGATACTGACCTTGTGAAAAATAACTGTCGCCATTTGCCATCGCCTGACGATAATCTTTATTCGAAAACCAATTCCAACCAAAAACGATAATGATTAAAGCAATAACTGCTCCGCTTATTTTTAAGACTTTCGCTTTTTTCTCTGGCTGTTGATTTAGAGAGTGGATGGAAGATTGAACCTTATCAGTAATTTGGCTATCTTCTGCTGCTTTCTTAATTCTTGATGCAGTTTTTTGAGCGCCTTCTTTTGCTGCACCGATTCCTTCCGCTACTTTTTGTTTATTAATAGTAGAATTCTTTTCGGATTCTGTATTATTTGATTCAAAGTCATTAACTAATGAGCGTCCACACTTACCACAAAACTTCGCACCAGCACTTACTTTATTTCCACAACTTGGACAAAACTTGATTTCCATCTACTCACCCTTTTCTTTTCCTAACAACTCACACAATTGTCGACCAAACTCATTCATCGCAGAGACTTGTTGCGACTCGTCACCATCTTCTGATAAAACTACAACAACATAAGCGTTACTATTTGTTTCAAAAATGCAGGCATCGTTTTGAACACCGTAATCTGTGTATTCTCCAGTCTTGTTAAATACATTTACATCTGAATCAATCTCTTTCGGTAACTTCGAATGATTTTTATTGTATTTTAGAATTTCTAGCATCTGCTGATCATATTGTGGAGAGACAGCTTTCCTCTGATAAATTTTTTTCAAAAGATTCCCAACATCCACCGCAGATGTATAATTGTCCTTGCCATCTGCTAAAGCAGTACTATCGACAAATTTCCGTTCAATTCGTGTGTCGTTGAATCCCTGAGTGTGAATGAACTTCGTAGTGTTTTCTGGACCACCAAGAATGTTCATGACGATGTTACCGGCTGTATTATCGCTATCAACGATCATGTGACGAACCAAATCCTCATATGTCAATTCAGTACCTTCCGCATAGTTTTGCAACACGCCTGTCCCACTAACTTTGTCCGTATCTTTTAGAACGTATGGTTCATCTAACCGAATTGTTCCTTCATTGACCTCACGATAGAAAGCTTCCATTAAAAACAATTTGATAATACTGGCCGCTCGAATTGGTGTAGTTCCACTTTTTTCATAGCCGATGTTTTTTTCATCAATCATTGACACAAAGACACCTGTTTTGTTCGGCAACTTTCCAACTGTACTATCTGCAAGGTTACTGACTTTTGGTTTGTTAAAAGCTGATTGTGTACTTTGTTCTGTTGAAATGGATGTTGATTCTTTGGTCATTGATGATGAGGTACTCTCACTTGTCTCACTAGATTGCACAACAGGCTTTTTGTCATCATGATTGAACCACCAGTACCCACCACCTCCAACGACAATTACTAAAATTGCAAGTACAGCTGCAACGATCCATTTTCTTTTAGGTGGTTTTTCCTGAGTCTTACGAACCTGTTCTTCCTCTGGATTAACCTCTGTAACAAGCTCGAATTGTGGCTCTTCTTCTATCTCGGCATACTCATTCATATCATTTTTATTTTTCTGCTTGACTAGCGTTCCACAATACTCACAAAAGGAAACACCATCAGTCAGTTTTTTTCCACATTCTTCACAATAGGCCACATGATCCCCCCTAACATTTTTTAATCTTCGCTGTCATTCTGATTCTTCAACCATCGGGCTACGTATGGAAGTCCGTCCTCTTCAACAGTATCGTTCTGTATCTTTCGTTTCTCCTCATGTAAAAAGCGACGAATCTGCCGCTCAGAATAATCGAAAGATACTGCTAATTGTTGTATCTCATCCTTGTTCAATACCTTCTCGCGAAGCAATTCTTTACGAAGATGTTTTTTTACGTAGTCTGAATCAATTAGTTTTGTCGGAAAGGTCACAGATAATCCTTTAAAATTTTGGTAGATAATCAAACAATCATCCAACGATGTGAGTTGAGCAATCGTTTTATAGATACCATTTAACCCTTCAATTTCTTTTTCCACATGAACATCACCCACGTCCTTTATAAAAAATGTATTACGTAATCAGTTTATCGACTTAGTGCAGACATTGCCTGTTCATCCGTCACACCCTTTGTCACTGACATTTTCAGTCGTTTTGTCATTGGTTCATCATTTAGGTAGTAGTTGTTCAAATACTTTTGGATCAATATCTGCCAATTTCCAACTTTTCCTACAGGATGGGTTCAAAGGATGTGACCAACTTCCAGTATTGGGATCAGTTAGTACCTTCGTCATTTTCTTCTGTTTCGCATTAAGCAAATTGTAAATCGTCTTAGTCTGTTCAATCGCAGTCGTATTCGAATGAATCACTGATCCCACTGCAAAAATGATCGTCTCTACACCTTTTTGAGAGAGTGCCGTACTTAAGGTTTCCATCGTGTTATCGTCCGTTCCTTTAGACGCGAATGAAGATGCTGTTGTTAATTCTGTGGAACTAAAGAGATTAACGGCTAGAAAACCAGAGTAGTTTCCAAGCTTCCGAATGTTTTGCTCTATTAGAAATAACGTCAAATCTGTGGTGAACGGTTCAATATCACTTGGTCTAAT
>Ga0153923_100380_pt1 | contig 15085 bp, 14 predicted proteins | sample TSNJ007MetaG_FD_104682 | JGI IMG/M metagenome (GOLD analysis project Ga0153923, IMG submission 104682) | Attine ant fungus gardens microbial communities from New Jersey, USA - TSNJ007 MetaG | ecosystem: Host-associated > Fungi > Mycelium > Unclassified | place: USA: New Jersey, Brendon T. Byrne... | reverse complement strand
AGGCACCGTCCTTCAGATGCTGATTATTCCCGCTATCGATCTCAAGGACGGTGCCTGCGTACGTCTGCGCCAGGGCCGCATGGAAGATTCCACGGTGTTCTCCGATGACCCGGTGAGCATGGCTGCCAAGTGGGTGGAGGGCGGTTGCCGCCGTCTGCATCTGGTCGATCTGAACGGCGCGTTCGAAGGCCAGCCGGTCAACGGCGAAGTGGTCACCGCAATCGCCAAGCGCTATCCGAACCTGCCGATCCAGATCGGCGGCGGTATCCGCTCGCTGGAAACCATCGAGCACTACGTCAAGGCGGGCGTCAGCTACGTGATCATTGGCACAAAAGCCGTAAAAGATCCGGCGTTCGTCGCTGAAGCCTGCCGCGCGTTCCCGGGCAAGATCATCGTCGGTCTGGATGCCAAGGACGGTTTCGTTGCCACCGATGGCTGGGCTGAAATCAGCACCGTGCAGGTCATCGACCTGGCCAAGCAGTTTGAAGCCGACGGCGTGTCCTCGATCGTTTATACCGACATCGCCAAAGACGGCATGATGCAGGGCTGCAACGTACCGTTCACCGCTGCACTGGCTGCAGCGACGAAGATCCCGGTGATCGCCTCCGGCGGTATCCACAATCTGGGTGACATCAAGTCGCTGCTCGACGCCAAGGCGCCGGGCATCATCGGCGCAATCACCGGCCGGGCGATCTACGAAGGCACCCTCGACGTTGCTGAAGCGCAAGCTTTCTGCGATTCGTACCAAGGCTGAGGACTGACCATGGCGCTGGCCAAACGCATCATCCCTTGCCTGGACGTGGACAACGGCCGGGTCGTCAAAGGTGTGAAGTTCGAAAACATCCGGGATGCCGGTGACCCGGTGGAAATCGCCCGTCGCTATGACGAGCAGGGTGCCGACGAGATTACCTTTCTCGACATCACCGCGAGCGTCGATGGCCGCGACACCACGCTGCATACCGTCGAGCGCATGGCCAGCCAGGTGTTCATTCCGCTGACGGTCGGCGGCGGCGTGCGCACCGTGCAGGACATCCGCAATCTGCTCAACGCCGGTGCGGACAAGGTCTCGATCAACACTGCAGCGGTGTTCAATCCGGAATTCGTCGGCGAAGCGGCGCAGCATTTCGGCTCGCAGTGCATCGTCGTCGCCATCGACGCGAAGAAGGTCTCCGGCCCGGGCGAAACCCCGCGCTGGGAAATCTTCACCCACGGCGGGCGCAAGCCGACCGGCCTCGACGCGGTCGAGTGGGCGAAGAAGATGGAAGGCCTCGGTGCCGGCGAGATCCTGCTGACCAGCATGGATCAGGACGGCATGAAAAACGGCTTCGACCTCGGTGTGACCCGCGCAATCAGCGATGCGCTGGGCATTCCGGTGATCGCTTCCGGCGGCGTCGGCAACCTGCAGCATCTGGCCGACGGCATCCTTGAAGGCCACGCCAGCGCGGTACTGGCGGCGAGTATTTTCCACTTCGGCGAATACACCGTGCAGGAAGCGAAAGCGTATATGGCCAAACGCGGCATCGTGATGCGCTAAACCGTACAGGCCAGTGGACAGCATGGCGTACCCAAGGCACTCTTGGGCACGCCATGGATTCCGGTAGCCCGACATGATCAAACGCCTGCTTCTCGTTCTCGCCAGTGCCTCTGTGTTGTTAATCAACACGGCGCGGGCCGAAAACAGTCCTGACACCGATCTGGTGCTCCTCACCGAAAACTTTCCGCCCTACAACATGGCGAAAGACGGCAAGAATTTCGCCAAGGGCGAGAACATCAACGGCATTGCCGCCGACATCGTGCGTGAAATGTTCAAGCGTGCCGGGCTCACCTACAGCCTGACGCTGCGCTTCCCATGGGAGCGCGTCTACAAGCTGGCGCTGGAAAACCCCGGCTACGGCGCCTTCGTGATGGCCCGCCTGCCGGACCGCGAAAACCTGTTCAAATGGGTCGGCCCGATCGGTCCGGACGACTGGATCATGTTGGCCAGGGCCGACAGCAAAATCACCCTTGACACCCTCAACGATGCACGCAAATACAAGATCGGTGCCTACAAGGGCGATGCGATTGCCGAGACGCTGACCAAACAAGGCTTGAAGCCCATGGTCGTGCTGCGCGATCAGGACAACGCGAAAAAACTGGTCAACGGCCAGATCGACCTGTGGGCTACGGGTGATCCTGCCGGGCGTTATCTGGCGCGGCAGGACGGGGTCACCGGCCTCAAGACCGTGCTGCGCTTCAACAGCGCCGAGTTGTACCTGGCGCTGAACAAGGATGTGTCGGATGCAACGGTCGCCAGGCTACAGGCGGCGTTGGATCAGATGCGCAAGGACGGGGTTGTCGACGAAATCATGGGGCGCTATCTGTAGCCGTCAGTGCCGGCTGTTCCGCTGTATTGTGGGGGCATTCGTGCGGCGGATATTGCAGTAGATGCAGATTTTCGTCGTGGGTGTAGCCGAGATTGATCCCCACTTGCGAACCGTCTGCCCTCAGCAACTCGTAAAAACTCTCCAGTTGATAAACCGCCACGAACCTGCCTTTGCCTGCCATGGCAATTACATGGGTGACAGACGGCGCCTGCCAGCCGCTGATTGAAGTCTCGCTGTGGGTGAACTGACTGTCCAATCTCGCCGAGAACGGTAATGTCGGAAGCATATCTGCATGCCTTGTCCAGGGACCGACGAAATTCACCGTAGTCAGTTGAGTGAATAGTCGCAGCATTTTCGGATTCTGCAGCCGCTGCGTCGTCCATTTGAACGCCCGGCTTCCATCGCCCGTGTTGTGTCCGCTCCCAACCAGATAGTACTGGTCGGTTCTTTCCAGGCGATAAAACGGCGTGGTGCGCAATTGTTCGAGTGGTGACAAGTCATCCTTGACGGCAAACCATGGAAGCTCGACCACTTGAGCGATAGTCGCTGCTCCGTTTTTTTGCGGAGCATCCGCTGCGCTGAGCACCGGCAACTGTGGCGATGATTTGATCAGGGGGGTGATCTGCATCCGTAGCGAATAGACCCCGACATTGTTCTCGGGCCGGTTGAAAGTGTTTGCCGCAAAAAAAGTACCTGGTGCGAAGTGAATCTCTCCCGGGGCTGCACCGGGTGGAGTGACACTCCATGCACTGAGGCTCTGTCGGGCGCCGCTGCCCCTGTCGTTCCAGATCAGTTCGCCGATGTCCGAGGCGATCACCAGATCGGCGCGTACACAGCGAACCGCGTTGAGTGAAGGTTTTTCGTGATCATTGGAACAGACCGCGCCCATGGCCACATAACCTTGCGGGGCAAGCGGTCGCCATACGGCACCGTCTTTCTTCGAGCCTGAGCCGGAATCTTTCCAGATCAGCTCGAAATCCTCCGGACGGCACAGTGCCGGGCCATTCATTGAATCTGCACTGGGGAAATCGGCTTCGCAAACCACGGCGACGACGGTGCTGCCGTTGATGTTGTGGAGTCCGGCGGTGAACACGTCGCCGAGCGGAAAATAGCCCGGCAACACATCCGGTGCCGGAGTCGGGCGCCAGAAGGCCGCGGGTTTAGCCCGTGAGCCGGTGCTGTCCCAGATGCGGTGAAATTCCGTGGTGAAATGGATCAGCAGATTGTCGTGTCTGATCGGTTCGATTTGCCTGGATGGCGCTGCGGCCTGGTCATGAATGGTCATGGTCACTCCTGATAGTTGAACGGCGACTCAAGGGAGTCGCGACCCGTTGCAGGTCTCACTATCGGTATTCGCCTCCGCTCTCTGGCGGTAACTATGTATGACGTCGTGACCAGTTGTTTCCGAAAAAACCGTTCCGTGCCATTGGCTGCCTTGCGCTCCCGTTTTGCCCATTAATGCGGAAGCACAAGGCAGGCGTCGCTGATCAGCTCAGGGGGCGCTGTTTTTGAGCGCTTCCCATTGCAGGATGTATTCCTTCAATTCTGAGCGCTGATTGTTGGGGTCGACAGCGTAAACGCAGAGCTTGAGGGGGAAGTTGCTTTGCGGGCGTAGCCAATTGGAGGTCACACGGATATAACCGTGCGGGTCTTCGCAGCTGACTTTTTCAGCAAGGCCGTTCTTTACTTCGTATCCATCAAGACCCTCGTTCCTGCGTTTCGGCCAGAAAATCTGCGCTCTGTTTATTTCTTTGTTAAAAGAAGTCTCTATGGTCGGAACAGGCGTCGGGCCCGCATCAATCAGATAAGTGGGAACAGTGACGGCATTGCGATAGGTGCCTGCCGGTAATATGTCCTCAGTACTGTTTGTGGCGATGATGCAAAGGTTGTTAAGCCCGGTTTCAGGTCCCATTGGAACATTTAACCGAGTGGGGGCGGTGTCAGTATTGATTGGCTGGCTGTAGCCTTGCGGAGTTTCGCAGTCGAGCGGATCAGTAGTTCGTTTGGTCCGGATAAAACGGGTGCTGGCGGTTACTTCAAAGTTCCAGGCGGGATAAATATAGTTACCGTGCTCATTTACGCTGATCTTTGCATACATTGGCAGTCGTGGAGGCAGACTCATGGATGCTGCCGGAAATAATTCACACACTTGCGGGTTGGTATTGAGTTTGCCATCGATAAAGCAGTTGTTGAAAACCGAGGTCGGGCTACCGTAACTGCCGCTTGGCATCTGGCCATATCCGGGCAGTGGCGTCAGATGCTCTGCGAGGGTACCCAGAACGGCATAGACCTCGTTGGTCGCTCGGACAATGACCGGGCTCCCCGAGCTGCCGGAAGTCACATCTTTGCATTGGTTGCTGACAGTATGTCGCCACACCCAGGGCGTTTCGAAAATGGCCGGCGAAGGGTCATGGGTGCAAGCGGACAGTCGCAACGGCGTCCCGCCGGGCCCGTGCACAATCAGAATGTCACTTGCGTCAGCCGGCGGTTGCTGTGCCAGTTTCAGAGGCGTGATGCCCTGCGCCCGAAGTTCACCCTGTGATACTTCAAGCTCCAAAAGAGCCAGATCGATGCCCTGAATGCTGCTCCAGGAAACTTTTTTCAGAGGGAAAGTCTTGCTGGCATCCTCCGTATCAAGGAAATGCTTGAAGGTTATGGTGGCTTTAATGGGCTCATCCGTTTGCATGACGCCATTGTCTTTGCCCACACAGTGTGCACTGGTGAGAGCATAGGCGGAGTCTGACGGTCGAGCGCTGTTGGTATCAATAAGAAAGGCAGTACATACACCGTGTTCACGGCTTTGGTATTTGCCGATTCCTGTCCAGTAGTCATGCTCGCCGTTCTTGTTGCTCAGGTATTTCGATGGCGCATGATTCTCGGCGCCTTTGCCATAATCGACAGGGGTTGAGTAAGCGGGAAGCGAAAGGGTCGCAAGTAATAAGAAACTTGGGTGAAGCGTATTTAAGTTCATGGCCAGTCCTTGGCTAATGTGCGGGATATGAGACTGGCGCAGAATAAGGTGGTTTTGCCTTATTGTGGTTTCGGAGGTGTTGCTATTTGTTGGAGTTGCAAAGAGTTATTGGAAACCCGCTGCAAAAACTAACGGTAAATTCCGTTCTTTCCGTGTGCAGCGGTGGCCTTGTTACTGCGCACGCTGATCATCTGCTTGATGTCGATCCACTCGATGCCTTGCGCCTTGAGTTTCGGCAATTCACGCTCCAGCACCGCCAGAGTCTGCGGATACGGGTGACCGATCATCACCGCCGAACCCTGTTTGTGCGCCAGGCTGATGGCCGTTTGCAGTTGGGTAAAGATGGCGGCTTCCGTGCGCTCGTCATCGAGGAACACGTCTCGTGAAACACTTGCCAAGTCGATCTTCTGGGCCTGTTGCGCCGCCACGGTCTGGGCGCTGGTGCGGCTGTCGACGAAGAACTTGTGACGGCGTTGCAACTCGCCCATCAGCCACGCCATTGCCACCGGTTGCGCGGTCATGCGGCTGCCCATGTGGTTATTGATGCCAGCGGTGTAGGGGACCATTTTGAACGCAGCGTTAAGGCGCCTCTCCAGCTCTTCGAGCGGCAGTTCGGGATGCCAGGCGTACGGGCCGGTGGCCGGGTCCATGGGCATGTGCAGGATCACGATCTTGCCGGCGCGATGGGCTTCGCGGGCGAATTCGGTGGCGTGCGGCGTGTCGGGCATGATCGCTGTGGTCACCGGGCCGGGCAGGGCCAGCACGCGGCGATCCCGGGGCAGGTTCTGTCCCAGGTCGTCGATGATCAGCGTCAGGTAGGCTTTTGGCGGGGGCGTCCTGGCGGGTTCTGCGTGAGCAGCACCCGCCAGACAGCAGAGCAGGACGAAGAAGAAACGCAAAGACATCCTCAACGGCCGGACGTGATGCTCAGCCCTTTGAGCAGGCTCAGGGCCTGGGCCAACTGGTAATCGTCATCCTGCGGCATGGCCTTGGCCTTGGCGCCGGAACCGGTCGGCTTGTCTGCACCGCCGTTGCCGTTGCCCAGGTGACCTTGCAGGTCGGCTTCCTTGAAGTAATCGCCGTCCGCCTCGTTGGTGATCTTGGCCTTGCGCACTTCGATGTCCGGGACGATGCCCTGGGCCTGAATCGAGCGACCGTTCGGCGTGAAATACAGCGCGGTGGTGATCTTCAGTGCGCGGTCGTTGTTCAGCGGCAGCACGGTCTGCACCGAGCCTTTGCCGAAACTGGTGGTGCCCATGACCACGGCGCGTTTCTGATCCTGCAGGGCGCCGGCGACGATTTCCGAAGCCGAGGCGCTGCCACCGTTGATCAGCACGACCATCGGCACGGCTTCGCTTTCGTCCTTGCCGGTGGCGGAGAAGCGCAACTCGGAGTTGGCGATCCGGCCTTTGGTGTAGACGATCAGGCCTTTCTTGATGAAGTGGTCGACCACTTCCACTGCCGCCTGCAACACGCCGCCCGGGTTGTTGCGCAGGTCGAGGATGATGCCGTTGAGCTTTTTGCCGTTGTCCTTGCGCAGCTTGGCCAGGGCCTTGGAAACCTCTTCGCCGGTCTTGACCTGGAACTGGGTGATGCGGATGTAGCCGTAGCCCGACTCCAGCAGCTGCGCCTTGACGCTCTTCACCTGAATCACGGCGCGGGCCAGGGTCACGTCGAACGGCGTGCCACCGTCGCGCACCAGGGTCAGGGTGATCTTCTGGCCGATCTTGCCGCGCATCTTGTCCACGGCTTCGGTCATGGTCTGGCCACGCGTCGGCTGGCCGTTGATCTTGACGATGAAGTCACCGGCCTGGATGCCGGCCTTCGACGCCGGGGTGTCGTCGATTGGCGAGACGACCTTGATGAAGCCGTCTTCGGAGCCGACTTCGATGCCCAGGCCGCCGAATTCGCCGCTGGTGCTTTCCTGCAGCTCGGTGAAGTCTTCAGGGCCGAGATAGGCGGAGTGCGGATCGAGGTTGCTGAGCATGCCCTTGATCGCGTTTTCCAGCAGGGTCTTGTCGTCCACCGGTTCGACATACGCTGCCTTGATCCGGTCCATGACCTCGGCAAAGGTGCGCAACTCTTCCAGCGGCAACGGGGCCTTGGCGGTCGCGGCAGTGCCTGCCGGAGCGACGGCCGGGGCCGGTTGAGCGGCGAACGCCAGAGGCGCGCCGATCACCAGGGCGATCGTCAGGGCCAGCGAGGTAAGGCGGGACAAATGCAGCATGTCGAACGAACTCCTGAATTAGGCGACGCGCTTATCCTTGCGCGTGACACCATTGCGCCGGATCACTCGGGTGACCCTGCTGACGAATTGCGAAATACAGCGCTGGCGTGTCCTGACCACCACTGTTACCCACAGTGGAGATCGACTCACCGGCTTTTACCACGTCACCGGCCGACTTGAGCAGCGTCTGGTTGTGACCGTAAAGACTCAGAAAACCATTGCCGTGATCGAGGATCACCAGCAGCCCGGCGCCGCGCAACCAGTCGGCGAACACCACGCGCCCGCCGTGCACGGCATGCACCTGGCTGCCGGCAGCGGCGCTGATCATCACGCCATCCCACTTGGTCCGGGCATCGTCGCCCCGGCTTTCGCCGAAGCGTGCCAGCAATCGACCATCAACCGGCCATGGAAGTTTTCCCCGGGTTGCAGCAAAAGGGCCACCGAAGGTCTCGCCGCTGCTGGATACCAGCGCGCCGGGGGTTGATCTGGCTGGTTTTCGTGGGGCGTCGCTGTTATCAGCCTGCGCCTCACGCAAACGCTTTTTTTCCGCTTCCTGCTGGGCAATCAGCGCTTTCTGTCGCGCTTCTTCTGCCTCACGGGCCTGGCGGGCCAGGGTTTCTTCAATGGTTTTAAGGACTTTAGACAGGTCTGCCTGATCCTGCTCGCGGGCGGCCAGTTTCTGGTCGCGGGCTTTCACATCATCGTTGAGTTTGGCGAGGACTTGCTGGCGTTCCTTGCGGACCTTTTCCAGCTCGTCGCGCTGGGTGTCGAGGCTGCTTTTTTGTACCAGCAATTGCGCCTGCTGCATGGCGATGTCTTTTTCGACATTGGCCAGTTGGCGCAGGGTTTCGTTGAAATTCTTCAACTGCTCCAGGCGGGCCTGGCTCAGGTAATCGTAATAGGTGAGGGTGCGGGCGAATTTCTCGGGATTCTGCTGGTTGAGCAGCAGCTTGAGGTATTCCTGGCGGCCGTTCTGATAGGCCGCGCGGGCCTGGATGGCGATCAGTCGCTGTTGTTCAGTGCGCGCGCTCTGGAGTTTTTTTTTCTCCGCATCGAGCCGCTGCAGCTCGGATTCGCTTTTCTTCAGCTCTTTCTGCAGGGCATCGACCTGCTTCTCGAGCTTGCCCATCTCGGTCTCGGTGCCCTTGAGCTCTTTCTGTACACCGGATTTTTCTTCCTGCAGCTTGCCCAGCAGCTTTTTCAGCTCGGCAATGTCCTGACGCGTGGCATCCAACTGCTGTTGGGTTTGCGCGCGCTCGTCAGCGAAGGCCGGTTGGAGCAGGCAAGTCAGAGCGAGGGCGATCAGGACGCGGAGCATAGAGGCGGGCGGCACCAGGGTAATGGACGGCCTAGTATGCCCGCCCGGGGCTGCAAAAAAAACGCCCAATTGGGCTTGTGTGATAACTGGAGCGGCAGACAGGCTCATTTCCATTTCGAAAACCCCATAAACCACTGTGGGAGCTGGCTTGCCAGCGATAGCGTCTGCACATTCAACATAGCTGTTGGCTGTCAGATTGCTATCGCTGGCAAGCCAGCTCCCACAGGGTTTTGCGGTGTTTTATGGATCGGGTCAGACCAGAATCGAGGTACCAGTCATTTCCGCCGGTTTTTCCAGACCCAACAGCATCAGCATGGTCGGTGCCACGTCCGCCAGTACGCCGCCTTCACGCACTTTGAGGTCACGCTTGCCGACATAAATGAACGGCACCGGCTCGGTGGTGTGCGCGGTGTGCGCCTGGTGGGTTTCTTCATCGGCCATTTTTTCGACGTTGCCGTGGTCAGCGGTGATCAGCGCTTCGCCCCCCACCCTTTCCAGCGCTTCGACGATGCGACCAACGCAGGTGTCCAGGCACTCCACGGCTTTTACCGCAGCGTCGAACACGCCGCTGTGGCCGACCATGTCGCCGTTGGCGTAGTTGACCACGATCACGTCGTAACGCTGGTGTTCGATGGCATCGACGATGCGGTCGGTGACTTCCGGCGCGCTCATTTCCGGTTGCAGGTCGTAGGTGGCGACTTTCGGCGACGGGATCAGGATGCGCTCTTCACCCGGGAACGGTTCTTCACGGCCGCCGGAGAAGAAGAAGGTCACGTGCGCGTATTTTTCGGTTTCGGCGATGCGCAGCTGAGTCTTGCCGTTTTTTGCCAGGTAGTCGCCAAGCACGTTTTCCAGGCTGCCCGGAGCAAAGGCTGCAGGGGCTGGAATGCTGGCGGCGTATTGGGTCAAGCCCACGTACTGCACTTTTGGCTGGCGCGCGCGCTCGAATTCCTTGAAATCGTCTTCGACGAACACGCGGCTCAGTTCGCGGGCGCGGTCGGCGCGGAAGTTCATGAACACCACGGCGTCGCCGTCTTCGACCTTGACCGGCTCGCCGATGGTGGTGGCTTTGACGAATTCGTCGCTCTCGCCACGGGCGTAGGCGGCGTCGAGGCCTTCTTGGGCGGTGGCCGCGTTGAATTCGGCGGTGCCGTCGACGATCAGGTTGTAGGCCTGGGAGACGCGGTCCCAGCGGTTGTCACGGTCCATCGCGAAGTAGCGACCGATGAGGCTGGCGATGCGGCCCTTGCCGAGCGCTTGGAAGGTCGCGTCGAGCAGTTCGATCGACGACGCGGCGCTTTTCGGCGGGGTGTCGCGGCCATCGAGGAAGGCGTGCAGGTAGATCTTTTCGGCGCCGCGCTTGAAGGCCAGTTCGGCCATGGCGATCAGGTGATCCTGGTGGCTGTGTACGCCGCCATCGGACAGCAGGCCCATGAAGTGCACGGCTTTGCCGGCGGCCACGGCTTTATCCACGGCGGCGCAGATGGTCGGGTTTTCGAAAAACTCGCCGTCGCGGATCGCTTTGGTCACGCGGGTGAAGTCCTGATACACCACACGCCCGGCGCCGAGGTTCATGTGGCCGACTTCGGAGTTGCCCATCTGGCCGTCCGGCAGGCCGACGTCCATGCCGCTGCCCGAGATCAGGCCGTTCGGCACCGTGGCCCACAGACGATCGAGCACAGGTTTCTTCGCCGCATACACGGCATTGGATTCGTGGCTGTCACTGTGACCGAAGCCGTCGAGAATCATCAGGACCAAAGGTTTAGGCGTGGTAGTCATGGAATCCACTCGTGGCTAATAAAGAAGAGGGCGATGGAAAAGGGAGTGGCAGTTTAAAGCGAAGTTCCTGCGGCGTCACCGCCGGACGGGGTTTGGCCCACCTTGGGGGCTGTGTATACTGGCCGACATTTTAACGCCCTGGAACCTCCTTCGATGGTTGCTCACCTGATTGAATTTGCCACTAACCACTACATTCTTGTCGGTATCTTCGTCGTACTGCTGGCTCTGCTGCTGGCGCACACGATGCAGGGCGGCGGTAAAAGCCTGAGCACCGGCGAACTGACCGCACTGGTCAACAAGGACGCAGGCGTGGTGGTGGACATCCGTCCGGCGAAAGATTACGCCGCCGGTCATATCGTTGGCGCGATCAACATTCCTCAAGACAAGCTGGCTGCGCGTACCGGCGAGCTGGAAAAGCACAAGGCCAAGACCATCATTCTGGTCGATGCTTTGGGCCAGACCGCCGGCACCCACGCCCGCGAGCTGATGAAATCCGGCTTCACCGCCGCCAAGCTGTCCGGCGGGATCTCCAGCTGGAAAGGCGACAACCTGCCGCTGGTGAAGTGATATGAGCGAAGTCATCGTCTACTCCAGCGACTACTGCCCTTACTGCATGCGAGCCAAGCAATTGCTCGCGAACAAAGGTGTGGCCTTCGAAGAGATCAAGGTCGATGGCAAGCCGCAGATTCGTGCTGCCATGAGCCAGAAGGCCGGACGCACGTCCGTGCCGCAGATCTGGATCGGCGAAAAGCACATCGGCGGTTGTGATGATTTGTATGCCCTGGAGCGCGCCGGCAAGCTCGACGCGCTGCTCAAGGCCTGAACGGCTGCACCCACGTACAGCAATCCCTAAAAGACCCAAGATCAGAAAGGATCTGAGATGACTGACCAACAGAACACTGCAGCCAGCGAAGAAGAAACCGCACCGCAATTCTCCTTGCAGCGCATCTACGTACGCGATCTGTCCTTCGAAGCCCCGAAAAGCCCGGCGATCTTCCGCCAGCAGTGGGACCCGACCGTCGGTCTGGATCTGAACACTCGCCAGAAAGAGCTGGAAGGCGATTTCTATGAAGTCGTGCTGACCCTGTCCGTGACCGTGAAAAACGGCGACGAAGTGGCCTTCATCGCTGAAGTGCAACAGGCCGGTATCTTCCTGATCAAGAACCTGGACGCGGCTTCGATGAGCCACACCCTGGGTGCGTTCTGCCCGAACATCCTGTTCCCGTACGCTCGCGAAACCCTGGACAGCCTGGTGACCCGCGGTTCGTTCCCGGCCCTGATGCTGGCGCCGGTGAACTTCGACGCCCTGTATGCGCAGGAACTGCAGCGCATGCAGGCTGCGGGCGAGACGCCGACCGTTCAATAAGCGGTTTGAGCGACAACGAAAAAAGCGCCGTAACAGGCGCTTTTTTTCTTGGGCTGGAATACAGACTTCATGTAGGAGCTGCCGAAGGCTGCGATCTTTTGATCTTGATCTTCAAAAACAAGATCAAAAGATCGTCCGAACGCGGCCCGAGCCTTCGGCAGCTCCTACAGGGGTGATGTTTTTGCGGGTGGGTGGTTATTTGAAGTCGTTCTGTCGCCACGCTTCGTACACGGCCACCGCCACGGTGTTGGACAGGTTGAGGCTGCGGCAGCCTTCACGCATCGGCAGGCGCAGGCGCTGTTCGGCGGGCAGGGCGTTGAGCACCTCCGGCGGCAGGCCACGGCTTTCCGGGCCGAAGATGAACGCATCGCCCGGGACGAACGCGGCATCGTGAAACGGCCGCGAGCCTTTGGTGGTGAACGCGAACAACCGTGGGTGGCCGAGGCTTTCAAGGCAACTGGCGAGGTCGGCATGGCGCTGCAACGTGGCATATTCGTGGTAGTCGAGGCCGGCCCGGCGCAAGCGTTTGTCGTCCATCTCGAAACCCAGCGGTTCGATCAAATGCAGGTGGCAGCCGCTGTTGGCGCACAGCCTGATAACGTTGCCGGTGTTCGGCGGAATTTCTGGTTGAAAAAGGATGACGTGAAACATGCACGGCTCCGAAGGTAAAGATGACGCGCATTCTACGCCGCAAGCCGATCCGCGTTCGAAACTATTCCCGCGGGTAATCGGTTCGCTGGCAATTTTCGGGCTGATGATCGGTTTGATGATCGGTCGCCTGACCACGCCGGATCCGACTGTGGTGCAGCAGGTCGAGGTGAGCGATGACGGCCTGGTGGTGTGGTTCAACAACGAACCGAAACTGCACGGTGAAATCATCGACGGCACCGTGGCCCTGTTGTTCCAGGCTGAAGGCAAGGCGCAGAAGGGTCAGCTCAAGCTCAACGGCAAGGACGTGAACTGGCGAACGCGGGTGAGTGACGGTGGCTTGTTGCTGACGGTGCTGGCGGCGCGGCCGCTGCAAGGGGAGTGGGCCGGCAGCAAGGTCGATGACCGCTGGCGGCTGCAGATCCATCTCCGGGAGCAATAAAAGCGGGAATCCCCGGCCTGCCTGTACCAGGGTTCCCAAAACGGGGTGGACTTCGCTGAGAGCGTCGGTCCGGTGTAAAGAGGGAACCCCCGGCCTGCCTGTACCAAGGATCCCAAAAGGGTGAGTTCGCCGCGTTGCGGTTTTGAACCCGGTGTAAAGAGGGGAATCCCCGGCCTGCCTGTACCAAGGTCCCCGAAAGGGTTGGTGAATCGAATCACCTGTAAGCGTTACTGCAGGTGGCGTGCCAGTTTTAGTATTTCGAAACAGAAAAAAGCCTAAGAGCCGCGAAAGCCCCGTGAATCGGGGATTTGATGCCTCTGCTTGGTTGAATCTTTGATCTTGTTGGTGTTTTTTTGATCAGTGAGTCATGCCCAATTGCGGTTCGCCGTGCCTTGTGGCGGTGCACACAAAAAAAGATCGCAGCCTTCGGCAGCTCCTACAGGGATATGCGTTCTCTGTAGGAGCTGCCGGAGGCTGCGATCTTTTCGCGGACGACTAGAGTGCCGAGTTAACCCTCATCCCCCTCATCATCATCCCCACCATCCACTTTCATCCCCAATTCCTTGATCTTGCGCGTCAGGGTATTACGCCCCCAGCCGAGCAGTACTGCCGCATCACGCCGACGCCCGGCGGTGTGCTTCAACGCGGTCTCGATCATGATCCGCTCGAACGCCGGCACCGCGCTGTCGAGCAGGCTCGACTGGCCACGGGCTAACGCCTGATCGGCCCACTGGCGCAGCGCCTGCTCCCAGTTGGTCACCGGCGCCGAATCCTGCGGCAGGCTCAGCAGTTCCGGCGGCAAGTCACTGATGTGCACTTCGCGCCCGGAGGCCATCACCGTGATCCAGCGGCAGGTGTTCTCCAGCTGCCGTACGTTGCCCGGCCATGGCAGGTTCTTCAGGTATTCCTCGGTCTCGCTCTTGAGCAGCTTCGGCTCCACCGCCAGTTCTTGCGCGGCGCGGCTGAGGAAGTGCTTGGCCAGGGTCGGGATGTCTTCGCGACGGTCCGACAGGCGTGGAATGTGGATGCGGATCACGTTGAGGCGGTGGAACAAGTCCTCACGGAATTTGCCGGCGTGAACCAGGGTTTCCAGATTCTGGTGAGTCGCGGCAATGATCCGCACATCGACCTTGACCGGCACATGGCCGCCAACGCGATAGAACTCGCCATCGGCCAGCACGCGCAGCAAACGGGTCTGAGTGTCGGCCGGCATGTCGCCGATTTCGTCGAGGAACAACGTGCCGCCGTCCGCCTGTTCAAAGCGCCCGCGACGCAGGTTGGCCGCGCCGGTGAATGCGCCTTTCTCGTGGCCGAACAGCTCGGATTCCATCAGGTCCTTGGGGATCGCCGCCATGTTCAGCGCGATGAACGGCGAGGCCGCGCGCGGGCTGTGGCGGTGCAGGGCGTGGGCAACCAATTCTTTACCGGTGCCGGATTCGCCGTTGATCAGCACGGTGATGTTGGAGTGGCTCAAGCGGCCGATGGCGCGAAACACCTCCTGCATCGCTGGCGCTTCGCCGATGATTTCCGGGGTGCGGGTCAGCGCCGGCACTACTTCCAGGCCTTGCTGCTCCTGCGCATGCTGGTTGGCGCGTTTGACCAGCGACACCGCCTCGTCGACGTCGAAGGGCTTGGGCAGGTATTCGAAAGCGCCGCCCTGATACGAGGCCACTGCGCTGTCGAGGTCGGAGTGCGCGGTCATGATGATCACCGGCAACCGTGGGTGTTGCTCGCGGATGCGCGCCAGCAGGTCGAGGCCACTGGCGCCCGGCATGCGGATGTCGGAAATGATCACATCAGGCTGCTGACGGGCCAGACGACTCATCACGCCATCGGCGCTGTCGAAGCTCTGCGTGGTCATGCCTTCCTGCTGCAAGGCTTTTTCCAGAACCCAACGGATAGAACGGTCGTCATCGACGATCCACACGGTTTCACTACGGCTCATGTCGATGTGGCTCCTTGTTCCAGTGT
>Ga0153923_100378_pt1 | contig 15138 bp, 15 predicted proteins | sample TSNJ007MetaG_FD_104682 | JGI IMG/M metagenome (GOLD analysis project Ga0153923, IMG submission 104682) | Attine ant fungus gardens microbial communities from New Jersey, USA - TSNJ007 MetaG | ecosystem: Host-associated > Fungi > Mycelium > Unclassified | place: USA: New Jersey, Brendon T. Byrne... | reverse complement strand
GAGGAAGCTCGAAAAGAGTTGAAGAGACGTGCGTTGAATATCGTAGAAAAATATGATTAGGAGGAATATCATGGAGGAATGGTTATATGTCATGATGATCAAGAAAACCAAAGAGTATCGAAAGCTAAATAAAGCCGGAGTGACCGAGCATGTCGAAAATTTGCGTAAACTAGATGCTGAGGGCAGCATTGAACTTGCTGGTGCGTTTAAAGGGTGTCCGGGCATGGCGGGAATGTTTATTCTCAAGGCTAAAAGTTATGAAGAGGCAGAAGCCATGTGCAAACAAGAACCATTAGTGGTCGCAGGTTACGCGACTTATGAGCTTTATCGATTGCAGGCAGCGAATAAAGAAAATAATTATTTGTTATAGGAGGGGAGAAAAAATGAAAGAAGGAAGTATGTTGTTTGTTCGGATTGATTACAAAGTTGGAGCAGATGAGGTGACCGAGCAAGTTGCAATAGAGTCTGCAAAGTATTTAAAAAAATTATCGGAAGAGCGTTATTTGACAGCCGGTGTTTTCGGTGACATGACGACTGAAGAAATTGATGGGGCGATGGTAATTTTTGAGGCGGAAAATCTAGCAGAGGCCAAAGCCATTTCAGATGCGGACCCTGTGTTTCAAGGCGGTCTTTATCGATATGATTTAAAGCAGTGGCATGTCATGGTAACTTCGACTGAGCAGTAAGAAAAAAAGAAACGACCAAAAAAAGTCGTTTCTTTTTTCTTTAAAGATTTTGAAATAGCTCGAACATTTCTTCGGTTCGTTTTCTGGTAGGAGCATTTAGAATATTCAGCTCTTCGGAAATAGCATCTGCTGAGGCTTCCTTTAGTAAGAGCAGACGAGCGATCAGCCGCAAATCTTGGCGTCGTACTTTTGGGAAATGCTGCATCAATACTTGATTGAAATCTGCATTCATTTGATTGATGCCGATTAACGGATCTTTTTGCATCGTGTAATTCGTCAAATACCGATCGAAGTCCTGCATCGCGGCTGCGGATTTTTCAGGAACGAAACCATTCGCCCAAGCCGCAGTCACTAAAACGAAACTGTCTGTATCAGATAGTTCCTTCTGGAAGCTGATGATCGTTGCATTTAAAACTTTTTCCTGCAGCGTTTCAAAAACAGCCGGCTCATTTTGTTTGATCCGTAAGAAATAGTTAGTGAACCCATCGCTGTTTAATAAATTTAAATCGATTGCTTTGAACCAATTATAATGATGGGAATTCAAATACGAATAAGTTTTGTCTTGTTTAGTTAGCTGAATTTTTTTTAAATCATCGATCGTTTTCATCTTTTTCCTGCTTTCTTTATTAAGAGTCATTTGTTATTATACTACTTTTTGCCCGAGCCAATATTTTTGTCTCCTTTTTTGATTAAGTTATACTGAGAATAAGTCATAATTTTGAAAGGATATTTTATGAATGAATTAATGAATACATTTACTGAAAGAAAAGACGATCTCTTAACGGCGATCTTTGAGCATTTAGCAATCTCTTTGAGTGCCTTATTAATTGCGGTAGTGATCGCGATTCCATTGGCGATTTTGCTGAGCCAGCGAAAAAAATTGGCAGAGATTGTTTTACAAATAACAAGTATCCTGCAGACGATTCCTTCCCTAGCTTTATTAGGATTGTTAATTCCCTTCGTGGGTATTGGAACGGTGCCAGCATTAATAGCGTTAGTGGTTTATGCATTGTTGCCGATTTTCCAAAACACGTATATCGGTTTGTCGGAGATTGATCCGTCGATTGAAGAAGCAGCGGATGCGTTCGGAATGTCGCGGATGCGAAAACTAATGCGTGTTGAACTGCCAATGGCAATGCCCGTGATTATTTCCGGAGTGCGTACAGCCCTAGTTTTGATTATTGGGACTGCTACATTGGCTGCATTAATTGGTGCTGGCGGTTTAGGGACATTTATTTTACTTGGGATTGACCGAAATGATCCAAGTTTGACATTGATCGGGGCTATCAGTTCAGCGTTACTTGCTATTATTTTTAGTACATTGATTCGCTTTTTGCAAAATCGCAGCGGAAAAGTAACCTTGATTACACTGGCTGTGATCTTCTTAAGTATCGGCGGAATTTTCTTTGCACAGAACAATCCGATTGGAACGGAAACGGTGACGATCGCTGGAAAACTTGGTTCAGAACCGGATATCTTGATTAATATGTATAAAGAAGTGATCAAGGATGAGGATTCCTCGATCAATGTAGAACTGAAACCAAACTTCGGAAAAACAAGTTTCTTATTCAGTGCAGTGAAGAATGATCAGATCGATATTTACCCTGAATTTACCGGAACAGTTTTAGAAAGTTTAGTCAAGGTTCCCAAGAGTACACCAGAAGATTTATCACCAGAAAAAACATATCAAGAGGCGAATAAGCTGCTTGATTCGCAATTCGACATGCGTTTATTGAAACCAATGGATTATGAAAATACGTATGCGTTAGCTATGAAGAAAAGTGAAGCAGAAAAACGAGGAATCACCAAGATTTCTCAGCTTCAAGCACAACAAGATCAATTAAAAGCAGGCTTTACGTTAGAATTTATTGATCGACAAGATGGTTATCGTGGGATTCAGGATAAATATGGAGTAAAATTGGGCTCGGTTCAAAGTATGGAACCCGCGTTACGATACCAAGCGATCAATACTGGTGAAGTCGATGTGATCGATGCCTATTCTACTGATAGTGAGATCAAACAGTATGAGCTGATGACACTTGAAGATGATCAGCATCTCTTCCCACCATATCAAGGTGCACCTTTAATGAAGAAAGAGTTTGCTGAGGAGCATCCGAAAGTTGTTAAAGCTTTGAATCGTCTAGCTGGAAAAATCACGGAGGAACAAATGATCGAAATGAATTATCAGGTCAACGTGAAAAAAGAACAACCGGCGAAAGTTGCCCATGACTTCTTAGTGAAAGAAAAAATCATTGGGGAGGAGAATTAGATGGAACCGATTATTGAATTTAAAGATGTGAGTAAAGAATTCGAAGGTAATGTTGTCTTAAAAGACTTAAATATCTCAGTAAAAAAGGGTGAAATTTTTGTCTTGGTTGGACCTTCGGGAAGCGGAAAAACGACATCCTTAAAAATGATCAACGGATTAGTCGAACCAACAGATGGAAATTTATATTTTAAAAACAAACGAATCAAGGATTATAATATTCAAAAACTGCGTTGGCAGATCGGTTATGTGCTGCAGCAGATCGCTTTATTTCCGACTATGAGTGTCAAAGAGAATATCGAAGTGATTCCTGAAATGCTTGGCTGGGGGAAAGAACAGCGCAATAAACGAGTGGATGAGTTATTGCAGGAAGTAGATATGGACCCTGAACAGTTCAGAGATCGGATGCCTAGTGAATTATCTGGCGGACAGCAGCAGCGGATCGGGATTATCCGAGCATTAGCATCAGAACCAGATATTGTCTTGATGGATGAACCTTTCAGTGCACTCGATCCTATTTCACGGGCTAGTTTGCAGGATCTTGTATTGGAGCTGCATCAAAAATTAGGTAACACGATCATCTTCGTAACACATAATATGAAGGAAGCCATGAAGATCGGCAGCCGAATTGCTGTGATGCACGAAGGAAAATTAATTCAGTGCGATACACCAGAGGAAATACAAAAAAATCCTGCCAATCAGTTTGTTGAGGAATTTTTCGATGAAACAACAGATGAAGTTTATACACAAACACTAGAAACTTTATATAATGGCGGTTTTTACCAAAGTGCGGAAACAGCTGATGCTGCATTACCAAGTTTGTCGATGGATACTAGTTTAAGCGAAGTCTTTGATTTGTTAATTAAACACGATGCGTTTATCATTGTACGTGATAGCAAAAAGATCGGGTTGATAGATCGAAGCGATGTCTTCCGCTTTTTAAGTCAGGAGGGGTAATAATGGAAAAATATGATGTTATTGTGATCGGCAGCGGTCCAGCTGGAAACTCCGCTGCCTATGCTTTAAAAGAAAAAGGAAAAACTGTAGGGATCATCGAATCGGATCTGTGGGGCGGCACCTGTCCAAACCGCGGCTGTGATCCCAAAAAAATGCTGATGAGCGGAGTAGAGGCGCAAAAGCGGATCGAAACCATGATCGGCAAAGGCTTTGAACAAACACCAAAGCTCGTTTGGGAAGATTTAATGACCTTTAAAAAAAGTTATACAGACAGTGTTCCACAAAATACCAAGGATGGATTGGATGCTGCAGAGATTGATCGTTATCAAGGTCAAGCAAGTTTTATCGATGCCAACCATATTATTGTTGACGATCAAAGATTAGAGGCGGATCAATTTTTGATAGCGACTGGTCAGCGCCCTGCTGTCTTATCAATTGAAGGCCAAGATCTGCTGCAAAGCAGTACAGATTTTTTGGCTTTGGAACATTTGCCGAAAACAATCGTCTTTATCGGTGCCGGCTATATCGCATTTGAGTTAGCCGTGATCGCTAATGCTGCTGGTTCCGAGGTTCATATCATTCATCATAATGATCGTCCGTTAAAGGAATTTGATCAAAAGTTGGTGACGGATTTAGTCGAACACATGAAATCTTCCGGTATTGAGTTTCATTTTAATGTTGATACAAAAGCGGTAGAGTTGATGCATCCAAATTATCGCATTACTGGTGAGAATTTTGAATTAGTAGCTGATATGGTTATTGGAGCAACTGGTCGAATTCCGAATGTTGAAGGCTTAGAGTTAGCAAAGGCTGGTGTCGACTATGATAAAAAAGGAATTAAAGTCGATGATCATTTACGTACATCGCAGCAAAATATTTTTGCCTGCGGCGATGTGCTGGCAAAGAGTCAGCCAAAACTAACCCCTGTGGCTGGCTTTGAAGCAGGCTATGTTGTCAATGCAATGAATGGTGATAACGAAGCGATCGAGTATCCATTGATTCCAACGATCGTTTTCGGAGATCAGCGTTTGGCTCGCATAGGATTAAGCGAAAGAGAGCTTGCGGCTCATCCGGAAAAATATCATTCAAAAACAACGGATCTATCTAGCTGGTACACTTATCATCGAATCAATGATAAAGGTGCTAAAATAAAATTTGTATATGATGAAGAGAATAAAATCGTTGCGGTTACTTGTTTAAGTCAATTAGCAGATGAAATCATCAACTATCTCCTGATTATTCTAACGAAAAAAATGACTCATGAGGAAGTTGAAAAATATATTTTTGCTTACCCAAGTCCAGCGAGTGATCTTTCATATTTTATTTAAAACAGAGGGCAGCCTCTGTTTTTTTTCATGCAGATATGCTAAAGTTTACGAAAATACGTTCCCATGGTGAGATTATGAAAACAACATTAACCCAAGAAATCGAAAAGGCTTTATACTATTATTGTTTGGAACTCGGCGGTATCGTAGTCGAAGAGGTAACGATGCCGGACGAACAAGGAATCGTTGATACGTTAGCTTGCTTCTTTAAGCCAAATGCTACGGAATGGCGCTGTTACGAATTAAAGGTTACAAAAGCAGATTTCTATTCTAAGGCAAAGCTTTCTTTTATCGGTCATTACAATTATTTCGTATTAACGGAGGAGCTTTATAAAAAAGTCCAAGACGATATTTCAAATGAAATCGGTGTTTTAGTATATCGACCATATACGCAGTCTGAGGATTTACCTGCGGAGGGCACCTTTTTCATAGCCAAAAAGCCTGTAAGAAGAGAACTACTAGTAGAGGAAACAGCCCTGACTCAGCGATTTATGGCTTCTTTATTTCGAGAAGTTCAAAAAGCTAAGAGAATGACTTACGGTACGAGCTTTTTCTCAACGGAGCAGCTTTATAAAGAATTGCGGCGGCGTCTGGACGAGAAGGATCACTTGCAGGAGAATAACTATTATCAACGTTTTATTGAAGATGTTCAGTCCGCTCGAATTGAGAGTCTGGAAGAAGAGCTTCGGGCATTAGAACAGGATTACGAATTTTTACGTCAACAAAGGCAGGTTCGTCGGCGTCCGACTGAACCATTGGAGTGATTCGATGTATTATCCATATTTACGAGGGAAGCAGTTTGATCTATTGGCGATCAATACTTTGATCAAAGGAGAACGCTGGTCAAAAAACATTCGTCCGATTATTGAACCAGTTCGTGATTCAGCTACGTTGAAAAAGACGATTGAGCTGTTTGATAGAAACGATATGATTTGTTATTTAATCATGAATCCGCAAGTTGGAACCGCCAAGCTTTTTGCGGACAAGCGTTTTGAGTGGAGTTTAAGCGAAGGCTCCAGTGTTAAAAGGGCGGAAATCGTGACTCAAGAAAATTCTTTTGAAGCGGAATTGTATTTGTTTAATGCTCATTCACCGCGGAAGAAGTCTCAGCTTGCAATTAAAAATGAGGCTGTATCGGTTATTCCGGATCAAGGAAGATTTAGAATTTTAGATGTACCAAATAAAATTTTACTCAGAGAAGCCTTTCATACGAAAAAAAATGTTGCCAATTACAGTGAAAAAGTGGATGATTTTTATAGCGACGAACATCTTTTTTTGGAGCCGGAATCAATAGGATTCAGCGACTACACGATTGAAGGCAGCCGTTATTTTGACAAAGGCGGACCTAGTCGTGCGATTGCTATTCATATAAGCTATTTTGATGCGTATCTTAATTTAAGAGTCAAGCATTTCGTGTCGGATAGTAATGAGAATGCCCAAGACCAAGGTGGTAAATTTTTCGAAGCACTGGATAAATTAGTTGACTGGTATTTCCGTAATCAAGATCAGCTATTGCTGACTCTTGGTTTAGAAGAATTACTGCATTACCAGAAAATAAAAAAATTTCCAGGTTTGGGAACGATCAAAAAATGGTCACTAGCACATCATTTAGAGTTGATTGGCGCTTTTTTAGAGCAAGGCGATCATTGGCAGAGAGGATGGAAGAAGAATGGGATATGAAGATGAAGATTTTATTGTTAGACAAGCCAAACAAATGGGAGAGGTCTTAGGGGGATTTCTAGGAAAGAAAGATGCTGAAGCGATTCTTTCGTTTGGTGACGAAGCAAAAACCGGCGAACAAAATGAACCAAAATTTGTTTTGCGTCCAAGCACACTAGCGGATATACCAGCAATTGGCATTATTATCAATGAAGCAAAGCAATATTTGAAGGAACAAGGTTCGCCGCAGTGGCAGGATGGTCACGAGCCTCATGAAGCTGTAATTCGTGAAGATATACAAAAAAAAGCCAGCTATGTGCTGACGTTAGAAGACGAGATAGTTGCAACGGCCGCGTTAATCGCTGGAAAAGATCCTGTCTATGAAGCTATTGATGGCAAGTGGCAAGGTGAAGGACCGTATGTCTCCTTACATCATATAGCGGTTAGCCAAAAGCACCGGGGAATCGGTTTAGGCAAAAATTTATTGACAGCGTCCATCGAACAAGCTCAAGCTTTAGGCTATGAAGATATCCGAATCGATACGTACCCTGCCAATCAGGCCATGCTGAGCCTCATCGAAAAATGTGGGTTTACTTATTGCGGCATGATCTATTTTCCATTTGAACATGGCGAACGCCAAGCTTTTCAGTTACTTCAACGCTTGGCGTAATTGCTCCAGCATCTCAGCTAAAGAAGTTTCGCCATCAATTTCAATCAGATTTGGGTATCTTTTCAAACGAGCCAAACTTTCTTGATCCTCTTGAAAAATAGCCAATCGTCGCTCTAAGTCTTCTGAAGAGGACCGTTTTTCCAATCTAGCGCTCATCGTTTCTTTAGAAATATTGATCCAGATCGGAACCATCTGATTACCAAAGACACGATGCAGATTGATGAAGCCTGTTGTCGTGATTGGATCGTAACAGTCACCAGCAGCTAAAGCATCGCGCAAGGTCGCCTTGGCAATACCATAGAAATGTTCGTCATAACCATCATATTCAGCAAATTGATCACGATTGACCATTTGTTTGAATTCTTTCTTCGATACAAAGTAGTAATCACGTCCGTGTTCTTCACCTTCACGGGGAGAGCGCGTCGTATAAGAAATAATTTTTTGTTCAGTACTAAAGGCTTTTTCGGCCAAGCTGGTTTTTCCAGAACCGCTTGGACCAATGAATAAGTAACAATGATTCATAGTCAACACGTCCTTTTATATAGTATAAAGAAAGAGGACGAAAGATGCTAGGGAGGGAACCCTTATATGGAGAGAAGTTCACGTAATAAAAAAGGAACCAATAAACTGCCGATCGTTATTATTGGTGTATTCATTGTGCTCATCGCAGGCTTTTTCGGCATACGCGCATATCAAGCGAGCCAAGTTAAGAAACAAGCAGAAGAAACGGTGCAAACCTTTGTTAAAAGCCTGCAAAAGGGCAAATATCAAGAAATGACCAAAAATTTGAATGCTGATTCGATCAAGTCAAATGGCTATACTAAAAAACAAGTCGCTGAAAAATACCAGTCGATCTTTTCAGGTATTAGCGCCTCGAATATCAAGATGAAGAATCTAACGATGGATAAAGAAGGAGATGACTATCAATTTTCTTATGAATTATCCGTAAATACCGGTTTTGGTCAATTAAAGAATCAAAAATATTCTGGTACTTTGGCTGATGGCGGCAAAGAAATTAATTGGAAGCCGAATTTGATTTTCCCTGGTATGTCTGGCAAAGACAAAATTAATTATTCTGTCGATCCAGCCACACGAGGCGAGATATTAGATCGCAGCGGTCAAGGACTTGCTACCAATGGAACAGTCTATCAATCAGGCATCGTACCCAAAAATCTAGGTACGGGAGAAGATTGTACAGCAAAAATCGATGCGATCGCCAAAAGCTTGGATATTACTGCTAAAGATGTGGAAGCGGCCTTAGCGCAAGGTTGGGTTCAGGATGATTTCTTTGTTCCTTTGAAAACTACAGCAGAGGCGCCGGCGGAAACTCCTGACGGTTTGGAAGTCAAAGAAACAACTGGCCGAACCTATCCATTAAAAGAAGCTGCTGCTCAATTGATCGGATATGTCGGTAAAGTTACAGCGGAAGATATGAAGAAAAACAATGATCTCGCCAGTGACAGTTTGATCGGCCGAAGCGGTTTAGAGATGGCTTTAGACAAACAGCTGCGAGGAAAAGACGGCGGATCATTGGTGATCACGGATAGTAAAGGCAATGAGAAGAAAGTCTTACAAAAAATCGAGAAAAAAGATGGCGAAAACGTTAAATTGACGATCGATAGCCGCGCGCAGCAGATTGCTTATAGTGGGTTGAATGGTCAGGCGGGTTCAAGTGTTGTGATGGCTCCGAAAACGGGAGATTTATTAGTTGCAGCTAGTTCACCTAGTTTTGATCCCAACAAGATGACGAATGGAATCAGTCAAACTGATTACGATGCTTACAGCAACGACAGCAATCAGCCGTTTATGAGCCGTTTTGCTACTGGGTATGCACCCGGCTCGACCTTTAAAACGATTACTGCAGCGATTGGTTTAGATGCTGGTACTTTGAATCCGGATGAAGAATTAGCGATTAATGGATTGAAGTGGCAAAAGGACAGTTCTTGGGGCTCTTATCAGGTAACTCGTGTCTCAGATGTTAGTCCAGTCAATTTAAGAACAGCTTTAGTTTACTCGGATAACATCTACATGGCGCAAGAAACCTTGAAGATGGGAGAAAAAACCTTTCGAGCTGGTTTAAATAAATTCATCTTCGGCAAAGATTTAGACTTGCCGATCGCGATGGAGAAGGCTCAAATTTCAAGTAAAGATAGTTTTGATTCTGAAATTTTATTAGCAGATACTGGCTATGGTCAAGGTCAGTTACTGTTAAATCCAATTCAGCAAATCACGGCTTATTCTGTCTTTCCAAATAAAGGCACGATGGTTTATCCTAAATTGATTGTCGACAAAGAAACTAAAGATGAAAAAGGTGTGATCAAAGCAAGCTCTGCTGAAACGGTCACAAGTGATATGCAAGCAGTCGTCAGTGATGAAAATGGGACCGCAAATAGTTTAGCCGCATTGAATATTCCACTGGCCGCAAAAACTGGTACTGCGGAGATCAAACAAAAGCAAGATGAAAAAGGACAAGAGAACAGCTTCTTGTATGCTTTTGATTCAGAAAAACAAAATTATTCAGTCGTTGAATTTTTGGAAAATAAATCAGAAGGAACTTCTGCGACAGAACTCTCGAAGGATTTATTGACCTATTTGAATCAAACCTATCAATAAAATACTTGTCTGGAAAGCTGATGCTTGGTAAGATATCCAAGAAGGACGGTGTCTTATGAACAAGCGACAACGAAAAAAAAGAGCATACAAGCAATACATTCGAGCAATCTTTGAAGGCTACGAAAAAATGCTGGAGGATTCTAGTATCAAGGAATTACATTTCAGCTATTTAAGAGAAACAACGTACTTGGAACGTGATGACCAAGATAAGATTCATTTTACAACTAAAGAAGATTGATCTTTAAAGACTTCTCAGACTATTTCTCTGAGAAGTCTTTTTTTTGAAAAACATAAAAAAGCATACTTCACCTCCAACTTAAGACTGAAAAATTAATTAAGAGATTCTTAGTTTAGTAAATAATTGTTTAAAGAAAAGGGGTATGAGTAAGCAAAAAAGCTCAAATCAGCTAGAATATGAGTATTAAGGTATTGGAGGAATTAAGATGAAACTTCAAAAATATATTTTACTAGCAGGTATAGGCCTTTCATTAGGTGCTGGACTAATCAATCAAACGAAAGTCCACGCAGAGGATGGTGTCATCAATGAACGTTGGGGAAAACCAACCTTTGTTGCTGGTGCCGGATTAAGTCAGCAGCAGTTAGATGAAACTATGAATAAACTTGGAGTTACTCAGGACAGTGTCAAAATGGAAACAGCGACTGGCGCAGATTTAGTTAAATATTTGGGTTATGGCAGCGGGGACGATAGTGTGATGCTAAGCTCTGTTGTGGTGAATCGTGAAGATCAAGGAAAAGGGATCAACGTGAAAATACTGACACCGGAAAACATTACCCAGATTACAGCGGATCAATATAAGAATCCTTTGGTTACCGCTGGTATTACCGATGCAACCGTCAAAGTTGCCAGTGTTGTGAAAGTAACAGGCGAGAGCGCTCTGACCGGTGTTTATAAGGCCTTTGAATCAAATGGCGAGACTGTTGATCCAGAACGGGCGCAATTGGCTCAAACGGAACTGGATACGACCTCTGATGTTTCGCAATCCGTTGTGAATAAAGCCAATGAACAAAGTCAAAATCAGAACTTATCAGACAGCGAAAAAGAAAAAGCTGACGAAGCCTATAAAGCGCAATTAAACCAAACATTAGTTGACATTAAAAAAGAGTTGGCAGAACTTAAAGAAAAACAAGGCGAACTAGCAACGAAAGAAGATGTTGAAAAAATTGTTAATGATGCCTTGGAAAAAAATAATTTATCACAATATGTTACGAAGGACGATATCAATCAATTAGTTGCTTTGGCGGAAAAATATCAAACGACGGATGGGGTATTAGACAAAGAATCGATCGAGCAATTAGATAAAATCAGTAGCGATTTTAAAGGAACCGTCAATAAGGTCTCTGATCAGCTTGGCAAATTCGGTGATTCCCTCAAAGGAACATTAGAAGATAACCAAGGTTTCTTCGCAAATCTATGGCAACAAATCAAAGATTTCTTTAGCGGATTTTCAAAATAATTAAAAAGATTGTGTCATTTTCTAAGATTGACACAATCTTTTTTTACTTTCCTTAACAGTTTATGCTTATCATTAGAGCCTCGCTAGGGTAAAATAGAGAAGTGGGTTCCAATTCTAAAGCAAAAATTAGTTTTTTTGTTTGGTAGGATTGGATCAAGAATAATTATGGTAATATTTATTATATAATTATCAAAAAAATAAAGGAGGGTCTTAAATGGAGACTCCAGAAAAAAAGGAAGAACTTCAAGCTGATACATCATTTGATTCAGTGAAGGAATCTGCTTCCGGTGTGTTAGGTGGGTTGATGGGGCAGATTAGACGGTTGGAAGAGGCTATGAAAGCAGAGCGAATGGGCGATGTTTATCAAATCTACTGGAATGAATTGCCAGCCTCGATCCAGCAATCCAGCAACGCAAATCATGAAATCGACAATTTCTTGACAAGTAAGTTGGATCAAGAAATACAGAGGACGTTCCCATTTATGATCATGCGTGACGTTGTCTCACCAGTTTTAATAAATTATCAGATCGGCAGCTATTATCGAGATCGCGCGGTCTTACAGGTTGATGCAACACAACCTACTATAAAAATATTACCCGAAATTCGTGAGCAATGGGAAAAAGCCATGAAGAACGGTTACAAGGAACAGTTGGAGGAGCTGCAAAATCAGCAGGATGACTTTGATGCAAAGACGATCGCTGCTCAGTCGGAATTGCGGGAGCTTAATGGCAAAATCGCTCATCAAGAAAAGCTTAAGGCGGATTTAGAAGAGACAAAAAGCTTTATGAACCGCAAAAAGGTTGAAGAAGAAATCGAAGTAATCGATACTAAGCTGAAGGAATTGAAGCAGCAGCGCAGTCAATGGACACCTTTTGTCGGCGATCAGTTATCAGGCGAATCACAAAAAATCGAATTGGCGAATCGCATTGCCAATCTTTCATTAGAACAAGCGATTGCTATAAAAGAATTGCGCCTGATCAAAAAACGCTTTGGCGGTTTAGAGGAAATGGATGCCGCACTTGAGATTTTTATCAAGGATTTCTTAAATAGGGGGGCGGAATAATGACTGAGGAAAAGAATAAAATCAATCAAATCTATGATACTTTAGTCGACTCGGAAGAACCAGGCTTGAATATTCGTGAAAAAGAGATTCTTCACCCCGATGAAACGACGGAAGAATCAACTGAAGCCTTTAAGTCAGTACCTCAAACGAAGCCTGTCAGCGATTCGGCGATAAACTATTATGATAATCGGGAAGAAAATTATCAAGACTTGTTAAGGTTGATCGACGATGCGGAAAAGGAAATCGCTGATCTGAAATTTAGAAAGATTTTAATGGAATCTGATTTCCCATCATTGTTAGATTACTTCAAGAAAATTTTCGTTGAAGAGTCAATGACTGCCTCGGCAATCGCAAAAGGCGCGTTATTAGAATATTTCACCTTTGAGCTGATCAAGCCTCTGCAAAATCATGATTTGCATCTTTCGACCAATGAATTTTCGACTTGGGAAAGTAAACATTTCAATCTTTCTTATCGGTTGACGAGTACAAACGAAATCAATTTTAGTTTTATGATGCCGACGTCTGATGGAAAATTCCGCAGCGAGAAGATCAAATTGATGGAAGTTTATCCTGAAATAATGAAGGTTACTGTCTTAAATGATGCGGTTTTAACTTTATTGAAGGATTGCTACAACAAACATATTTATACGAGTGGACAGAATTCAATGTTCAGCCGTGAAATGAATGATGTTATGGCTCACATGAAGGATTTAGGCTTTGACTTTGACGAGAATCTTTTGGATAATAGCCAACCATTAGACTTATCCGTAGATCTTACTCACAAGACACCGGTTGAAGTTTTAGATAAAATTTTCATCACGACGATGGACAATGAAAACTATGATTTCAAAAAGGTCGATAACGACAGCTATTTAGTCGCACTGGATGGGAATCAAACAGTGACGATCAATCAAAATACTGAGGAGCAAACCAGTAGCCTGAAATTGAATACCGATCGTAAAAATAAATCACTGATCGAATTCTTTGGCAGCTATCCTTTCTTAGTACCATTGACAATTACTGACGAACAATAATGAAACAACGAGCGTTACGCCATTTTTAGGCGTGACGCTTTTTTTGTAACAAAATCCTTGCCTATAATTAAAAATATCCCTTTGGAAAAAATTAATTTTTTTGCCTTTTTTTATAGGAAAACACGTTCACTCGTGAAAGTCTGTAAATCCTATGATATACTTTGAAAGTTGATATGGAAGAGTATCAGTTTACCATGTTTGAAAGAGGGTAGAGATTGTGTGTGGAATTGTAGGATTTATTGATCGTTCAAATACAACGCAAAAAGAACAAATTGTTAAAAATATGATGGATACGATTGTTCACCGCGGACCAAACAGTGCGGGACAATTCATCGACGAGGGTGCCGCAATAGGTTTTCGTCGTTTGAGCATCATTGACCTTGAGGGCGGTACACAGCCTATCAAAAACGAAGATGGAACAAAAATCATTACCTTTAATGGAGAAATTTATAATTATCAAAGCATTCGTGAAGACTTAATCGCCAAAGGCCACATTTTTACGACTCATGCTGACACTGAAGTGTTATTGCATGGTTACGAAGAATACGGCATTGATTTGCTGCAAAAGATTCGCGGAATGTTTGCTTTTGTTATTTGGGATACAAAAAAACAAGAATTATTTGGCGCGCGCGACCATTTTGGGATCAAGCCGCTTTATTACACGATGATGAACGGTACATTCATGTACGGTTCAGAAATCAAGAGCTTCCTGCAGCATCCTAATTTTGTTAAAGAGTTGAATAAGGAAGCCTTGAAACCATATATGACGTTCCAGTATTCAGCATTGGATGAAACCTTCTTTAAAAATGTTTATCGCATCAAGGAAGGTCATTACTTTATCTATAAAGACGGCAAACTAGACATCCAGCAGTATTGGGATGTAAAAGAACAAGAAACGAATATGACGCTTGAGGAAACTGTTGATTTGATTGATGATACAGTCTTGAAATCAGTTGAAGCTCACCGAATCGCTGACGTTGAGGTTGGTTCATTCTTGTCATCTGGTGTGGATTCAAGTTATGTTACGGCTGTTTTGCGCCCAGAGCATTCTTATTCAATCGGCTTTGGCGATAAAACTTATAATGAATCGATTGAAGCAAAGAAATTGGCTGATCTGATCAATTTGAATAATACTTCTCGAGTGGTTACCGGAGATGAAGCCTTCGAATATTTCCCGTTGATCCAATATCATTTGGATGAACCTGATTCAAATCCTTCATGTGTGCCATTGTATTTCTTAACTGAACTAGCTAGCCGGGATGTGCGGGTTGCGCTGAGTGGAGAAGGTGCAGACGAATTATTTGCCGGATACCAAGCTTATGGGATGAATACGAAGTCAAAAGCAGTCAAAGTTGTTGCTGAAGGCTTGAAAAAATTACCAAAAGGCATG
>Ga0153923_100377_pt1 | contig 15144 bp, 19 predicted proteins | sample TSNJ007MetaG_FD_104682 | JGI IMG/M metagenome (GOLD analysis project Ga0153923, IMG submission 104682) | Attine ant fungus gardens microbial communities from New Jersey, USA - TSNJ007 MetaG | ecosystem: Host-associated > Fungi > Mycelium > Unclassified | place: USA: New Jersey, Brendon T. Byrne... | reverse complement strand
TTTCTTTTCAAGTTTTTTTTTTTTGTTTTGTTTTTTAATTGAAAGCTTTTTTTTTTTTTTTTTTCTTTCCCGTCCTTCCCGTTAAAAAAATCTTCCCCCTTTTTTTTTTTTTTTGAGTGGTCGACCACATTTATGTCTTTTTAAGTTTGTAATTTTTTCATTTGATCACCGTCCTTTTTTTAAAGTTCTATTTCTCTCATAAAACTTAAGAATGTATTAACAAACACGATAATGCATTGACAAGCAAAGCTTTTTTTAATAGCTTTTAATTGGGATAAGGATTTGAGAAATAAAAAAAAGTTTTCATGGGTTAGAAGGGGTGTGGGGCTAGCCTCACTTTTTATTTTGCGTATGCAAAATAAGGACCTATTTTTTGAATTGAATAAATAAAGTCAAACAAACACGAAGCAAAATTGCTCCGTGTTTTACTGTTTTCTAAGGTTTTTATTTACAAAACTTCATTATAGAAAGAAACCCGATCTCTTTTTTAGAGAATCGGGTTATTCTGTGCTCTAATAATGATTCCACTCGCCCATTTCACCCAATCCATGGCCAGCAGGACCATTTCTTTCGGCTTCCGCTTTCGCCTCTGGGCTGTTTCTCCATTCCTCTGCTTGACGATACATTTCAGCAGTCTTATTCCATGAATCTTGATATGCGTTTTGATCGGCATTTACATCTCCTTGCTGTGGCTGAACTTGTTGTTGATAGTTTTGCTGTGGCGCTTGTTGTGTAGTCTCTGGCTGTTGATAGCTTTGTTGAGGCTCTTGATACGTTTGTTGTGGTTGCTCCGTTTCAGTAGGTGATTGAACTGTTTGAGTTTTCTGGACCTGTTGAACGGACTCTTCAGCGCCTTTTTTTGCTTTGTTATCTGCTTCAATTTTAGCTTTTTCTTTTGTAATTTGTTCTTTTAAATCGTTTAGTTTTTTTTGAGCCGCTGATTTGTCATTTTTAAGATAATCATCTGTCATTTTGTCTATCAATGATTGAGCAGAATCAATATCAGAACTAGATTTTGAAGTGGTGGCTTTTGCTAGTGCTGTATTTACGTTAGTAATTTGTTTCAAAAAAGCCTCAAGTTTAATCATTTTGTCATTCAATTCAGATTTATTCTCTTTTTGTCTATCTGCTAACTTATTGATTGCTTCATTTGCCGTATCAATATCATTCTTTTCTCTTGATTCATAAGCTTTCACGGTCGCTAATTTTGCATTTTCAAGAATATCTTTTTCTTTTTGAATTTGTTCTTTTTGTTTAGCAATTTTTTCAGCTTGGACTTCATTATTATGATGAATGATACCAAATGCTCCACCTGCAATAATTATAAGAACAATTATAGCTACTGTTAGAGTTCTTTTTTTCACATTATTTACCTTCTTTCTTTGTGTATCTAGTTCCATTTGCGAGTCCAACCAAACCCTCTGCTGACTTAATAACAAAGGATTTTTTATCATTTGAGAGTTCGGCAGTCATGTTGTAATCACTTAATTTCAGTTGAAGTTGATCACCTGAAATTTCATAGGTACCTTTATTTGTTTCTTCACCACCAACAATTTCTGTTACGGTATTTCCTTTAAATGAAAGAGTGCTTTCTGACTCCATCAAAAGTAAATGTATTTTAGCAGTGTATTCACCATTCAATTTCTTTGAGTTGTTGTATAGTGAAAAACCAATAATTCCAACGACAACAATTGCAAAAATAGCAATAATAGATTTCTTTTTCATAAGCGTCCTCCTATCCCCATCCATCATTCTGTTTATTTTCAACAAATAATGTTTTATTCAATTTGACAGCTTTACGCCAAGTTTTGATCCCACTGACTGGTGCGATGAATGCAATCCAGATCAAAATGATAATATTTTGGAGGATTACTTTCCCAATTAGGCTCCAAATCGATCCGAAGTGAATTAGATTTCTTGAAAAGGTATCAATGAAACTACCTTGGAATTGCCAAAATGCGTAATGCCAAAATAAATAAGCAATCAAGCTCCAAATGAGTGGAAGTATGCTTGCAGTGCTGATTAACTTATAATCACTTGTTGACTGCATATAGCGAAGTAACAAAAAAACTAATACACACCCTAAAAATCTTCTCATATTATATTGTTTACGAAATTCAGGTGTTAGATGATCTTGAATTGATGCAAAAATTCCCTTTGCTCTCCGAACATAGTCTGATTCTTTATCCTCTAGAACTTCAATATCGCTCTCTTTTTCTTCCATAGTTAACACTCCTTTTTTATTTAACAACCAATACAAGTATAACTCATTAAGGACTTTTAAGTCCAATTTATAAATATAAAAAGGACTAATAAGTTCTAACTTAAAGACTGAAATACCTTTAATCTTAATTGATAGAGACTAAAGGGGATTAATCATTATGAAATTAGAACTTGAAATAGCGAATCGTATTAGAGAGCTTCGTATTGCTAAAAGTATGACTCAGGAAGAATTAGCAGGGAAAATTGGTTTTGACGTTTCATACTTGGGTAGGATTGAACGTGGAAAGTCTGCGAATGTTCAAATCAGCACGTTAGAGAAAATTATTGATGCTCTTGATGAAGATTATCCAACTTTCTTTTCATTTGGAACTACGAAAAATAGAGATGCCGCTGTTATTCGTGAATTATCTATATCAAAGAACAGAGATGAACTTCTCGATATTATTGAAAGAATTATAAAGCTTGAGCAAAAATAGACTTCGGAAACCGTCAAGTATTGACGGTTTTTTATTTTTGTCTGAAACAATGGAAACCTATGCTTTTGCTTTCCAAACGGTCATTTCTACTTGTAAATTCATTTTGCTTTTTCGCATCGGGCTATGCAATCTAGCAATAACCTTTCTTCATTACAAGGGTCGGGCGAAGCCGCTCAAATAAATTTGCCCCTTTCCATTCCAAAAGAACACTGCTGTATCAATTGCGCCGACAGCGAAAAAGCAAAATGAACCATTCTATTCAAATTTGATAAGAGGTTTTTGAAAACTAAATCAAAAAGCAAGTTCGTAAAGATTGTATCTTTACAATCTGCACCTCAGCTCGAAACAAAATGAATGGTCAAAAACAGAAGGGCGGAATTTATATGAAAAAATTTGTCGTAACTCATGAGATGATGGAAAGACAGGATGGAAATAGAGTAGGTGGCTATAGTAAGCATTGGATATATCTTACTAATTTACGAGCATATCGTGAAGGGGTTTTATTGGGCGTATATCTTCATCTCCCATTTGATAAAAAAGACTTGGAGGAAGCTTATAAGACGATCTATGTGGGTAATGAGTTCATAGATGGAAATGGTGAATCTTATGAGGAATATTTCATTACTGATTATGATGCACCATTTCCGATAGGTGAATATGATTTTCCACAATCGTTAGCTGAAAAATATGATAAATTGAGGGAGTACATGAGTTATCCAGAAGAGGTGGTTCGGTATATCGCTGATTTTGATGGAAAAGAAGTAAATATTATTCATTTAAGTGGAAGTGAAAATTTAAGTAAACATGAGAAGGTAGGGTATTCATTGACAGCATTGGGCTATTATGAAGTGCCACGTAATTTGTTAAGTTATATCGATTATGAAAAGTTGGGTAAAGATTTTCTGATTAATTCAAGTGGTGATGTTGTAGGTGACTATTTTATTGAAATTAATTGAGTTGGAGAGCCGTCTCGCTGAGATGGCTTTTTATATGATATGTTATAAAAACTATTGAAATGGGTAACAAGTTAAATGTATAGTTGATTATAAAGAAATGAGGAGGTAGTTAGATGTTTGATTACATGACATACTTGAAAAAGAAAGACTCACTATCATTTGAAGATTCATTAGATATCTATAATTCAATCTCCAAGGTACTAGAGAATCAAGATGATTATTTACACGAAGTATGGGAAGAAGTTGTAAATTCAGCTTTAGCTTATTCTAAAATGAGAACCGATTGGAATTATTTTTCAAGGGAAGAAAAACAGGAGAAGGATAAATTAAGAACCGGCCTTCATAATACATTTATAATCAATTTAAAGGCATTTCATAAGTTGGTAGAACAAATGGGATTGAACGGAGAATGGATGGAAAAGCTTAGATTGCCGGAAGAAAGAAAACGTTGGGGAGATTTTGCTGGGTATATTATTTGTTTTGAAAATATTAAGGCTAGATAAAAGGAGGGGGAAGACTTGATTTATGTTGCTGTTACAATAATCCTCTTGTTCTTATTATATTTTATTTTTGTAGGGTTAAAAAAAATGATACCTGAAAAACTGAGAACATCAATAATCTTTAGTGTTATTGCATGTTTGTTTGTTGTGTTATCAGTTGTTTATGTTCTTTCTTATTTCAATATTTTTAATAATAAAGATTTTTTAAGTTACATGGACGATTTGAAATCATTTTCCCAATACATGATATTGTTTCTGGTGATTCTAATTGTACTTTATATCATGATTGGATTTTTAGGTAAGAGATATACTCTTAGAGTTGAAAACTTCAACATTGGAGGAATCAATATTTTTTTTGATAAATCAAATGAAATATTTATAAAAACTGTAGGGACTTTTATTAAGTCTAAGAGGACTTTATTTTATTTCGATAAAACACGGGACAATATAAGAGATGTTTTAAATACATATCATAAATCTTATGATTTTGTGAGAAGTAATTTAGAATTACTTGATTCCGAAGTAGATTCTGATTTGTATATAGCATCTATAGACTTATTAAAAAAACTGAATCAATTTCTTACTAAACATCAAGACGATTATAGACGTTGGTATGAAAAAATTGTTGCAGATGACATAATAGAGATTAAAGAGGGTCATAAAATAGTTGTTCATAAGACAACAATTGAAACGGTACAAGAGCAATATTATAGGTACAATGAATTTTTGGAAGATATACGGGAGATTAATATTTATATGAAAAGCAATGAATTAGGAAAAATATTCAATATTGAACATTTTGATTGGGAAGGTGAAATCTAATGCATAAAACATTTATAAGTTATCATCATGCTAGAGAACAAGATTTAAAAGACAAAATAATAGAATTGGGTTCAGGAGATAACTTCATTGATAAATCGGTTTCTGATGGAGATATAGATGTTAATTTATCAGAGGAAACAATCATGAGAAAAATTAGAGAAGAATATTTGGGGGATTCAACTGTGACAGTCGTCTTAATAGGAGAAGAAACATATGATAGACCATATGTGAATTCTGAAATTCAGGCGGCTTTATGGAACAAAAGCACGGGATTAGTTGGTGTAGTAAGAGATGATTTGTATGATAGACTCTATGATTCAACAACTTGTACTTCACCAGATTGTAATTGTGGAGTTAGTTTAAGAACCAGAACTATTGAATTTAATACTAAAGTACCTTTTTTAATTAGAGAGAACAATCAAAGGCTGGAAGATAATAAATCAACATCTCCTCACTACAATGATTCGGAAGCCTATTGTGCAATAATTAAGTATTCATATTTTATTAAGAATATAGAAAAAGTTATAGATGAAGCCTTTGAAAAGAGAGAGAAAACATTCGATCTTAAAAAGAAAAATGAAAAAGGCGTGAAGACTATAACGAACCCATACGGATTCTAATTATTAAAATTCAAAAGATAGTTTGAGTCTACTGTGAAAACTTGTCCTTTTGGTAAGAAACTATTATATGCACGTTTCTAGAATAAAAATATGCTGGATAATGAACGAGTCAGTTTTACTATGTATACAAAAGTAAACGTCAAAGAATTGATTTTTGTGATTAATTATATAGTTCAAGAATTTCTAATATAGATAATAATTTTGAATAAAATGTACACCAATGACTCGCATTTTTAGTATGAATCCCCACCATTGAATTAAAATCTATTGAAATTAGATACAACTGAATGAGGTTAAGAGATAAAAAATTAGCTGATTTAAAGGTTCTTAAAATCTGTTAAATAACATATTTACCAAACCAGGTCTTAAGAAAGCACGTAAAGCATCACAGTTCTCAAAACGTTAATTCGTTTATACAGAAGATCGAAGGCACTTTCCAATTGGAGAGTGTCTTTTTTTATTTAGCGATAATTTTTTCCGCACTCAATAAAACTAAATGTGATGATTGGTAATGATTAAGCGGGGAAATATAGTATACAATTAGTAGTGGTAAATAAAACAACTAAAGGAGTATGGGATGAAGAAGAAAGTGATTGTCGGTGGTTTATTTGTGAGTCTGCTTTTTCTAGGGGCTTGTCAAAAATCGAATACTGAAACAGCAGAGAAATCTACGAAACAATCTAATAGCCAAGTTGAAAGCTCAATCAGTGTCAGTTCAAAGCAAGAAAGCACGACATCTACTAGTAGCGTAAAGAAAACAGATACTAATAATCAAGCAGACGATACGCAAAACAACTTAACTAATGAGGAACTTGCGGTTGTAATTTATGTGGATTCTAGTACTGTGAATCAAGATATTGATAAAGCAATTGATGATTATACTAATGCTTATGAGCAAGATACAGGTTATAGCACGAAACTGCAGCTATCAAAAAAAATTACTACCAGATATAATAGTAAGCCGCTCCACTATGGGATCAACTCAAAGATTTCATTTTGATGGAGACTTAATAACAGCAACATCGCATTCTAATTCTGGAGATGAAGCGTCACAAAACTATAGTATAAAAGAAATGAACAATAAGTTTGGTAAATATCAAGAAAAACTAGCTTTATTGGTTCGTAAAGCTGAAAACTATTCTCCTTTAGATGAACAATCTGAATCATCTGGAAATAACTCTGACACGAGCGTTGATACAAAGAATTTAACTTCTGAGCAGTTCAAAGAATGGGTTAGTGCTGTTTTAGACAAACAATTTAGTATTGGAAGAAGCTCATTTCCGTATGATTTGATCGTAGAAAATAATGATGGGTATGCCTATGTTCGTGTGAAGCATAGTGAATTACAAGTAGACACGATTACGATGTTTCGAATAAATGATGAAGGTCAGTTGGAAGAAGAGTTACTTGGCTATCCTCCGAAGCAAATAGTTATGTCTTCAAAATTTATGGATACCTCAGAAGTTACTGTACCCTCATACTCAACAGAATCATCTTCTGACAATGTGACTACTGATGAATAGAGAGGATTAATAATATATCTAACATGCTTAGGCGTTTCGCAATTCATTTTGCGAGGCGTCTTTTTTTTGAGTTGAAACAATAACTCTGTATGTTCATATATAAATATTTTTGAGACAGCTAAGTAACATACTATAAGTAAGAGGAAAAATTAGATTATGATACCAGATATAAGAATGCATCACTACATATAGTGTGCATAATTGACGGGGATAACAGTAAATACTATATATGGTTGTGGATAACTACTGGTTGTTATATACTAATAGTAATTATTCTGTAAAGGGGACAAAGAAATGGAGTTATTAGAAATCTTAGATGAAATTTCAGTTGGGTACAATAATAATGGTGAAAAAAGTAGCAAACTGAAAAGTAAAATTAATGAAGTTAGAAGAGTTTTAGAGAGTAAGGGGACTATCTTAGAAAATAGAAATTTAGAATTTAGGATGGATTTGCGTAATGAGGACTCTTCAAGCACCTATCCTAATAGTCAAATATTTTTTCAAGGAAGTTATGCAATTAGTACGGCTATAAAGCATGATTCTTATGATGTAGATGCAGATTTAGGCTTTTATATAAGTGAAGAATTAGCTAGAGACTCGAGAAATAAAATATATACTAGCTTAAAGTCGAGTTTACCAAAGTACGTAGTCACTTTGAAAAAGCCCTGCATTGAAATTGACTTTAAGGATGGTTATAAAATTGATGTAGCAATTTATAGTAGATTTCGTAATTTTAATGATGACAATATTGTCTATTTTCATAATTCGATTGATGGAATGGAGACAGTTTCACAATCTAAACCAAAAGTAATTGTTGAGACTTTTAAAACGTATTTGGCAAATGAACCTATAAAAAGAAGTGTTATTAGGCTAATGAAACATTTCATGAAGAACGCACAGAAAAACTTAAGAATAGATGATACTAATAAGTTGCCTAGTATTTCCTTGATGCTGATTGCATCAGAAAAATTTAGACCTCAAGATGAATCACCAAATGAAGAAAATCTAAATAAATATTTAATTGATCTATGTGATATAACTCTATGTGAATTGTATTCTGGAAGAGAGATTTCAGATAAGTATTTATTAATCTCGAATACTTTATATAAAATTACTGATATCCAAGATACTATTAATATAATAAAGAGCGTAAGAAACAATCTTAAAACGGGGAATATCTCTACTCTAACATCTGAAACCGTCTTTCAAAAAATAATGAGCAAGAAAAAAATTGATACGACACCATCGATAAAAGGAACTATGGGATAGATGATTCTTAAAATGGTGAAGGAAACATTACAGGTACTAAATATATCTTATGAATTAAAAAAAGGTGTATTTCATTTTGAATACAAGGGCATTCAAATGCTGGTTGATCAAAAGGGAACAGTTAGTGTTTCAAAAAATTATTTTGGAAGCATTCCTCATGTAATGAAAGATGGTAGTGTATGTGTTTTTTCGGGAATAGATTCTATGATTAGATCTGGTGAGAATTTTGAATTAAAAGAAACGATCGAGGTTTATATTCCCTATTTATTTGGATTGACAGCAGAACAAAAAACTGGAGAATTTTTACTGGAGCTGGAGTATTATATTTCGGAGCTATTAGATAAACGGTGTGATGTTTCGAAGGAAGATATTCATACGTTTACTGTAGTTGAAATTGTAAATGCTCAGAATCTATGGGAAACATTGGAAGATATTTCGAATGGATGTTGGTATAAGTTAGTTCCTGTAAATTTGGAAAATGAATATGTTTTTGTAAAGAAAGAGAATGAGAAGTTTCAAATTGAATATGATGAAGTCTACAAAGCCAAATTGAGAGTATCTGACGGCAATGTAAATACATTAGATGGAAAAACTGTTTTTATAGGAATGGGTTCAGTGAACTCTTATGCATTAAAAACAATGTTTTCAAGAGGATTAGCTGATATAACAATAATTGATGACGATAAAATTGAAGTTGGTAATTTATTTAGGCATGCATTCCCATATATAGGAATGTATAAAGTAGATGCTGCCGAGAGATTTTTACAGATCGTAGATAAAAAAATGAAAGCAAAAAAAGTTTATTCCAAAATTTCATTTACTGAAAATCAGAAAAGTCCTAATTATATGAATGATGTTCAAAGAATTGTAGTTTCGGTGGATAATTTTTTTTCTTGGATTCAAGTTTTCCATTATATAGAAAAATATTGTCAAAATAATTGTGAGATATTTTTTGTTGGAATAGATGTCTATGGTCGGTATGGTAAATTTTTCAAAATTGAATATAAGGGGAAAAATCATTTTTTTGAGAATTTTAAAAAATTTATGTTGGATGTTCCTAACGGAAAAAGCAGAAATAATATGGTTGGAACTGGCTGCGGTGAATCATTAGCAATCTATGATGAACATAATATAATGTCATTGATTAAAGAGATGATAACTAGTCCATTAGATGAGGGAGTCAAATATGTTGACTTTTGAAATTGCCGATGAAGTGCGAGAACTTATTAAGATATATAGTTTCTTCGATCATGAAGTTGGAGGCATATTATTTGGGAAGGAAGATGGCGGGTTTACTAAGATACAAGCCTTGTCATTTAAACATGGAGAAAAATATAGAATTGATTTTACTGATAAAGACAATAGAATGTTCTCTTCTCCTAAAGGTATGATAATTTTAGGAACATGGCATACGCATCCATTTCAAAAGGAACCTTTTGCCTCAAGTATAGATATTAGTCAATGGAAAAAATGGAATAACGATTATATTCACATGGTGGTTGGAGAAAAGTACAACAAAATATATAAAGTAAAAAAATTATTTCCAACGTCGAAAAAGATAGAGGAGGTTTACTTTGAAAAAAGGATATAGAAAGATTCTGTTGGACATAGCTATTATCCTATCACCGTTACTATTGTTTCCATTTAAGAAAATTGTTCTTAGTATTGGAAAAATCATGATGAACGAAAAGATGTCTAAAGAATCCATAGCAATCATTAAAAAAATATCAAGTGACGTCGCATTGAATGTACAGTGGGTAATCATTATATTCCTAATTTTTTTTCTTTATTTTAAAACAAAGAAAAGAAATTGTGATAAGGAATTCAATTTTGGAAATGAATACATGGAATATCCATACTTTGTTTTTTACATTGCTGGAAAAATATTAAGGGTTAAATCAATTAATTTAAAGCGAGTGCCTATTTATTTGCAGGCGAGAATAATAATAAATGATACTTTTGAAGAGATCAAATATCAAGATGACTTAGTGGATATTGATTATGAAGCGACATCTACCTTTAGCTGTGGCGAGATGGGAAATAAAGAGCTGACACTGGTTTTAGAAGATACCTTCTTTATTAAGGAAAATCAGCTTGGAGCCAATTTAAGCGAGAATGATATTTTAAGAATAACGAAGGGAAACTTAATTGAGAACGTCAGAAATCACAGTGAAAGTTTCATTGATGAAATTGCTTCTAATATATTTAAATTAGAAAAGAAATACCAGGTAATTAATATCTGTGCGACTACAAATACTCAACATACTTATAAAATCATATCAAATAATTTCAAAAAAGGTAGCAGAGGTGATGTTAAGAAACTTGTTGTGTATCAACAAAACAGGGATGGTGATAGAGTATTTGGAAAAGGACATGAAATTAAATTATAAGTATACAGATATATAATATCACTACTTTCCATTTATCGGAATACTTAGTGTTTTTTAGAAGTTTTACGAATATGTTGAGACAAAAAAAGGATATATAGAACTGGCAATTGAGAGGAATGAAAATATTTTAAACATAATAAGGCTGTTTATAGATTCCAATAGTGAAGGAAAGCAAAAAAAGAAAGATATTATGGCTGTTATTTTCATAGTGTATTTTTCAACGGTTTTAGCTGGAGTAATATCTTTAGCGAAGAAAAGTGATTTCATTAAAGAATTAGTTAATATATCCAAAACTCTTTTGGAAAGTATTGAATTATTAAGGCACTCTGCAGAACAAGAAATAGTAATGAAGCAACCCGTGTTTACGTTTAATTTTTTTATGGAAATTGAATTGCTAAAATTTAGTTTTTGGACTTTTGGTACTATCTTTATTGGAATGATGTTAAATAAAGTATTGAATTTGAAGCGTATATATTTAATGATGGTCATGATGTTTTTACAAGTTATAGTAAGCTCTGTTTTCTTTAAAGATACAATTCCATTGCTCATAATTATTGGGATTTTATTATCGATAATGCTTTATTTTGTACCACTTGGTAGTGGAAAGTATTTTGGTTTTATTGAATATTGTAGCTTTCTAACAGATATATACTCATTTAAACATAAGGAATTGACCTCAAAAAAAGTGGGGAAGTTCATAGCCAGAATAATCCTTCCAATTTTTCCTTTTTTAGTTTTTATGAAGATGCTAATTCCGAGTATGAGTATATATATTCTTTCTATTACGTACGTTGCTGCAAATTTATTAATTTTTCTGAATTCGAATGAAAATAAAGTGCAATTTAATTTAAAAAAAATAGTGATATACTCATTGATTATCATTGTGACAATTTCTAGTCAAAAGAACTTTGATGGTAGTGTACTTGAGATAGTAGTATCTATTCTTGCAATCTTTTTTTCTTTAGATAGAGTTCTCGCTGCTGTTAAGGAGTTAAGGTATGAAATAGAAGATAATAGCATACTGTATTTGTTAGAAAAAAAATCTGAAGATATAGATTGGTTGCTTGAGAATAAACAGACGTTTGAATTTGAAAGTGATAGAGTCCCCTCAGAGTTATTTTTACTAAAACAGATTATAATTTGTCTTCACTTGAACGAAAAAGATCAACTATTAAAATTAGTGAATTTGTATAACGCTACTTATGAAATAAACAAAAGATTTGTTTTGCAAATAAAATACTTTTTTACTTTTACTCATGATGAGAGTGATTATGAAGAAAGATACGAATACTTGAAAGAAGTTTTTGAATTGGATAAGAGTAGAATTGAGTTTTTTCCTGCTGTAATCGAATATGGATTTTTACTTTTTCTCAAAAATGAAAATTGTAAAATGATAACGGATTTGATGGCCGAAAACTGGTACGCCCTTGACGATGAAAGTAAATACATTTTGTATTACGCTTATAAACAACAAAATGAAAATAAAAGTGCAGAAATTTTGAAGAATGAAATTAGCAATTTTGATGTTATCTCAGAAGAATTTAACGCGATATTTAGTCAAAATCAGAATAGTTAGGTTTAATAAATATGTATTCAATTAACATCTAAATTTAGGTTCTAATTGGTTCAAGTTATATCAATGAGCTTCTAATTTCATCTAGTTCAAACATCTTTATTGGATGCTAATTAATTGATATACAAGGATTCTTATAGATTGAGATACCTAAAGAACAATACTTTTTGTTCTCAAAACGTTAATTCGTTTATACAGAAAATCGAAGGCACTTTCCATTTGGAGAGTGTCTTTTTTTCGGAATTGTTCCCCATTACTTGGTTTGGTAAATTATTTAAAAGTAAAATCAGCAGGGTAATTCAATGACATTATTCGCTTTGATATATGTTTTTACTGTTTAACTACCAAGTTAAAATATAGAGAATTGAATAGATAAAACTACAAGAACGTTGGATTTGTTGATAAATAGCCTAATACCAAAAAGTTGCGTATACACTAAAATCAAAGTTTAGGTGCATACGCAACTTTTCTATTCAAGTATAGCCGGTGATTCCCCTCCATTAAAGCAGCTTATTCTGACTCGATTGAATTTCTTCTAGTAATCGATTCTGTTTGAGGACATCAAGATGCAGGCCGACATAGTAGGCGATCGCGCCAATTATGTAGATAATCGTAAAGGAGCGGAAGGCGCCGATGTAGCTGTTTGCGTGTAATTTTTCAAAAAAGCTGCTAATCCAAATAGTCAAAAATACCAGCAGCATTGCCCCGATATATTGCAGTACGATCATCGCCAAGGGTGATAGGCGTTCCAGCAACGGATGGGTGTATAAGATGCTCACTGCAATGGTGGTACAAATAAATTTGAACAGCAGGCTGGAGAAATCGTCACGGCCATCGTAAAATAAGCGATCGAATAGGGTCGTTCCGAGAGAGATGATCGTATAGCTGATACAGATCACTGTCAGCATTTCTTTTAAACGACTTTTAGTCATGTAAAATACCTCGTACTTTCTTTAAATAGTTTTGAAAGATTTTGCGATAATAGCGGCTGATGACTAGTTCCTCCTGATTATTCAAAACTACTTTCAGCCGCATATTGGCTTCGGATTTCACTTTTTTTATGTGCTGAATGTTGACGATATTGGCTTTACTGATGCGGCAAAAACCATGTTTGGACAAAGCAGATTCAAGAAAGGTTAGACTTCCTTGGATTTGGTAAACGTGCTCTTTTAAGTAAGCGAAGGTCTTTTTATCGACGGTATCAATATAAAAGATTTCTTCCAGCGACAGAAGGATCTGCTCGCCATCCTCTAGGCCAAAAAGCTGGGGGACGGAACCCTCCAGCAATTGGCAGACTTTCTCAATTTGCTCGGTCATTTCACGATAATAAATTTCTGTTCGGTCTTCTTCAAGAGCGTCCTCTTGAAATAATTTGATCCGCATAGTTCGGCTCCAATTCAATCAGTTATTTTGCTAGAAATTGCATAACGGCTGCTGTGTATTCTTCTTTCTGGTCCAGCATGCCTTTAATGTGCTCGGCGTCGATGGAAACGAGCTCCTTATCCTCTGCGGCAACATTCTCATATAAGGTCTCAACCTTTTCTGGCAGGCATACGTCATCTTGCTCGCTCTTGATAACGAGTGTTTTGATTTCATTATATTTTTGTTGTTCGGTGATTTCAACATCTTTAAAGGTAAAGCCGTAGTTCAGCTTCATATATAAGTTCCCGCAAGTGACAGCATAAGAGAAAGGAATGTCTTCGGTATCTTGCCAAACGCCGGCAAACATTTCCTCCATACTATAAACTGGCGAATCCATAATCACAGCATCCACATGCTTGGCTGCGTGTTCAGTCGCTGCATACATGCCAGCAGTCGCGCCGCCTATTGATTGACCGTGAACGATAATTTGCTTATCCGAATTCACTTTTTCTGCATAATCGACGATCGCACGTACGTCCATTCGCTCTAGATAGCCAAAAGTAACCAAAGGATCTTCGTTATCACCATGTCCGCGCAGATCGAAGGTCAGCACGTTCCAGCCATTTTCCAAATAAATCTCTGCCAAAGGAGAAAGAAATACGTTATCGCCGCCCGCACCATGAATCAAAATCGCGGTATCTTTCGCTTTATCGCCATCTGTGCTGTAAGAGGTCACTGGAAATGTGTTGCCATCCTCAGCCTCCAAGTGAAAGGTATCGCCAGAGTATTTCGCATTAAATTGCTCCAAATCATAGCCCCATTCCTTCAGCTGCAGCAAACTATTCTTCTTTGTATCGTTTCCATCGTTTTGGTGGAACAAGCCTTCTGTTACCAACTTTCCAAAATAGTAGCTGCCCCCGATGCCGCCAATTACGATAATTCCTAACAAAATACTTACCCCGATGATGATTTTCTTTTTGATTGATTTTTTCATTTTGTTCTCCTCCATGTCGTTTTTGTTTTATCTTTAAGGTCATCATAGGCGATTGGAAAAGGGTTTTCTACCGAGTTTTTCTTTGTTGCACTTTGGAGGAGCTGAGTTGCACTTTTTTAAAAATTTGCAGTGAATTTAAAGATCAAGCATTTACTAAGGATTATTATTCAGGTTTATCTAAAAATGATATGCAAATTTTAGAAACGACATTGAATTTAATGGTACTGGAAAGAGTTCCCAAAAGTTAGAAGATGAGGATTTCTCGTGCGCAGAAATTATGGATGATCACGGCTAGGGTTTTAAGAAACTTAGACACTATGAATGACGGGAAAAGTAAAAGCTTTCGGATGTTTGTTCTCCGCCATTGTTTGTTTTTCTCCGCCAAATGATATAAAATGGCGGAGAAAAGAGGTGGATGGCGGTGAAAGAATTCAAT
>Ga0153923_100376_pt1 | contig 15155 bp, 19 predicted proteins | sample TSNJ007MetaG_FD_104682 | JGI IMG/M metagenome (GOLD analysis project Ga0153923, IMG submission 104682) | Attine ant fungus gardens microbial communities from New Jersey, USA - TSNJ007 MetaG | ecosystem: Host-associated > Fungi > Mycelium > Unclassified | place: USA: New Jersey, Brendon T. Byrne... | reverse complement strand
TTTAGCACAACTACTATCTGCTTTGCATTTAATAAAGGGTAGCTAAGATAGAAAAGAGGCGATCTGAGTGGCTGTTAAGCAAGATGATTTAGTGTTGATTACATGGACAAGAAACCCTTTGGTTCCCGGTTCTGCACGTAGAATTGCTTCTGTACGTATTATCGGAAGTGCTAAACCATGTAGGACTCAATTGGTACCCAATGGATTACTTATTAATGCTTTAAACTGCTTATTGGATCATGATATTGGATTTAAGGTGGTTTATAGCAAAAAAACTTCAAATATCAGTGGATACTTATTGTTGCAACGTAATCGGTAATGGTTAGACCAAAGTTCGCATAGCGGTATAAGATTTACCTTATAAAGTGATACAGTCAGGAGGAAGAATTGTTATTCTTTCTCCTTTTTATCATCCGCTTGTTGTGGGTCTGTAACTTATATCCTAACCGTACAGCTAACCCCTCCTGATCCAATAATATTATTTGACCTCTTACTTTTACTGCAACAGAAGTCTAAGCCAATCTAATTAAATAAATACCCCAACAACCTTAAAAAGATCGACGGGGTATTTGTTTATGCTTTTGAATCCTATCCCCATATTCCAATGAGCAGGATACCGCAGAATATGAATACGGAACAGGAAATTCGTCTCAATCCCTGCTGTTCCTTCAGGAACAGTACACCAAGGAAAGTGGCAAATACGGTTCCTATTTCCCGTAGAGAGCTGATCTGCGCCATTGGCGCCCGCTGCATCGCGAACAAGAACAGCAGATAGGAGCCCGGGTTCAAGATAGCTCCCATCATCATTGTAGATTTGTTGATCCTCCATTCCTCCCAAATCTGTCGTGACGCTAGGACAGCTGGGGTCAGACCGACTACAAAGCCAATATTGGTTACTTCCAGTAATCCAAGTGGTGAAATATGTTGTAGGTTTAGCTTGTCGACGAATACATAGCAAGTTGTGCATAATCCTACACATAACGCCATCAAAACAGGCTTCCTGCCTTGTATCTTGGGGTGTGATGGTTTGCTGCGTGATCCCATTCTACTAAGAAGGATGAACCCGCCAAGCATACATAGAATCCCGAACCATCCACGTAGAGATAGTGATTCACTAAGAAAGAGAACACCGATGATCGGTATAAGTAGGGTACTTGTCCCCCTCATGATCGGATAAATTTGCGATAAATCACCAAGCTCATAGGTTTGTGACAAGAGCCACGAGTATATGGCTTGTAAGGTAAAAGACAGCAGCAATAGACCATAGGAGCCCGCAGTCATCGGATGTTGCCACAACTCTTTGATCAACACTGGCAAGAGCAGGATGGTTGTAACCATCGTAATCGACCACAAGAATACACTCTTATTGCGGCTCCTCTTAGTCAACATGCTCCAGATAGCATGAGCCATACCAGAAGCAATAACTAGCATAATAGCAAAAAACAATGGATGTCAGCCCCTTAGAAGATTAACTATCTTTCTCGGTATGAGGATCATGTGTCGGCTGTTTATGTACAACGGAACCATCTTCCAGTCGGAGCCAAGTGTCAAAATCATGCTGTCCCAGCGTCATTTGAATGACACGAGCTCCCCTCATAAAACCCTCTTTACCGTAAGTATTGTATCCGCTAGCGCGTCCGTAGCTAAGTTTAATACCATGCAATGTGCCGTAATAATCATTGATATGATCATGTCCGCAAAAGGTACCCATCACATCACCCATTTCAAGCATAGCTGTGAACAGCCCCGAGTTGACAGCAGGACAGCACACCTGCTCAAATTTATGTCCATAGCAAACTTCTGTATCCCACATTTCTTGATACTCAGGTATCGGAATATGGAAGAAAGCAAGTGCGGGAAGCTTATTTTCGGTGCTTTGTGGGTTAAGCCGTGCGGATTCATCTGTCAGCCAGTTGATTTGATCCCGCTTAATCCAGTCATAACCTGCCACATGCTCATAAGGGGAATAACTGCCTGAATCTAAAAAATAAAGATTGGCCGCTGGAGTTCCTTTCGAATCTACAAGCTCAACTGTATAATTACCCGAACCTGAAATATTTACCGGTCCGGACTTCGCTACGGTATGCTCATGTGCCAATGCCACTTGCATCAGCTCTTCACGAGTAATTCGGCTTTCTGTATCATGATTACCAAAGACAAAGGCCCACGGAAAACCACGTCCTTCAACTGTAGCAACAGCATCATTGAAAGCCTGTTGCGGGTCTTCACATTCGACATCTTCGGGTGAGACTGGACCGGTGTATATGATATCTCCCGTGAATACAACTAAATCCGGTTGTTCTGCATCCAGAATAAGTTCCATCAATTTACGGGAACGCTGATCCTCGTCCCTTCCGTCCATCCAATGAATATCTGTAAATTGTACCATTTTAAAAGTTCCGTCTTCCCGAAAAGATAAGTTGCGATTCATCAAAAGTTCCCCCTCAGTCATATAACTCACATCACCATCTGTTGATTTATGAGTTTTTATGTGGTTTTGAGTTGATTTTATCGCCAGTTGTATAATCTGTCAATTCATTTTTCACATTAAGTTAATAAAGAAAAAATACAATTGCAATGATATTAATTTCAAGGAAACATAAGCAGTCAAAAACAGAATCACAGAGTAGTAATTAACCAACAGAATACGGAAGTAACAGATACTGAGTCTGGCTTGACAAGTCTAATACAGGCTAATAAACTAAGTGAAAACAACAACAAAACACACAAACAATTGAAAAATGCTATAACAGGAGGAATCATTCATGTCCTTAACCTATGAAGAACGACGGCATACGATTCTCGCCCAGCTTGTTATGGACGGAAAGGTACAGGTGCATGCTCTGGCCGAGTTATTTAATGTATCCACAGAGACCATACGCCGCGACCTAGACCGACTGGAGAAAGAAGGAAGATTGCGAAAAGTGTACGGAGGAGCAGTACTGATGCGATCAGAGATGATCGAACCGACATTTGTGAAGCGGTCCCAGATGCATCAAAGCGAAAAGCAGGCGATTGGCAAGCTTGCGGCTTCACTTGTCCAGGATGGAGAAACAGTAATACTGGACAATGGTACAACAACGCTAGAAATAATGCGGCAGCTTAAGGACCGTGCTGATGTGACAGTTATTACAAACTCCGTACCTATCTTGACTTGTGCTCTGGAAGAATTCCAAGGTAAAATTATTTTTGTCGGGGGCGAGGTGAATGCGAGCTATCAGGCTGCAACTGGAGCAATTACTCATCATCTGTTGGAGCAGCTGAAGGTAAATAAGGCTTTTATTTCCGCAGGTGGTGTCTCACTCTCTGATGGCATTACCGAATACAATTTAGATGAGGCTTTACTGTCGCGTAAAATGATGCAGCGAACAGAAGAGTCTATTCTTGTGGTAGATCATTCTAAGTTCGGTGTCACCACATTTGCTCAAATTGCCCCTATTGAGCAAATATCCATGATATTATCCGATTCGGGCTGTTCCAAGGAATGGATTGATGCACTTCAACAGCTTGATGTTGAGATACTTCTTGGCGAGAAGTTCTAGGCTACATAGATGCTCTTCTATTCTGGTTGAGATGAATCTAATCTATCAAAAGCAATTAACCGATAATATTAATGTAGTTCATTCAATCGAGGAGGTAGACACCGTGGACATCGCTGCACTTTCAATTGGGTTGGCTCAAAGCAACTTAAAACAAGCCGTTGGTATCTCAGTTCTCAATATGTCAAAGGATCAAGCTAGTGGAGATGCTCAAGCTTTAGTTAAAATGTTGGAGCAGAGCGTTCAACCAAATCTAGGTGGAAATATCGACATCAAAGCTTAGGAAGTCCTATTGGGAGTGGACCCTTTATCTAAGATCAAAAGAAACATGACGGATACATACGCCATGTTTCTTTTGATGAACCATTACCTTATTTCGCTATCCAATGGTTCACGATGTGCCATGAAATCATGAATAGATTCTTCCATTTGATCTCTATAATGATCTTCCGGTATTGGTCGTAACCAATAGATCTCTCCCCCATCGTAATGACCATTGTAATCAATACCGTCTTTACTTGCAGTAAAATGCCAATGGCTGTTTATCGTACCTTCTAATGATATTTTCACCCTAAAATCTTCAATCAAGAAATAACCTCCTATATAGATACTTTTCAATTAGGTAATATCTTCCCCACATTGATTAAAAATAATGTACTAGCGACAATAAGTATTAACTGAACAATGAAGAAGCTACGAAAAACTCCTTAGATGCAAACGTTTCTTCATACGCAAAAAGGCTCTGCTAGATATATCTCTAGCAGAGCCTTTTCTATATTATTAATAGGGGATGCCTTTATATTAGATGGTGAACCTTAAAGAGAGATTATATTAAGGTTAGAATATACTAAAAAGTGGTGAAATATCTCTTGGTGGATCGTATCATCTTGGATATCAAACCTTTTCATTTCTATAACGTTTGTATTGTTACAACCTAATAAGCCTTATATCATGGTAATACCTATAAAAAAAGCTAGGAGGGAACTCTCTAATGAGAAAATTAGGATTAAATATTCTAATCATCGGTTTATATGGTTTTCCATTTGTATATTTCTCTATGTATAAAGACTTTTCTAAAGGTTCTATGATTGGATATCTATTGATGTTAATCATTGTTTCAATGATTGCCTTCTTCGCTACGTTCATTATTAGCGTTAATTCTCTTATTATTGGGAATATTGTATCCGCCGTACTATCATATTATTTCATTCACAATATGACATCCAATGACCTTTGGGGTGGTTATTTCAGTCCACTAATGCCATCTCAATTATTCATATTGATTAGTATTCTAATGTTAATTCCTCAGTTAATCGCAATCATATTAGCGCGTATTATTAAAAAGAAACGTCCGACAGTTTTAAGCCGTTGGGCTTACTTACTTATAGTGGTCACTAGCCTGTCTCTACTCCTTTGGCTAGTCAACGTACTTTTTGGTAATATTAGGAACCAGGACATCATGGATGCCGCTACGCTCAATACTCCTGCTTCTTTTGCTATACAGGAAGCAATTGAGGTAACTCGAAAGTATAAAGAGCCGTTTCAGCCTATATACATAGAACCCGTAAGTAATGGTGTTCTCGTACTACACAGACGTTTCTTCAAAGAGGATGGTTTTGATGTTAACGTCGAGTTCTTACGATGGACATGGCAAGGATGGAAATGGACTTGGGGTGGTTGGTACGAAGGAGGAGTAGGAGTAGAGCCAAATGGTTTATTCGTCGCGTATATTCAGAATCCCGACGACTATTTACAGACGACTACCCCGTTCCCAATACTATATGGAGCAGTCACAAATAAAGACATAAAGAATCTCAGAATTACAGACGGTGCAAGTTACAATGAAGAGGTCCGTCTGATCATCGATCCTAAAAACCCTAACGACCATCAGCGAACATGGTTTGCCAAAATTCCTAGGGAGGCCGGTAAGGAACTTACGATAACTGGGCTCGGTGCAAACGGTGAGACGATTACGGAAAGAAAGCTAAAACGCGACGAATTTTTGACCGATGAGGAACAATCTAAAGCAGGCACGACATCAAGTATCCTCACAACCGAAAATCAAACCGAATAATTCTATTAGGTAATATGTAACGACATTATATAATCAACAACTATTCGATAGTACCATCTTCAATCAGCAACCTGAGGCGATTTATCTTCTACCCAAAAAGCCGACTCCGTGTGATTAACGGGGTCAGCTTTTTTATTTAGGGATTATCAATTATATTTATGAATTCAACAACAACCCAACATGAATCTTAATAACCATCTTCTTTATTTTCGCCCCATTGCCCATACCGGGTCTATGAATATCGTGAGGATAAAAGACGGCGAACATTCCAGTCTTCATGGGTAACAATATTTCATCTGCTTGAGGAGCATATAATGCATAATCTGCCTCGCTATCAAAAGGTTTCGTAGGTTCCAAACCCTCTCGCAGCGGCGACCAGCCAATCGTTTCCTCTCCATCAATAAGATAATGGACATCGATATAGGACTCATGCTTCTCCGCTACCTGCTCCTCTTGCGATTTGGATTCAAACTCCATAATCGAAGCGTGCATTTCATTGCCAAGGATCTCAATCTTTCCTACATCAGGATTATCGTTCACTATTTTCTTCAGTTCCTCAATGGCCTTCACAATAACCGAATGCTCATATTTACAGTGTTCTTCCCACGATGATAATGACCCTATAATCATGTTCTAGTCCCCTATCTGAATATACTCACATCTATATTAGCTTACAACAACTTCTCACTTACTGCCGTAGCTGTACTTTCCTTATTCACAATGGATTGCTCATTGGTTCTTTTGAAATATTCAACATATAACACATCCAACAAGTAAAGTTGAGAAATCTTCGCAGATAATGATCCACCTTGTAGCGGACCTTCATTTGCTCCGCAAAGTAAAGTGAGATCTGAGTAAGATGTTAACGGGGATTTCACAAATCTAGTGATCGATATGACAGTTGCCCCGCGTTCCTTCGCTTTTCTAGCCACTTCAATGGAATCCTTCGTTGAACCAGAATATGAGATGATCACAGCAACATCACGTTTGGTCATAAGCGCCGCGGACATCATCTGAAGATGTGAATCCATAGAACATTCTGTCTTGTTCGTAATTCGCATAAATTTAATTTTGGCTTCCATCGCGGTTATTAAAGAAGAACCAACGCCAAAGAATTGTACACGTTCCGCTTCGATTAAATAGTCTATAGCTTTATCGATTGATTCTACATCTAATAGATTATTCGTCTCGTTCAATGCACTTATATTGGTTGATAGCACCTTAGAAGCCACTTGTGCAATCGTATCATTCATTAGAATTTGGTCCGTCAATTGAGGTATTTCATTCTCCACTGCAATACTATGGGCAAGTGCAATCTTGAACTCCTGATATCCTTTATAACTCAATGATTTACAAAATCGAAATATACTTGATTCACCCACGCCACATTCATCCGCAAGGTCAGTAATCGACATGTACACTACGCTTTTAGTATTTTCCAAGACATAGTCCGCTACCTTTTTCTCCGTGTTCGTCAAGTTGTTATACTTAGAATGAATAGAAGAAAAAATACTGATCGTACGCACAATACCCCTCCTTTCATTATTTGAAAATTCATCGTAAATATAAAGATGCTGCTCCTAATACACCTGCTTTATTCCCCAAAGAAGCCTTAAGAATCTGCACATTCGAAAAACTTGGCATGATTAATTCCTTAGTCCTTGCCTCTACGAGTTGAACTAAGTGATCTTGTTCCATCACGCCGCCTCCTACAATAATAGCAGCAGGATTAAAGATATGAATACACGAAGCTAAGCCAGCAGATACTTCATCAACCCATGAATGTAGCATACGTTCAAGTTCTTCGTCTCCATGGCTTAATTTCTCAAATATCACTTTCCCGTTTACACATGCTGGATCTATCTGAGTTGCCATCTTTACCAAGGCAGTCGTTGAAGCATATGTCTCATAAAAAGATTGTCTTCCCCCATCCATTGATTCCGATAACGAATGAGTAAAGATATGTCCGAACTCAGCCGCCACACCATTTGCCCCTTTATATAACTGACGATTGATGACGATTGCACCACCGATCCCCGTACCAAAAGTTAGACATAAGAAATCATTAAATGATTGGGCTGCACCAAAGTGTGTTTCCCCTAACGCAGCCGAGTTCACATCATTTTCTACCTTAACAGGTTTATTAAATTGATTAGCAACGATATCCCTGATCTTCATGCCAGTATACATAGGTATATTTTCGTTAGCAAACACGATGTATCCTTCTTCTGAGTTCACTTGTCCCGCCGTACTGATGGCAATCGCATCAAAGTCATCGTACTCACCTATTGTATCAAGTAATCTTTGAATGACATGTGGGCCACCCTTATCACTTTCTGTCGCATACTCTTTAAATTGCTCGATATTCCCTAGCTCATCACATATGCAAATCTTGGTGTTTGTTCCTCCAATATCTGCCGCTACGATCTTCATATCCCCTTCGACCCTTCCTAATATATCAGAGATAAGAACTTATCCATATCATTATTGAATAGCCTTCATAAATCTTTGGGTAATCTCCATCGGTCTTGTGATCGCAGATCCTACAACGGATGAATACACGCCTAAATCGAACATTCTCTTCAATTCTTCAGGAGTTGAGACCCCACCTTCTGCAATGACAGGCATCGAGATCGTATTCACGAGCTTCTCTACCATTTCAAAGTCTGGTAGAATTTTACCACGTGTAGCTTCCGTATAACCACTTAATGTTGTCCCAATGCAATCAAATCCAAGTTCAACTGCCTTGAGCGCTTCCTCATACGTTGAACAATCTGCCATGAATAGTTGATCTTTGTAGGCTTCTCTTAGACGTGGGAATAGTTCGGAAATCGTAGTGCCATCCGGTCTTATTCGGTCCGTCGCATCCATCGCAATGATATCAACACCTTCACGATAAAGATCGTCTACTTCCTTCATAGTTGGTGTGATAAACACATCTGAACCTTCATATACCCTCTTGATTATTCCTATAATTGGTAGATCAACCACAGTCTTAATTTCCTTGATATCTTCTACACTATTCGCTCGAATGCCCGAAGCTCCGCCCAGGTACGCAGCATAAGCCATCCTACCCATAATAAATGGACTGTGCAATGGTTCTTCAGGTAAGGCCTGACAAGAGACGACCAACTTACCTTTTATCTTGTTAAGGACATTATTATCTGTATTCATCAGTACCATCTCCACACTTTTATTGGATTTACTCTTTAACTGCTCCAGCCGTCATTCCACTAGTGAAAAAGCGTTGGAATAACAAGAAGATGACTAACATTGGAATAGCAGCAACCGTAGCTCCAGCCATCTTATAAGCAAAGTTAGGATTCAGATCCTGCATTAAAGTCGCAGTACCAACCATCAACGTTTTCATGCCTTTTTCTTGACCTACAACTAATTGCCATAAGTAATCATTCCAGACTTGTACGAAGTTCAAAATAAATAATGCACCTATGCCTGGCTTAATAATAGGAAGCATAATGCGGGTGAATATTTTCCATTCACTTGCTCCATCTATTCTAGCCGCTTCTCTTAATGCCGCTGGCGTGGTATCAAAGAATCCTTTTAACAGAAACACCCCAAATGCAGCAGCGACGTTCGGCCAGATCATCCCGTTATACGTATTTACCATGCCGAAATCTTGAATGATCCGGAATAAAGGTACGATCATGATTTCTTTAGGAATCATCAAGCTTGATACAAAAATAATATATATGATATTTCTACCCTTAAATTCTATTTTTGAGAAAGCATATGCAGCCATTGAACCTATCGCAATGACAATAATCGTCGATAGACCTGACACATACATACTGTTAAATGCCCATTTCAAAGCCGGTTGATCTCTAAATATATCCACGTAATTTGAAAACGTAATTGAGGTTGGCCACCAATCTGGCGGCATCTTCACAACATCCGAACTATTCTTTAGAGAACTTGTAAATAACCAATATAATGGAAAAAGATTTAATAGAGCGAAGAGGAAGATGAAAATGTTCGATACAATATCAAATTTCTCCAACTTTTTCTTGTTTTTAATTTTAGCCATGTTGTTTCCTCCTCACTTATCCTTAACCATGCTTTTCAACTGAGGCACTGACAATAACAAGGTGACGATAAACATAATAACCCCTACAGCAGAAGCTACCCCGAGTTGATTATATTTAAAGGCATTATTATAAAGATAATACATCAATGTGACGGATGAATTGTTCGGCCCACCACCGGTTAATAGCTGAATGACAACAAATATCTTCAATACAGCGATAATGTTAATAATCGTAATATACGTCGTTGACGGTCCGACAGACGGAATCAGTATTTTACGAATGACTTGCCATCTGCTAGCACCGTCGATCTCTGCTGCTTCGAATAAATCTTTAGATACACCGATCATTGCAGCAATATATAAGATAATGGCCTGACCCACGTTAGTTGCGAAAGTGACAAATATAATGACGGGTAGAACTGTTTTTTGATTACCTAAGAGATTGACGTTACCTAAACCTATATCCCGAGATAAGTAAGATATGAGTCCATTAGCAGGGTTAAGCAAGAAGCTCCACACCATACTCATAACAACCATCGATACCATAACCGGCACATAGTAACTTCCTCTAATAAATGAAACATATTTAGCATTCTTGTCAAACACGGCAGAGGCTACGAATAACGCAAACCCAACCGTAAGGACGACGATAAAGACGACGAACACGATCGTATTGAAGAGTGCTTTGAAAAACACCGGATCATTAAATAATGTTGCATAATTATCTAGACCCACAAACTTCTCACTCTCATAATTAATCCGATATAAGCTAAGTCTTATACCTTCTAAGATGGGGTATACAAGGAAGGCCAAGAAAACGAGCATCTGAGGTAAAATAAACAAATACCCTGTAATATTTTCTTTGACATAACTATTACGCAGTAGTTTCATATCGGTCTACCCTTCTAATTAGCAGTCCTGAGACCCCTTTCGAGCCTCAAGACTGTTCATCGTTTATTGTGATCTTCTTAGCTTATGGATTATAAATGACAGAATTTTCTTTATTCGTTTGAATAACCTTGTTACCACTCGCCTGATAATCCTTAATTACCTGCTCCGGTGTTTTTGCTCCCATATAAAGAGCTTGAAGTTCAGGATAAAGCACTTCTCTTAGTTGACTGTACCCAGGAATATTACCTGTGAAGTTAAACATGTATTTGGAATTGGCATCATAAGCCGCAAAGAGTGGATTCTCACTCTTAAGTGCCTCTGCAACCGAACTTCTTACAGGGATACCGTTCTTCGATGATTTAACCATCTCTGGATCACTAGAGAAGAATTTAACGAAATCTTTAGCAACTTCCGTTTTCTTTGCATCTTTGGATTTGAATACGCTCGCCCCAACTACATACGTGAAGGACAGAGGATCTCCACTTTCAGACGGAATATTTGCAAGTCTTACATCAAATTTAGGTGATGTTCCGCTCTCCATATTCGCTTTCCCATTCGTAAATAAGATAGGATTCGTAAAGCTAATCGCTAACTGCTGATTCTGGAACATGGCATTGGCATCATTAGATGATACGGATTCAGCACCTGGATTCGTATATCCGCCATCATATAATTTCTTCAACCATGTAGCTGCTTTAACACCGTTCGCATCATCCAAAACAATATTTCCTTGATCATCAAAGAATTTGTTACCGAACATTCTCAAATAAGAAAGATTCCATGTATCCCCTTGGTTATTCATTGCGAATAATGCCATTGGGTAAGCATTTGAATATTTGTCTTTAGGTAAGTTGTTCTTAAGCCCATCCAAGATTTCTTGGTATTCAGCCAAAGTCCATGTTTTAATTTCATTTTCTCCTCCGAGATATTTCTCTAAGCCAGCCGCCTTAAACATATCAGCGTTGTACACCAACGTACCCGGATTGTGTTGGAAAGGATAGAAATAAACATCGTCACCGAATGTTGCTGCATCCCAGAAGTTTTGAGCAATATCACTTTTCGCAGCATCATCAATAATATCCGTTAATGGCTCCAGTGCGCCGCGATGAACATAATCACCCATTGGGAATACACTTTCAAAAAAGACATTTGGAGGAGTCCCTCCACTTAGGTTGACGTTCAGAAGCTGATCACGTTGATCCCCTGCAATCACTTCCACTTTTACTTTTGCATCATATTTATCATATTGGGCTGAAAATTTCTCAGCCGCATTTTTTAAGAAGCTATCATAGTCAGCTCCCGCTTCTGTTGCATCCAGAACACCCTTCCACTGTGGTGTCAGCCATGCTGTAATTTCAACCTTTTCTTTACCATTTCCTGATCCAGACCCATCACTTGTATTTGCTGCTTGATTGTTACCTGAACATCCTGAAATAACGGAGATTATTACCATAAGTGCTGTAATCGATGTAAGTAACCGCTTTCTATTCATGTATAAGCCTCCCTTTAATTAGCAATACGTCTGACATGTTGATGAACAAGCTCCGCCATTTGCCGATGCCCTTCCGAGTCCAGATGCATGTAATCTATCTCATTCATACCTACATGTTCTCTCGAATCAACAAAGTGAATGTCTGTTCCTTTAAGTAATGTCGTAAGATGTTCTGATAATTCCATTGATTTCTCACTGCAATGAATTCCCATAGGTCTGCCGATTGAAGTATGGATATACTTCTCTCCGATCGGAGGTGGAGCGATGACAAGAACTTCTGGCGCTTTTCCACCTATTCCTGAAGCACTTCCACGAGCTTTGACCGCGAGTCTAACAATGCCTTGAGCAATATTATAAGAAGTCATTCCAAAGCGATCTTTGGTGTCATTTGTTCCGAGCATGATGACGACCAAATCTAGAGGCGAATGTGACATTAGACACGGGTAGATATAGGATAGACCCGATAAACCTTCGAATAATGGATCTTCACAAACACTCGTTCTTCCACAAAGCCCTTCTTCTATCACTCGGTAAGAGTTACCCAGACTGCTATCTAGTAGACTTGTCCAACGCGTAGATTCATCAAACCTAGCATCAGCCTCCGCGTTGTATCCCCACGTATTGGAGTCCCCAAAACACACAATTGTTTTTGTCATAGCCATTACCTGCAATAACGTTCGATAGCTTGATCAATCAACTTCATAATGTCTTTGATTGGAGCTACATCCTCGCTAGTTATTCCTTCAAGAGGTGCTCTTACACTACCCACATTCACGCCTCTTCTATTCAAAACTTCTTTAATTGCAGCATACATGGAGCCTTGCAACGAACAAAGTGAAATGATGATTTCATTAATATCGCTCTGAATTTTTCTTGCGTCATCGAACTTGCCAGATTTAACGAATTCATTAGCCTGCAAGAACAACTCTGGCATAACCGCATATGTGCCACCTATTCCTGCGTCAGCACCCATGATTCTTCCTGATACAAACTGTTCATCTGGTCCGTTAAAGACAATCACATCGTCTCCTCCGACTTTTTTGAAACGTTCAATATCCATTGTTGGCATGGAAGAATTCTTAACACCAATAACTTTCTTATTAGCGAGCAACTTTTGGAACATCAATGGCGTCAACGTGTAACCCGTCGTCTGTGGAATGTTATAAATGATGAAATCTAGAGGTGTTGCTTCCATAATGTCAGTCCAATATTTATATACTGCACTATCAGGTAATTTAAAATAAATAGGTGGAATAGCAGACAATGCATCATATCCAACTGCTGCTGCATGTTTGGCAAGTTCAATACTATCTCTTGTCGAAGGTGCTCCTACATGGGCAATCAACGTCATTTTCCCTTTTAACTGATCAGCTACATAACCGAGTACAGCTTTACGTTCTTCCAGGTTCTGATAAATACACTCTCCAGAACTTCCTCCAACATAAACACCTTGAACCCCTTTATCGAACAAATAATCACATAAATCCTTAGTTCGAGCTTCCGAGATGTTTCCTTGGTCATCATAGCAGGCATAGAAGGCAGGCAAAATTCCGTGAAATTTTTTAAATGTCATGTTTACTCCCCCAGTTAGTTAATTTTCCTTACGCTTTTTTCCTTACCTATACAAAATATCACGAAATATTGTTTTTGTAAATTATTTTCTTTTTTTTCATTAAAATAAAAATTATTTCCACCAATTCCGGTAATGAATGACTAAAAATCCCATGTAAACGCTTAATTACATTCTAACGAAGTAATTTGAATATCACCCGCTCCATTTCATGGAATTAATCTCGCCAAGGTTTTCACTATGAACTTTAATGGTTAATAAGTTAGCAAGGCAAAGAAATGATTACAAGGAGTTGATATTATGAGTACACTACTATGGTTAATAATTATTCTTTTGATTCTTGGAGGCGGAGGTTACGGATTCTTCGGACGTCGTCGCTAAGCTTCACATCGGAATCTTCTCTCAATATATTTATAGTCATAAAAAAGGCTCTGCCATTGGCAGAGCCTTTTCATACACCTAGTATTCTTAAATTACACCCAAAGTGCTTTACTGATAATAACTAACAGTATAAACAATACTAGAATAGCACCAGTAGATCCACCAAGACCATATCCTCCGATAGGACCACATCCTGTTGCAATCGGCGCAACGTTATTTCCACAACCATATCCTCCTAATACTTCACCCATGATTAATTCCTCCTTTATTTGTGTACACCGTAGTCTATGTTTAAAACTGAAAATGGGATGGGCTTTCTGGTAAAGAAATTAGATCCATAATGCTTTAGTTATGATAACCAACAATATAAACAAGACTAAAATGGCACCTGTGTTATTGAACATTCCAACGCCATATCCTCCTAATACTTCACCCATTTGTAACGCCTCCTTTTTTATAAGGTACATCCCATATTATGTATAATAGAGAATAAGGTAAGGGCTTCTTGGCAACAAATAAAATTAGGGAGGACTACGTTAAATGAAAAAAATGGTTATCATCACCGGCTTATCGGTAGTTATGTTATTAGGCGCTTCAGTAGGTGCGTATGCAGCTTCCAACGTGCAAGAAATTAAAGCATATTTAAGTCGTACAACAAAAGTTAAATTGGATAAGGGCGACATACGAGTTAGCTTGAGTCAGCCTATACAGACAATCACCTACAAAGGAAGTCTTTATATTCCACTTAGAACGGTAGAACAGTACACCGACGTATCCGCAACTTGGAGTTCAAAAGATCAGACATTATCGTTTGTCAGCAGTCCTTATAGAACCTTCACAGCAGAGGAAATGTTATCGATGAATACGTATGGATATTCGTTGAAAGTACCCAAATCCTTGGATAATATCGAATATACCGTGCAATCTGATGATATAGTCCAGCCCTCTATCCAAAAGGGTACAAGAGACAAGCGAGTGAGGTCCGTTATTAACATTCGATACTACGCTCAAGAAGAGGAAATCCATGTACGACATGATGATATTGCTTCGATTGAAATCTTCAAGTTAAATGATTGGAACGATCTGCAACATACTAATTATCCAGGTATACTTTTAGCACAAAATAAAAATTGGGCATTCATTGTGAAGACCCCTTCTGAATC
>Ga0153923_100375_pt1 | contig 15181 bp, 12 predicted proteins | sample TSNJ007MetaG_FD_104682 | JGI IMG/M metagenome (GOLD analysis project Ga0153923, IMG submission 104682) | Attine ant fungus gardens microbial communities from New Jersey, USA - TSNJ007 MetaG | ecosystem: Host-associated > Fungi > Mycelium > Unclassified | place: USA: New Jersey, Brendon T. Byrne... | reverse complement strand
TACCACTCTTACGAATCGGCACAAAGCCTACGCCCAATGCATAAGCAAGAGGTGCACCAACTACAAAACCACGTGCTTCCGGTCCAGCGATCACATCGATTTCTAAGTGGGATACAAGAGCTTTCAAGGCATCAATTGCCTGGCGATATGCATCACCGTCTTTTAACAAGGTGGTGATATCTTTAAAACTAATACCTTCTTTTGGGAAATCAGGAATCACGCGAATACTATCTTTAAAATCCAAATTTTTCATCTCCTAAAAGTTTTGTTAGCATATGCTACTTTGTGTTCGGTTCGACAAAACTTACTTCGTAAGCGTCTGCTTTGTTTTGTTAGCATATGCTACTTTGAGTCCGTATCGGCAAAACTTACTTCGTAAGCGTCTGCTTTGTTTTGTTTAGTCTTTATGATACGCCTAAACGGCGTGATAACATCCAATCCTGCAGTTCAGACAAGCTGCCTTCCATGAAGTACTGCTCCATTTCCGCCATCTGCCCCAGTCTGACAAAATGTCTTGATGCTGTAAGGCTTTTAGCTGTAGGCTGTGTAATAAAGGTCACACTTCCTTGACTTCTTTCGATAAAATCCAGCTCCTCGAACACATCTAGCATATTACTAAGCATTCGAATACTTAATGAGGATTGTCGACTTAGCCGCAGCAGCACTTCATGTTCTGGCGTTGCAACAGCAGTGATTGAAGCCAGCAATTTATAGAGTATTTTAAAATGATCCCGTGTCGGAATGATAAGTCGTTCTCGGCCATCCTTTATAGAATGCAATAACGCAATATTATCAGCATTAGGAAAAGCCTTCAGTAACGCGTCTAGTTGTTCAGGTGTCTCCGGCATATCCAGTAGACATAACAGTGAGACATGCCCTGATTCCTGAATCGAATCATCCTTAATAGCAGCGCTAATGCCAGCTTCTTTATCATATACCCAGAAGGACATTCCTATCAATTCAGTCTGTGAAGACATACGTCCACTCTGAAACACTGCTGCAGCACGATATGGGCCAGCACCACTATAGGGAAGCAGCAGCTCTCTAATATGCGCAGCCTGCCGTACAGCGTCAGCAGCACCACGAAGATCAAATAATTGAGCATCCTGAACTGATAAATCCTGTAGCATCAGCTGTGGTTTCCTCGAGCCATTCCATTCGTTGATCGACAGTTCAGCAAGCACATTGATCGGGGTGCCCACAGGGAGCAGCTTAGCCAAATCCCCTTTACCAAACGCCAAGGCTTCGATCGTACTCTTACCCTGTTGCAAGACGATCTTCAAGTGTTTTCCTTCTTGCCCCATGGTGCGTGTCTCTTTCACTGTAGCCCCGCGAATGATGAACTTTGGCAATGGATTCGACATCCCGAAAGGTGCAAGCCTTTCCAATTCAAGCGCGGTCTGTAGGGACAAATCGGAAATCGACACTTCTGCATCAGCAGAAGTAACAGGAACGAAATGCTCCGGTGTTAACACAGTAGCAGCATATTCATTTAATGCCGCAGCGAAGGCTTCTAAGCCGTCCCGATGCAGACTCATTCCCGCAGCTGCTGGATGACCACCGAAATGATCCATTAAGTTAGAACAAGAGGATAACGCCGCATATATATCAAGTCCAGGAATAGAGCGGGCAGAACCTTTGCACATGCCGGTCTCCGGATGAATATCCAGAATAATTACAGGTCGATAGTAACGCTCCAGCAGTTTGGAAGCTACTATGCCTACCACACCCACATTCCAGCCTTGTTCAGCAAGGACTATGATGTCTGGTATTTCTCCACCCTGAGTCATCTGCTCCAGTTTTGCAGTGGCCTCCACTACAATTCTTTCTACGACCAATTGGCGTTCTTTATTAAGCAGATCAAGCTCCCCAGCCAGTTGCTCTGCCTCATCAGTATGCTCGGTTGTAAGCAACGCCACTGCCCGTCCAGCATGATCCAGACGACCACTCGCATTGATACGAGGCGCCATTCCAAAAGCGATATTAACCGCACTCACAGTACTCATGGTCACGCCGCTAACACCGAGTAAGGCACGAATACCTGGGAATCGAGAATTTCGCATACTCACCAAACCGTTTCGAACAATCTCACGATTCTCACCCAGCAGCGGCATTAAATCCGCTACAGTACCGATAGCAGCTATCTCTGCCCATTCTTCGGGAGTTTCCTCCCCTAGCATAGCCTGGGCGAGCTTATAAGCTACACCTACACCTGCCAATCCTTTGAACGGATAGGGGCAGTCAGGCAGCTTTGGATTAATCAACGTATAAGCCTCTGGGAGAAGCTCTGGTGGCTCATGGTGATCCGTAACAATCACATCAATCCCGAGTTCATTAGCGTAAGCAATCTGATGATAGGCGCTAATGCCAGTATCTACAGTAATGATCAAGGATACACCCTGCTGTAAAGCCCAATCCAAAGCATGATTATGCAGCCCATAGCCCTCATTAGAACGGTGCGGGATATAAATATCAAAGGAAGCGCCTAAGTAACGCAGCAAATGAATCATTAATGCTGTACTGGACACACCATCAGCGTCGTAATCGCCGTAAATCAGAATATGTTCTTCTTCTTTTAAAGCCTTTCTAATTCTGGGAACCGCTTCGGCCACTCCTTTTAGAAGGAACGGATCATGCGGAGCTTCCACACCGCCATCCATGAACGATAGAGCCTCATGTGGCGTATCAATTCCTCTAGTCACTAATAGTGAGGATAAGAGCGGAGAAATAGAAAGGCTCCGGGCCATATCCCTTACGACGTCGGGATCGGCTGCCGGAGATTGCCATCTTGTTTTTGAATAAAGCAATAGCGCTCACCTTTCTCTCACCTTACGAACTACTGAAGCAGCGTCGGAATATCATTATCCACCAATTCATAATTACTTTTGTATGGATAACCGGGATCATAAGGAACTACGTCCATATGTACCTCACCAACATGAACAAACCTGTGCTGCAGCAACTTTCTTGCACATTCTGAAATATCCTGTGCTTCCATCACCGTAATACGCGGATTTACACTGATCTTCACTTGCAGATTCACATAATTCCCTTGCTCAAGTGCCTTCAAATGTTCTACACGAATAACACCATGAACACGTTGTACGGTTTCAATAAAATTAGCTGCCTCCTCAGAAGGTAGCTCCTGCGCATTCTTAACACTAACAGTATTGACAATGAGCAAATAACCTTTACGTAGAATTAAGCATCCTGTTAAAAGTGCAGCAATAGGGTCCATATAGAGTAGAGGATGCCAATAGGTCCCCCCCATTGATAACGATATCCCAACTAATACTGTGATAGAAGTATACAAACTGAAACGATGACTATTGGCATAAGCAGCATGACTGCCATCACCTATTTTTTTAAAGTACCGATATTGATATTGAAATACAGCTTCTTTAAGTACAATAGATAGTAAGACAGTTACAAGTGCAAGTTCTCCGCGAGTGGATGACTGTCCCTCTGTTAAGTCACGGATTGCAGAGAAGGCGATTTGCAGCCCCCCCATAAGAATTAATACCGAAAAAAGTATAGCTAAAAGCGGCTCCTTATTCCCTCGTCGCTCTTCTATCCGCTGCTTGCTCTTTCTACTTTGTTCAGAGCGCCATGGGAGAATATCCGCCAATTTAGCTGCAGCATCTGCTCCAGAATATAATGCATCGCCCATTAAAGCCTTGCTACCTGAAATATAGCCAAAACTCCCCTTAGCTACTGCCAAAGTAACATCGCTGATGATCCCTGTCCAAGCAACCGTCTTGCTTTGCGGTGATCGTTCTTTATTCATACGAGGCCCCCCTTACCACTAGCAAGTAATCTCATGATGATACAATACACATGACATACTACCCCAAAGATTTCGAAAGCCGCGTCGCATTTGACGCGGCTTTCTTAAATTATAAAGTTGATGTTTTTTTCATTCAAGTGTAGCCATGTTATTTCTCTAGAGACATTACCCTTTAGCCGGGTTCTTTACCTTTATCTTTTCACGCTTCTTAAGCAGTAGCCAGACCGGACTTGCAATAAAGATAGAGGAGTACGCTCCGAATAGCAATCCGATAACCATCGCAAGCGAGAACATCTTGATGGACTCGCCTCCAAGAATCAACAGGAAGAACGCCGCAATAAATACGGTAAATGCTGTGTAAAGAGAACGCATAAGCGTTTGAGCCACACTCTTATTCACAAGCTCTTTTAAATCCTCATAGGTTTTTTGTTTACCAAAACGCAAATTCTCACGGATACGGTCAAAGATAACGATCGTATCATTGATGGAATAACCGATAATCGTAAGCACCGCAATAATAAACGTCAAATCCACTTCCAAGCGGAAGATGGAGAAGATTGCAACGACCATAAAGGCATCATGGATCAATGAAACAATAGCTGCCAATGCAAACCGCCATTCAAAACGAATACTTACATAAATGATAATCCCTAGACAAGAAATGAGAACCGCATAGATTGCATTGCGTGCAAGTTCTTTAGACATTTCAGTATCCACGGTGTTAATCTCAAACGATGCTTTTTCGTCCAGCTTCAAGATCTCTGCTTTAAGAGCTTCATCTTGTTGCTCATCGAGCACTTGATCATAACGAACGTTAACCCGTTCACTTCCTATCGTAATGCTTGGCTCACTTGAAATCCCAGTTTTTTCAACTGCTGAATTAACCTCTTCCAATGTCAAATTCTTAGACAGAGAGATATCAACATTAGATCCCGCTTTGAAATCAACGCTGTAATTCAATCCAAAGGTTGCTAGGAAAATCAAACCTGCCACTGTAAGGGCGATAGAAAAAACATAGAAAAATTTACTCAAATGTACGAAATCAAGCTCTTTCTTAAAGCGCACGAATATCACTCTCCTTAACACCGAAACTCTTCGGTTTGTTCAGCTTACCGGCTTTAACAAGCTGGCTAAGCAACCAGTGGGAGAAATAAAGATTCGTAGCGATACTCAGAACGATTTCCACGATCAGTACCAATGCGAAACCTTTGACTGCACCTGTACCGAAGGCGAACATGACACCTGCCACAATAACAGTTGTGACATTGGAGTCCATTACTGTCCGGAAAGAGGATTTATTACCTGCTTTAACAGAGGAAAGTACACTTTTACCACTGCGCATTTCTTCTCTTATCCGTTCATTTGTAATGATATTGGCATCGACGGCCATCCCTATACCCAGAATAAATGCGGCTATACCAGGCAACGTCAATGTGAAGTCAGCTAAGACAAAGACTACAATTAGCAGCCATGTATGCAAGATCAGCGCAAAACTAGCCAAGAGACCTGGCAAGCGATACATACCGATCATGAAGATAAGAATAATCAAAGAACCCAAAAGACCGGCTTTGATCGTTTGATCAAGCGATTGTTTACCAAGTGTTGCACCCACACTTTGGGAGTATTTCTCAGTAAGTTTCAGTGGCAACGCACCAAGATTAATAGTGTCAGCCAGTTCACGTGCTTCTTTAATTGTATACTGACCGGAAATAGACGCACTACCATCGGTAAGTACTGCTTGTACCGTAGGATCAGATAGTTTGTTCTCATCCAAATAAATTGCGAGATTCTTTCCTAAGAGGCGTTTGGTAATCTCTGCGAATTTATCCTTGTCCTTTATTTTGATACTGATGATTGGCTGATTCAGGTTATCCCGTCCAACCTCTGCCGCACCTTCAACAAAATCACTACCTACCAGTTCGATCTTGCTGTAAGTACCTTCAGCGTCACCTTCAGCAGCACTACGGAAAGTCAGAACTGCAGGCTCCTTCATCTTCTTACGAACCTCGGCTTCATCAGTAACGCCTGCAATTTTCAGACGAATACGGTCAGTACCTTCAGTTGTAACCTCTGGTTCACTGGTTCCGAGCGCATTGGCCCGTTTTTCCAAACTTTCTGCTGTTTTCAACAGTGAAGCTCGGGACAACGCTGCTCCCGCTTCCATAGGCTCTGCATGGTACAAAATCTCAAATCCGCCTTTCAGGTCAAGACCAAGTCTAACCTTGTCCAGCAGTCCAGGAGTAGTAAATGCCATGACGCCTGTCAAAACGAGCACGGTAATAATAAAGCCCATTAGTCTCTTCATGCTCTAGCTAGTTCCCCTTTCATTCACTCAATATTCCTATTATAGCTACACGTGAAATGACCGTCAATTCACAGCATAGTCATAGCTATACTCACACAAAGAAACGGCCGCCCCTGCACATATCAGCAAGACATCCGTTTATATAGGAGATGTGAAGTTATTATTATTCTCTTACTTTACTGCTTTATAAGGCTTTTCGCAAAGAAAAGAAGCGAGATGTGTATTGTTCAGTTCAACCCCCGATAAGCTGCAAGAGTCAAATAAGTCATGTAACTATTGGCTTTTAAGGAATAAATATCATTTACCAGCTTATGTAAGGGAGGCATTCCGTCCTTATCATAATTACGACTGATACAATCCCAAATATCCTTGCTGGTTACATACTCATAGCCGAGGAGCCGGAATTCTTCAGCTTTGCTGCGGCACATGGCTTCGATTTCTTCACTATGTTGATCATGATTCCACTGTTCCGATTCCACGTGATGACACCTCCAAAGATCGCTCGTGTTCGTATGCTTACCATAGGTATTCGACCCAAGTTCTCTGCTTTCCTCCTTCCGTCACAAAAAGTTACAACTACTAAAACAAGGCATGCCGGGATAGGGGTATAGCATATCCATAAGAATAGACAAGTTGGCCAGCGTTTCATTTCATTTGGGGAAGAAGGCGTGACCTTTGAGGAAACAGAGCTTTATACAAGGAACTTTAATCTTGCTTGCCGCCGGCATCATTAATCGAATGCTTGGATTTATACCCCGAATTGCTTTGCCACGCATCATTGGAGCAGAAGGTGTGGGTCTATATCAGCTCGCGTACCCTTTCTTTATCGTGCTGGCTACTGTTATTACAGGCGGACTTCCCCTAGCAATTGCAAAGATGGTAGCGGAAGCAGAGGGAGAGAACCGCCCTGAGAAATCGCGGCAAATTTTACGGACTGGCCTTACTCTTAGTGTCGGACTAGGAATCTTCTTTACCATTGTTGCGCTGGTCAGTGCTTCATGGGTCTCCAATGTGATCTTAACAGACCACAGAGTTTATTATACTTTTATTGCCATGATCCCAATGATTGCAATTGTTGCTGTATCTGCAATATACCGCGGTTATTTTCAAGGTAGGCAGAACATGATTCCTTCCGCACTTTCTTCAGTTTTTGAGTCTATCGTGCGAATATTTTTTATGCTGTGGTTCTCTTGGCTGCTGTTACCTAAAGGTATCGCTTTTGCAGCTGCAGGGGCGATGCTAGGCGTAACGGTGGGAGAGATTGGCGGAATGTTAGCCATTCTGTGGCAATATTATGTCATCACGAAAAAGGATAAAAAAACACCCCCCATCCAAGAACAGCAAACGATTGAGAAGGAAGTTATAACTCCTGATCCAGATGCCGTACAATCAACTTCCCCCATACTACGGCGTTTATTAGGTGTATCAATTCCTGTTACGGCAAGCCGGCTTGTCGGTTCTTTTTCCTATTTATTGGAATCTATAATTACCGTACGTAGTCTTGCACTAGCCGGAATCGCAACAGCCGCCGCGACTGCTCAATATGGGTCTTTACAGGGAATGGTTATCCCCTTACTGTTGCTTCCCGGTGCGTTAACTTCCTCTCTCGCAGTGTCTTTGGTTCCCTCCTTATCCGAGGCTGCCGCGAGAAAGGACTTGCCTACCATTCACAAACGAATGCACCAAGCTCTTCGACTCGCTCTTGTAACAGGGGCTCCCTTTGCTGTTCTTATGTATGTACTGGCAGTCCCACTATGCAACTTGTTATACGGAAATCCGGACACCGCTCCTATGCTAAAACTAATGGCCCCTTTCGCTTTGTTCATCTATGTTCAAGCCCCCTTACAAGCTGCACTTCAAGCTATGGACAGACCAGGAAGGGCACTCATCAATACTCTTATTGGGGCAGTAGTCAAAATCATTCTGATTGTTATATTAGCTTCACAACCAGAATACGGAATCTACGGCGCAATCATCGCCATTATTGTGAACAGCGTTCTTGTTACTCTACTGCACGGGTACAGCGTAGTCAGTCTAATTTCATTATCCTTACGAATAACCGATACCATTAAGACCTTATGTGCAATGATCATTATGGGAGCAGGCGTGCGTTATGTATACATCTCCATTCCCATTGCAGAAGCACAATGGATTCAATTTTTATTTGCCTCTGCGATAGGAATGGCCCTGTATTTCGGTCTCAGTCTATTAGCTGGCCTTATTTCCCTTCGTGATTTGGATCGACTGCCTTTCATTAAGCGTTGGCTTTAGAATGGTTATCGATTGTCCAAACGGTCAACATAAACTCGGCCTTTATGGTCTATGGAGCAAAGAAATACATCCCGAAAATCTGATACTCCCTTTTGGCGGATCTGTGTTCTTAGCCAGAACCTTGTTTTTCCTATCATTTCTAAATTATGATCCTGGACCTTTCCATCCATAATCAATGGAATAGGAAGCCCTTCATATCTGATTTTGTTCTTTGGCAGTTTAACTTTCTGACTGCTTACATCTGCATCCTCATCGGTCTTATTATTCTCAGCAACTGAACTGCTATTGCCTGTTTGATTGGAAGATGAAAGTCCTTTGTCTTTCTCGAAAACGGTAAGCTGTCCACTGGGCTCCAGAATCGCAAATTCCACATCAGCAGGACTAGCGATGTTCTGACCACGCAATTGCTGCAATAGATCATCAATATTGTACCTTTGTTTACGCATCTCTCCCCGGTGCAGCTTGCCTCCAGAAATAAGTATGCTCGGTTTACCGTCCATTAACAGCCGAATCTTTCTACTCTTAAGACTGAGCTGAGCAACCACAACTTGAATGATAACCAGTGTGGCCATCGGAACCAGACCTTCGTAAATCGGGCGATTAATATCCTCAATCACAAAAACAGCAATCTCAGCAATCATAATTGAGATCGTTAGATCAAATACAGATAGCTTACCGATTTCCCTCTTCCCCATGATACGCATGCACAGGAATATGAAGAAATACATCAGCACGGTCAAGAAAATATGGGTAGTGATATGCTGGGACATATAGCTTCGCTCCCCTCCACTCTCACCCGCAGACTTGTTTTCTCGGGCGGATTAATGTAACCCTATTCTGACCGCTCAGCACAGGGAACATTCGGAAGCTCACATATTAATTAATGGTAAAAAGGCTACAATGCCCATTCTTGTACTATTGGGGCAAGCCTTCCCATACAATGAATAATAACTTATGTAGATTATTTTTCTAAAAAAACTTTAGGAGGTTGTACCATGTATTTAATCCGGCGCCTGTTCTCATGGAGAATAGCCAATCCTGTATTGTCTGGCCTATGTCGATCATTCCTTTGGATGCTGCTTGGCGCGTTTGTCCTCTCTCTTTTATTATGGGGCAGCGGTCTGAAGGAGCAGGATCTCTCAATGTACACTTATATAGTGCACGGCATAGCCGCAGCATTCGGAGGACTAACCGCTGGTCGCAGAGCCACGAACAAAGGCTGGTATCAAGGAAGTCTTACAGGAATCTTTTACGGGATTATCGTTCTGTTAATTGGATTTCTGGCACTGGATAGCTCACCCTCTGGTGTTGACCTTCTTTGGGTTCTAGCTGCGGCAGCAATTGGTGCACTTGGCGGAATGTTTGGGGTTAATTTACAGAAAAGCTAAAATTATTATTCCATAAAATTCGAAACATTCCTTGGAAATATGTTAAACTGTGATCATCTGACTTCATAAAGAGAATCAAGGAGGCTTCGAATGCTTTGTTTTACCAATCAATGAATCATATTGTTTTGTACACAGTTGCATTAGTAGTGATATTAGTATGGATTGGCGCTCGTCGAAATCCAATCATGGCATTAGTTGAAATCGGAAAAGAGATGCTGCGATCCTACAAGTTTTTGCTACTGATGGTAGGCATGTTTGGTGTACTGGTCTTGAATAAATACGAACTACAAATTGAAGAAAAAATGCATCTTACCTCAGACTATACATCATTTGTATTTGGGCTAGAGGGGCATTTTGTCCAAGCTGTTCAGGATATATTCTATAGTCCATGGCTAACGCCTATCATAGTTTTCTTCTACATTTTCATGCTTCAATCTGTACTAGCAGCTTCTCTAGGTGTCTATCTGTTAGATAAGAACCGTGTGATGCTGTACGCTACCTGCTATGCTATTATCATTAACTATGCTGTAGCAATTCCATTCTACCTATACTTCCCTGTAAATGAGGTATGGTCCTATGTACCTGCAGGCGTTAGATTTACTATGCTGGATGTATTTCCGAAGTTTGAGCAAGAGTACCGCCCTCTATCCGGTCTCAACAACTGCTTCCCGAGTCTACATACGTCCATTTCCGTTACGATGGCATTACTGGCATTCCGTTCAGGAAACCGCCGGTGGATGGTCATTACGAGTATTTCCGCAGTCGTAATCGTCTTTGGTATATTCTATCTGGGCATTCATTGGCTTACAGATATGATAGGCGGCACTCTGCTAGCAGTCCTAGCTTCAACAGTTGGTGTACAGCTTGCCAAATTAACCTTACGGGGACGTGAAGAATCGCTCACCGTTCGCAGCCGAATAACGGATATGCGTTAAACCCATAGATCACGATGAAAGATGAACATCAAAAAAGCGGTGTCATTCTCTTAATGAGAAGACACCGCTTTTTATGTACTTTTAAATAACGAAACTATACTTTCTCCTCCACGTCCGTGGCAACGGAGTGACTAATGGAACCGCGATCAAAGGTCAGTTTAGTTACATCATTGACCCGTAGAACCACGATATCATCGGAAATCTCCATGATCGTACCGTGAAGACCACCAATAGTAACGATTTTATCGCCCTTTTTCAGAGACTTCAACATTGCATTACGTGTTTTGGTCTTCTTCTGTTGCGGACGAATCAGCAAGAAGTAAAATACTACAAACATAAGTACGAATGGACCTACAAGACCCAGTATACTACCTCCGCCTGTTGCTGCTGCATATTGAAACATATTTCTCCCCCCTTTCAAAGCACATTAAAACATGGACCTCAACGAAGCTTTAGAAGCCTTTAAGATTATCATATAATCCGTATTTAGCAAAAAACTCATCGCGAAAATCAAGCAGCCGATCTTCCTTGATGGCTTCGCGCACTTTACGCATCAAATCCAACAGGAAGTGCAAGTTATGGTATGTCGTCAATCTAAGTCCGAAGGTTTCATCGGCTTTGATTAGATGGCGCAAATAAGCGCGGGAATAATTCCGGCATGTATAGCAGTTGCACTCCGGATCAAGCGGCCCAAAATCGCGGGCATACTTTGCGTTGCGTACAACGAGTCTTCCCTGACTGGTCATCGTTGTTCCATTACGAGCAATACGGGTAGGCAGAACACAGTCGAACATGTCCACTCCCCGGATTGAACCTTCCAACAGCGCATCCGGTGAACCAACGCCCATCAAATAGCGAGGTTTGCCTTGTGGCAGCAGGGGAACTGTATAATCCAGCACTTCATACATTAGCTGCTTGGACTCTCCGACGCTGAGCCCTCCAATAGCATACCCCGGGAAATCCATGGAAGTCAAATCTGCCGCGCTCTGACGGCGAAGATCCTCATACATACCTCCTTGAACGATAGCGAACAGCCCTTGATCATTCGGGCGAGCATGACTTTTCAGGCAACGTTCTGCCCAGCGTGTTGTACGCTCCAATGATTTTTTCACGTAGTCATATTCCGCTGGGAATGGAGGACACTCATCGAATGCCATCATGATATCAGAGCCAAGTGCGTTCTGAACTTCCATAGCTACTTCAGGAGACAAGAACTTCTTATCCCCATTTAGATGGGAACGGAAATGAACGCCTTCTTCGGTAATCTTGCGCATGTCACTAAGCGAGAATACTTGAAATCCGCCGCTATCCGTTAGAATGGGACGGTCCCAGTTCATGAACTTGTGCAGTCCGCCTGCTTCACGAACAATATCATGGCCCGGTCTCAGGAACAAATGGTACGTATTGCTCAAAATAATATGAGCATCCATCTCTTTCAGTTCTTCAGGACTCATTGTCTTGACTGTAGCTTGTGTGCCGACTGGCATAAATGCAGGTGTCTCAATCACACCATGTGGAGTATGGACTCTTCCAAGTCTTGCTCCGGATTGTTTGCACGTTTTGATGTGCTCATAAGTAATTGCTGCCATAAGTTAACCCATCCTCTTACCTTAGTAAATAAACATTGCATCTCCAAAGCTAAAAAACCGGTATTTCTGCTCTATCGCTTCTTCATAAGCAGCTAGAATATGTTCCCGACCTGCCAAAGCACTAACCAACATCACCAAAGTAGACTTCGGCAAATGAAAATTAGTAATTAACGCATTAACTACACTAAACTTATAGCCCGGATAGATGAAAATATCCGTCCAGCCACTACATTCCACTAGTGGACCGCCTTCGCATTGTCTTCCGACTGTTTCAAGTGTCCGACAAGAAGTTGTCCCTACCGCTATAATGCGACCACCTTGTTCCTTAGTAGCATTTATAGTATCTGCTGTTTCTTGAGACATTACAAAATACTCTGAATGCATAACATGCTCTTCAACCTTCTCAACAGACATCGGACGGAACGTTCCGAGACCTACATGAAGTGTAATATAAGCAATATTCACACCCTTGGCTTCAATCTGATCCAACAGTTCTTTGGTAAAATGAAGCCCTGCTGTAGGAGCAGCAGCTGATCCCTCATGCTTAGCATAAACGGTCTGATATCGTTCCCGATCATCGAGTGTTTCCTTAATATAAGGAGGCAGTGGCATTGTTCCCAGCCTGTCCAGAATCTCCTGAAAAATACCCTGATAAATGAACCGAAGCGTTCGTCCACCCATATCAGCCTCGTCCTCAATAACAGCACGAAGCTCATCACTAAAGATGATAACCGCTCCTGTCTTGAGTTTTTTACCTGGCTTTACAAGAGCTTCCCAACGATCGTCTCCCAGATTCTTAAGGAGAAGCACTTCAGCTTTAGCCCCCGTATCTTCTTTAGCCCCAAATAATCTGGCAGGAATGACTCTCGTATCATTCAGAACAAGCGTATCTCCCGGTTGAAAATAATTAATAATATCGGTAAAATGCCGGTGAGCCAGCTCCCCATCCTCCTTATTTACTAAGAGCAGTCTAGAAGAGCTACGGTCAGAGAGTGGTGTCTGGGCAATTAATTCTTCCGGTAAATGAAAATCATATGCGTCTACATTCATGGTCTGTCTTCATTCCTTAACTATAGTAACGTTCTGATAATAGTGTTGCAATATCTGCTTGTAATCATACCCGCTGTCAGCCATGCCTTTCACGCCCCATTGCGACATGCCTAGACCATGACCGTATCCTTGGCCAATGAACAGAAAGCCCGAACTGTTAGTAATCGCTCTGGCTGAGGAATCCCCACCCATCACTACAGTTCCACTACCGTTCACATTAACCTTACCTGATGCAGAGAGTACACCTGCGCTCTGTGAACTTCCAATCGTGCTGGTAGCACCGTCAGCGCCTAATACAGTATAACTTCCGGCTGGTACAATATCAAACAATGTACTTGGCAATCCATTGAACGCAGAACGGAACATATCAGGATATTTCACATCCAGTGCCTGACCATTTGCTTTCACCTGAATCGCTCTTCCAGAAGGGCCGCGCTGAGTGACCTGCAAATTAAGGATGCTAGAAGGGAGCGCGCTAGTTGTTTTACCCTGCAAGCTTTTTAAAAGGTCGGCAGAGGTGTATGGCCCTTTGATCCAGCTATAACTACCGGACTCATAGACTTTGTCTAGAACAACAGCATTCTCGCCTGGATTCAGCTTACCTACCGCACTTACACTACTTTCAACAGCAGGAAGGGGGCGTACATTGACATCTTTAGTGGTAGCTGTCGCTATATCCAGTCCCGCTGCAGTTTTATTTCCTGTCAATTTAATGTTATCCTCACGTGCGTATCCAGAGGTACCATTAGCGAGCAGTAAATAATACCACTTCTTAGCGGTCGCGGTAGCTGCGACATCCTCTTTGCTGGGAACGCTGGCAAATGCATCTCCACCATTGCCCCATACCTCTGATGGATCAGAGGTTATTCCGCCACTGTTCGAGGAGAACACAGCCTCTATAACTTTACCACCACTCATCAATACTTCACCAGCAGTAGCATCCACTGCCTTAATAATAACTGGAGCCTCTGATCCGATTCCGTTATATACCTGACTCAATGTAGAATCTACTACATTCGCTACTTCGAAACGGTTGCCTTGCGCCATTGCATAGCTTCGGGCGGCGACAGCCTGAGCCTTTAGAGCTTCATCCGGCCAACTGGAGGAAACCTCTCCTCCAACCACTGCATACAAATATTGTTCCAGTGGCACTTCATTGATAACCGCTAGGGAACCTCTCAAATTACTTAGTTCCATATTTCCACGGTAGGTACGCTTGGATCTTTCTTCGAGCTGAATTCCAGCCTCACTGCCAACGGCCAAAAATTTAGCATCATTTCCGGAAACCATATAATGATTAGCTTGTGTCTCGCTACTAAGGTCCAGCCCAGCATCCAGACGCATGATTAACCCAGGTGAAGTTGCAGCAGACATAGCAAGCTGTGGCAATGCTGCTGACACTGTGGTCTGAACAGCACCCAAATCTTTGTCATTCGCAGCTTCGCCTACCCATACCTCAAACTGAGCACTGCCATCACTTCCTGAGAGAAACACCTTCCAGGCATCAAAACCAGCAGCTGTAATACTACTCAGAGCAGTATCAGCTTCTTGTTCCGAAGAATAGCGACCCGCCGATAGATGCTTATCCCCTTTCACCGCAGGGGTTTGATCAGCAGGAATACTGAGCCCTGCCTTTACTACACGGGCAAGCCCATCCTTGGCAGCAGCTTCACTGGCATAAACACCTGTATACAACTGATACACATTGTTTCCATTTCTAGCAATCATAAAAATCTGAGGCTTATCAGAGGTTGACTGAAGCTTTTTAGCCGCATCAGCAGCTGTTTTCCAGCTTGAAGTCTCCATTACCTTTACTCTGTAACCATCTACACTAACACGAATTCTGCTCTGAGCAG
>Ga0153923_100374_pt1 | contig 15191 bp, 12 predicted proteins | sample TSNJ007MetaG_FD_104682 | JGI IMG/M metagenome (GOLD analysis project Ga0153923, IMG submission 104682) | Attine ant fungus gardens microbial communities from New Jersey, USA - TSNJ007 MetaG | ecosystem: Host-associated > Fungi > Mycelium > Unclassified | place: USA: New Jersey, Brendon T. Byrne... | reverse complement strand
TCCCCACGATTTGCGATGTAGGAGCTAGCATTTCCGGCATTCCCGGTCCACCCTTTGGACCCTCATAACGGATAACGACTACATGGCCTTCTTTAACCTTACCGTTAGCGATGCCTTCGAGTGCGGATTCTTGGGAATCAAAGCAGATCGCAGGACCTTTGTGATATCCACCAACAGAAGCATCTACTGCACCTACTTTAATGATGGAACCTTCAGGAGCCAGGTTGCCGTATAGGACGGCGAGACCGCCTCTTTCGGAGTAAGGGTTATCGATCTTATGAATAACGGAAGTATCTTGGATCTCATGTCCGATTACGTTCTCGGCTAATGTTTTGCCGGTAACCGTCATACAGTCTCCGTACAGAGCACCTGGTTTCTTCAGCAATTCATTCAAGACGGCACTAACGCCGCCTGCGCGGTCCACATCTTCGATGAAAATATCGGATGCTGGAGCCAGCTTCGCCAAATAAGGAACACGGTTAGCCACTTCGTTAATGCGTTCAAGCGGATAATCGATACCAGCTTCTTGAGCCAGTGCAAGGGTGTGTAGCACCGTATTGGTGGAGCCACCCATTGCCATATCCAGTGCAAAAGCGTTATCGAGTGATTCTTTAGTTACGATATCTCTTGGTTTAAGGTCTAACTTAATCAGTTCCATCAGTTGAGTAGCAGATCTGCGTACAAATTCTCTGCGTTCATCAGCTACAGCTAGGATGGTACCATTACCTGGCAATGCCAGTCCAAGTGCCTCTGCCAAACAGTTCATGGAGTTGGCAGTGAACATTCCTGAACAAGATCCACAGGTAGGACAACCGAATTGTTCTAATTCAAGCAACTCAGCGTCATTGATTTTTCCGACTTGGTGAGCACCTACGCCCTCGAATACGGAGGTAAGGGAGAGCTTTTTACCTTTACTGTCTACGCCGGCTTTCATTGGACCACCACTTACGAACATGGTTGGAATGTTGACACGCAATGCGCCCATCATCATTCCCGGTGTGATTTTATCGCAGTTAGGGATGCAGACCATGCCATCGAACCAATGCGCGGAAACGACAGTTTCCAAGGCGTCAGCGATGATCTCACGGCTTGGTAGTGAATAACGCATACCGATATGTCCCATTGCGATACCGTCATCAACGCCGATCGTATTGAATTCGAAAGGAACGCCGCCAGCTTCACGAATCGCTTCCTTAACGATCTTACCGAACTCTTGAAGATGCACATGACCTGGAACAATATCAATATAGGAATTGCAGACCGCAATAAACGGCTTTCCGAAATCTTCTTCTTTTACTCCGGCTGCACGCAGGAGACTACGGTGTGGAGCACGGTCAAAGCCTTTTTTAATCATGTCTGAACGCATTTTCTTAGCTGCCATATTGACATTTCCCCCCTAAATAAATTGCAATGAAATATAGTGTCGCATTAACGCAATGAACTCCAAAGACCTGCGTATATACGGTTTATAGAATGAACGGGGACGAGCTTCCTAGAGAAGAAGGGCGAAGCCGATTCTATAAAAAATGCCGCTGTTTTGGTATAAACGGTTCCCGCCTTTAATGAACGGAGAAGTCATTGTTATTAGTGAGTCTATCACAAAGAGCACGTTTTTTCTACCGGACAATGTGAAGTTTCTCATGAGGAGACCGACCTTAAATAGTATAAAAAAACCTATCCGCAAGGGGATAGGCCACTTATAATGAGCGCCTTAAGGCAACACGCTGCAGGGTGATCATCCAACCGACGGGGGGCTCAACAATAGGATGCATCAGCCTTTTTACACTTGGTTGGGCTAAGAGAATGGTCAGTAAGATTGCAGAAAGCACCAATAACATGGCACCTAAAGAATGGTTGATATAAGCGTACAGGCCAGAAACAGCGGCAAAACGAACGATAAATCCGTGAAGTAGAAAAACATATAACGTACGGGAGCCCCAGTCAGTCAGTCGGCTAAGCGAGTAAGGAATCCACCCCATAAACGCTAGTGCAGCAGTGATTTGTAGCCCGTAAACGCCCAGACGATAAATTCCTGCGTACCATTCATGAAGCCCAAGCTGCATGTAGGTCATACTTCCATAAAGCCAGCCTATCGGCAAGTCTAATCCCCAAGATGCAAACAGAAGGAATAGAAGGATGGAGACTGCGGCAGCGGTAATTTTAATCCATTTTTGAAAAAAGCGAGAAAAGGACTGGAACGAAAAATGATAACCTAATACGAAGAATGGCAGGTATACAAAAGTGCGGCTAATGCTGAACCATACGCCATCAAGCTGTAGGTACCCAACGGCAATTCCAGCGGCGACAGCAAAAATGAATTGAGTGGCAGGCGCCCATTTACGCATCCCGATCATCAGTATACGCCAGAAGGCATGACTTGCCAGGAACCATAAGAGCAAATAGGGGGCGAAAAAGGAATGATGGATACCCTGCACCTGATATATGGTGGCGTCCAGCACAGAGTAGAGGCTTTGAAAAATAATGTACTGCAATCCGATTTGCATGATAATCCGACGGCCTTGTGTACCCGTAAGGTGTTTATTGGCAAAAAAGCCCGTAACAAGTACGAAGAGCGGCATATGAAAGCTGAAGATCCACATATATAAGCTATGCAAGCTGCTCATTGAGCCTATCAATGGTTCTATGGCGTTTCCAACAATTACAGTAAGAATGAGAACAAAACGTAAATTTAGAAAAAAGGTCTTTCCAGGCGTGTCTAGCGAGTTTTCCCCTACCATGACTTCCCCCCAAAGATGCTTGATGCTTTAATTTTAAAATACAAGATTTTCTTCAATTGAATTGTGAATTAACTCACTATTGAAAGCGTTATCATAAGTGCCAAATGTGGCGATGTGTTGAAGGTTGTTAGAACAGTGGGTTTCTACTATAATTTTCTTATATGCAGTAACATCCGGGAGTGGAGCATGTTGAAGAAAAGAATAACTAAGCGTCGTATTGGTTTAATTGTACTAATCATTCTTGTTGTAGCCGGATTGCTGCTTTGGAAATATTTAACTCCGTATGCACCGGCTGAAGAAGCCGAAACTGCACTGATTTCAAGCGGTGGAGTTACAGTTGAACAGAATGAAAACTGGATTTCGTTCGAACCCTCAATTACTAAGGGGGCCTCGATCATATTTTACCCTGGAGCTCTGGTGAAACCAGAAGCTTACTCCCCACTTGCGAAGGGCATTGCTGCTGCGGGGCATCCGTTCTACATCGCTAAAATGCCGCTTAATTTAGCAGTAACAAAGGGCGATGCTGCTGAAGAGATTATTCGTGTGCATCCAAAGCAATCTTTTGTTCTAGGTGGGCATTCGCTTGGGGGTGTCATGGCGTCACGTTATGCGATTGAGCATGCGGACCAGCTGGAAGGTGTGTTTTTCCTGGCTTCTTATCCAGATGAAAAAGGTAGTCTGCGTGAGACTACTTTGTCAGTATTGTCGGTAGTGGGTACAGAGGATCAGGTTATTGACAGAGACAGCTACAACAAAGGACGTTCCTATTTGCCAGATAATACGGTTTATAGTTCAATCGTCGGTGGAAATCACGCTCAGTTTGGAAGCTATGGACCACAAAAAGGAGACGGGAAAGCAACCATTTCCGAAGAAGAACAGCAAAATGACACTGTGCGCGCCATGCTGGATTGGCTTGGGAATATCAGGTAGTCTTCGGTCTTTCCAACAAAGGGAGGATACTTATGCCAGAATTACAGATTAACGATGAATGCATACCCTGTTCAGGAATATTGTTCGACAAAGATGGCACGTTATTGGATCTATTAGCCACTTGGGGGAATTGGGCCGAGCTTGTACTATGTGGAATGGAAAATCAGCTTGCGATTATGGGAACTGATTTTATCGTGGATCGGAGTAAAGTGCTAGGTACCCAGCATGATGCTGCAGGAAAATTGATTGGTTATGATCCAGCAGGGCCGCTCACCATGGCTACAGAAGAAGAAAGTTATGGTGTGCTTGCATGGCAGCTGTATACTGCTGGTGTTCCTTGGAATGAAGCGTTGACCCGTGTAAAGAGTATAGCTAAGGACGCTATGTATGAATTACGCAAACGCCGCACGGCACAACCTCTAGAAGGGCTTCTTCCTTTTCTGGAACAGTGCGCGGCTGCATCACTCAAGCTAGGGGTGGTTACCTCAGATGGCGCAAAGACCACTCAGGAGCATCTGGATTGGCTTGGTATTGCTCATTATTTTCATTCGGTAGTTACAAGAGACAGAGTATTAAACGGAAAACCCGCACCTGAAATGGCTGAATTAGCCTGCCGGGAGCTGGGGCTGTCTCCTGAAGTGACGATTATTATTGGTGACAGCAATGCAGATATGCAATTGGGTAAAGGTGCAGGCTTACGCCTCGCCGTTGGAATCTCCAGCATGGGTGATGGAAATCACTTGATTGACGCAGATGTGATTATTTCTAGCTATAATGAGCTAAGGATCACCTATTGATCAGCATATTAATGGAAAGGATGTGCTACAACATATGGATCAATTGCAGACACTTGCTTCTTGGATTAAAGACTGTGACAACATCGTTTTTTTCGGAGGGGCAGGTACGTCAACAGAGAGTGGGATCCCGGATTTCCGCTCGGCAGCAGGATTATACCAGACTCAGCACAATTCACCTTATCCGCCTGAAGTGATGCTGAGCCGAACTTTTTTTATGTCCTCACCGGACATTTTTTTTGATTTTTACCGCAGTAAAATGATTCATCCCGATGCTCGTCCGAATGGCGCACATCTGCTGCTTGCAGAGTTAGAACGGCAGGGCAAGCTTAAAGCAGTTATTACGCAAAATATTGATGGCCTACATCAGCTGGCGGGTAGCCAAAAGGTATTTGAGCTGCATGGTTCCATTCATCGTAACTATTGCATGGACTGCTCACGTTATTACGGGCTGGAGCAGCTCCTAAGTACCACTGAGATCGTCCCTCGCTGCCCCGAATGTGGTGGTATTATTAAGCCGGATGTTGTGCTATATGAAGAAGAATTGGACCATTCGGTGCTGGTGAGTTCTGTCGAAGCGATAGCAGCTGCAGATATGCTTATGATTGGTGGAACCTCTCTTACGGTCCAGCCTGCAGCTAGTCTAGTTACTTATTTCCGGGGCAAACGTACGGTGCTGCTGAATGGCGACCCGACACCTTTTGATGATCAAGCTGATCTTCTGATTACAGATCGGATTGGGAAAGTACTCGGCAGTGTAAAGGATCTGCTTGGTTAGAAGGGATAATCTCATCGCTTGCCGGTTGCCAGATTATTATTGCGCTTAGTAGTTTAAAGATAGGTAGTACAGAAACAGCGCGTAATGAGAGGCAGGGATAAGCAATGGTATATGTAGCAAATGAAGCACGATATGAAGACATGCGTTATAACCGTTGCGGGAACTCAGGTCTTAAGCTTCCGGCAATCTCATTAGGACTATGGCAGAATTTTGGTGGAATTGATACTTACGAGAATGGCAGAGAAATGATCACTCGTGCTTTTGATCTTGGAATTACTCATTTTGATCTAGCCAACAACTATGGACCACCAGCGGGTTCAGCAGAAGAGCTCTTTGGTAAAGTGCTTGCAAGTGATATGGCTCCATATCGAGATGAAGTGGTGATTTCTACAAAAGCAGGGTACAACATGTGGCCCGGTCCTTATGGCGAATGGGGTTCGCGTAAATATATGCTGGCTAGTCTGGATCAGAGTCTGAAGCGGCTGGGCATAGATTATGTTGATATCTATTATTCGCATCGGCCGGACCCGGAAACACCTCTTGAAGAAACCATGCAGGCGCTCGACCATGCTGTGCGTTCCGGCAAAGCTCTGTATATAGGATTATCTAACTATACCGCGGAGCAGACGCTCGAAGCGATTAGAATCTTGAACAGCTTAGGAACGCCGCTCTTAATTCATCAGCCGAGTTATTCTATGCTCGATCGCTGGATTGAGGGTAGTTTACAGGGTGTGCTGGAACAGAGCGGAGTTGGCAGTATCGCTTTTACACCTCTGGCTCAAGGATTGTTAACCAATAAGTATTTAAATGGAATCCCAGAAGGATCAAGAGCGGCCAAACCCTCTGCTGCGTTAAATGAAAGCCGAATTACACCGGATGTGAAGCGCAAGATCCACGCGTTAAATCAGCTTGCTGTTTCAAGAGGCCAGAGTTTGGCGCAGCTTGCACTAGCTTGGACACTACGTGATGGGAAGATTACTTCTGCATTGATAGGGGCTAGCAGAATTAGTCAGATTGAAGAGAATATAGCTGCACTTCAGCATTTGGAGTTCTCGCAGGCAGAATTGGATCGCATTGAGACTATTCTTCAAACGGAGAATGGAACTGGATGAAGACGTAGGTGAAGGGATGAGCTGCATCGATGGAGTTGCTTCAAGATGAGAACAAGGTGAAAGAGTGGGCCGAAGCCAACTCGGAATCTATAGGCTTAAATAGGTCGAAGATTGAGGCTAAGTATATTTGGAATCCTGGAGGGTTTGTAAACCAATCTTATCGCATAACGGATGGTCAAACCTTTCGTCATTTAAAACTCTCGCAAGAACAAAAAGCAGTGGGACTTAAACAGTGGGTTAAGATCAGTGAACATTTGACTTATAATTACAAGGCACCACGATTGATTAGGGAGATTACACAAGAAATAACATCTGGTTATTCTTATGGTTTAGTGTTTGATTTTATCGAAGGTAAACCATTAAGCTCCATTTCCGATCCACTGCCAGTGGTTGAAAAGGTTCTGAGGTCCCTTCATCAATTACATGCGGATAAAGGAATTAGGATGGCAGTTGTAAGTGAGGATGAGGACTACAATTATGCCGCCGCATTTACTGACGAATACATCAATCGATTTGAAGAAGATCTGCAAATTATTAGAGCGGAAAAGCATTTGCTGGACTTCGTAACGGCGGACACTTTAGATTGGTTCGATACAGAAGTGGAAGCTTTGAGAATTATGGTTAGTCAGCACCCTTCTTTTCAGAGAAAGGCGTCCGACATCGTACACAATGATGTGAATTGGCAGAATATCTTAGTCAATGATAATAATGAATTTTGGATTATTGATTGGGATGACCTTACGGTTTTTGGAGACGCTGCAATGGATTATTCCGTACTACTTTGGCCGCTCTATAAATCAAAAGATTGGACTTACTGTAGGGATCTAGTTATTGATTTAGCAGGCCTTGCAATATTGGAACGGATTGAGTTTTATTTTAGAGCGAAGCTCCTTGATGATGTGATTGATGTTCTTGCTGACTATGTTGAAGCGGAGCAAGTGCCAGAACTGAAGAAAATGGCTCAGAAAAGGGCAAAAGAGATACATCTTCGTGCTTACCCTGAATATCTGAGTCTATATGCAACATAACCGAAGCTAACTGAATGATCAGCTTAATAAAGGGATTCACATATTGGACTTGCCTAATATGTGAATCCCTTTTTCAAAGGCTTCCCTTACTGATTTGTCTTTTTTACATGTCTAGTCGTTGTGAGACGGTAAGCGGTGGGTGACTGAGCACAAAACCGTTTGAATTGGCGTGAGAAGTATAAAGCATCGGTGAGCCCCACGGATGCTGCTACCTGTTCCACGGACAGCTCGGGCCGTTCACGCAGCAGCTGTCTGGACTTTTCAATGCGCAGCTTCAGCAAGTAGGTCACCGGAGATAATCCGGTCTCTTGCTTAAATACACGGGATAGATAGGCCCGGTTATAGCCAAGAGTATCACACATTTGTTCAATGGATACTGGATGAGCATATTGGGAGGCCATGTAGTGGATCATTTGCTTCACAGTACGCTTAACCTGCGATTCAGCTCCAGGAAGACGGGAGAAGGAAGAGAGTAAATCTGCAGCTTCACCTACAATGAGATAAAGATACCCTAGAGAAGTTAGGTGTGCACTTTCTTTGTTTGCTTTGAAGGTTTGCATGATACTGGAAAGGGCACCTGGGATGACGCTATCACCCGTTGTAGTCACCACAGGTTTTTGAGGTGTAAAGCCTGTCTGCAGCACGAGGCTATCAGCCTCACTCCCAGTAAAAGCTGCCCAGCGATAGCACCAGGGCTGATCTTTATCCGAAACATAACTGACCAGCTGTCCTGGATGAATAAGGAAGCAGTCACCTTTTCCCAGTGCATATTGATGATGTTCAGTACGGAAAACACCTGAGCCAGACTCTATAAAGTGAAGTAAATAATAATCGTAAATCTTAGGGCCAGCTTGATGCATAGGAATCGTCTGACTCTGACCAGCAAACAGTACATGGAGATTTTGTTTATCGTAATACACGGGATTAGATCCTACGGAATAAGTATGCTCCATTTGAGACAGCCTTTCTTGTGTTATTGTCATTTTATGGCTTATAGTTTAGGGTGTATCAATTATTTGTGTAATTATTATATTATGGGAAGTCACATTTATCCATACATTACACACATGATTGCATTATCAGAGGATGACTGATTCTATTATAATGAATACATAAAGAACGCTTTACTTATTCCCACTGGCTGAAGCAGCGAAAGGATGGAGTGGCATTAATGAGCACACAGGAACTTAAAAAGAAATTCATCGAAAAGTACGGGGTAAGCGAGCAAGAAGCTCAAGTATTTTATGCACCAGGCCGTGTTAATCTCATTGGAGAGCACTTGGATTATAACGGTGGATACGTGCTGCCGGCAGCTTTGGAATTCGGAACAACATTGATTGTCCGTCCACGCAGTGACAGCAAAGTGAATTTTGCATCTACTAATTTTCCTTATGAAGCATCAATTGATTATAGTGAAATTGGCAAGGCCAAAACTGGAGAATGGATCGACTATCCGGTTGGAGTAATGGTTGAATTGGAGAAGAAAAACACTCCAGTATCTAAAGGTTACGATCTGCTGTTCCATGGTGATATTCCGAATGGCGCAGGCTTGTCCTCATCGGCTTCTCTTGAAGTCGTGACTGCTTATGCTTTCCTAACTCTCGAAGGCGGCGACACGGATACCGTTGAGATTGCACTCTTGTCTCAGCGTGCTGAGAACCAGTACGTAGGTGTAAACTCCGGAATTATGGATCAGTTCGCAGTTGCTAATGGCAAACGAGATCATGCAATCCTGTTAATGTGTGATACGCTTGAATATAATCTGGTACCTTTCATCACAGGTGCTTACAAACTGGTTATCGGCAACACGAACAAACGCAGAGGACTTGTAGATTCCAAGTACAATGAGCGTCGTCAGCAGTGTGATGAGGCCTTGTCTATTTTGCAAAAAGAAGTGCCTTCACTAGCTTATCTAGCACAGCTAAATCGTGAGCAGTTCGAAGCACATCAAGATAAAATCACAGATGAAATTGTTAGACGCCGCGCTCGCCATGTAGTGGAAGAGAATCAACGTGTACTAGATTCCGTTGAGGTATTAAAGAACAATGATCTAAAACAGTTTGGGCAGTTCATGAATGACTCACATGCTTCCTTGCGCGATTTGTATGAAGTTAGCTGTGAAGAGCTAGATATTATGGTTGAAGAAGCACAGCGTATTCCGGGTACACTCGGCTCTCGTATGACTGGCGCAGGTTTTGGTGGCTGTACTGTATCCTTGGTGCATGAAGATGATGTAGAGCGTTTTATTCGTGAAGTAGGCGAGGCATATACCACAAGATCTGGTTTGGTTGGTGAGTTCTACGTTTGCGGCATCGGTAATGGTGTCCAAGAATTGAAGGGAGTGTAATCAAATGGCAATTTTAGTAACAGGTGGAGCGGGGTATATTGGATCTCATACTGTAGCAGAGCTGTTGGATCGCGGCGAAGAAGTGGTTGTCATCGACAATCTGCTAACAGGGCATCGTGAGGCGCTACTGGGTGGCAAGCTGTACGAGGGCGATCTGCGTGATAAGGAGCTGCTTGGCAAGCTGTTCGCCGAGAATGAGATTGATGCGGTTATCCATTTTGCAGCAAGCTCTTTGGTTGGTGAAAGCATGAAGGACCCAGTGAAATATTATGACAACAACGTATACGGCACACAATGCCTTTTGGAAGCTATGCAAAAAGCTGGCGTGAACAAAATCGTATTCTCGTCTACAGCTGCAACCTACGGTGAACCGGAAAAGGTGCCGATTGAAGAAACAGACCGTACCGAGCCAGCAAACGTATATGGCGAAACTAAGCTGACTATGGAACGCATGATGGCTTGGTTTGATAAAGTACTGGGTATCAAATATGTAGCGCTTCGTTACTTTAATGCTGCAGGTGCACATGCTAGTGGCAAAATCGGTGAAGACCATCGTCCGGAAAGTCATTTGGTTCCGCTGGTATTGCAAACCGCTTTGAAGCAACGGGAGAGCATCGCCGTATTCGGAGACGACTATCCTACAGAAGACGGTACTTGTGTGCGCGACTACATTCATGTTAGCGATCTGGCTGACGCCCATGTTCGCGCAGTAACTTATCTGCGTAGCGGAAGCAGCAGTAATATTTTTAACTTGGGAAATGGACTTGGCTTCTCGGTAAAACAGGTTATTGAAACTGCGAAGAAAGTTACAGGACTAGAAATCCCTGTAGTTATTCAAGAACGCCGTGCTGGAGATCCGGCAGTGCTGGTAGCTTCCTCCGATAAAGCGCGCTCTATCCTTGGATGGAACCCTCAGCATGCTGACTTAGAGAATATCATTCAAAGCGCCTGGAACTGGCATTCTGCCAATCCGCAGGGGTACGGAGAATAAGGGGCTTTAGCATAGCTTAACTAGAGCATCAGACCCTACTTAAGGAGAATTGAAAATGCACAACGAGAATAAGGTTACGCCTGCTGGCCAGAAAGCCTTACATGCGATTGAGCAGCTAGTTCTGTTCGCACTACGTGAGCAGCTCATTGCTCCATCAGATGAAGACTATAGCCGTAATGTGCTGCTAGATCAGTTCGGATTTAGTGAGCCGTTCGTTGGCGAGGTCGATCAAAGTCCACTTACAGGTCCACAGATTCCACTGGATGTACTGATTGATTATGGTTTTGATATCGGATTGATTCCAGAGAATAGCGACACTTACCGTGACTTGCTGGATGCCAAGATTATGGGACTCCTAATGGCCCGTCCATCAGACGTAAATGCGGAGTTCAACCGTTTAGCTGCTGAAAAAGGTATCTCCGCGGCTACAGATCGCTTTTATAAATTAAGCATAGATTCCAACTATATCCGGATGGACCGGATTTCCAAGAATGTCTACTGGCTGCAAGATTCGCCTTACGGTGACATCGAGATGACCATCAATTTGTCCAAGCCTGAGAAGAGTCCGAAGGAAATTGCTATGGCCCGCTTGCTCCCGCCGCCGGTCTATCCAAAATGTCTGCTGTGCCGCGAGAATGTTGGGTATGCTGGTCGGGTTAATCATCCGCCGCGCCAGAACCTGCGTGTCATTCCACTTCAGCTGAATAATGAGAAATGGCTCTTTCAGTATTCGCCATATGTTTACTACAACGAGCACTGTATTGTATTCCATCATGATCATGTGCCAATGAAGCTTACCAAGGATACCTTGAAGCGGCTACTTAGCTTCGTGGAATCTTTCCCGCACTATTTTATTGGCTCGAATGCAGACTTGCCGATTGTTGGCGGATCGATTCTGACGCATGACCACTTTCAAGGTGGACGTCACACCTTCCCTATTCAGAAAGCGCCTAAGGAAGATGCATTCACGCATGCATCTTATCCGGGTGTCAGCATTAATATCGTAAAATGGCCTATGTCCGTATTACGTTTGAATGGTGAAGATCCTGCGGTATTGCTGGAGTGTGGCAATGCACTTTATGAAGCTTGGAAGGCGTATAGTGATCCTGATGCAGAAGTGTTGGCGTTCAGCGAAGTTGATGGTGAAGTGCAGCCTCATAATACCGTTACTCCAATCGTTCGTCGGGCAGAAGATGGCAGCTTCGAGATGGATCTCGTGCTGCGTAACAACCGGACTAACGAGCAATATCCTGAGGGGATTTTCCATCCCCATCGGGAGATGCACCATATCAAGAAAGAAAATATCGGCTTGATTGAGGTCATGGGACTCGCAATTCTGCCAGGTCGTCTGAAGGAAGAGCTTGATTCTATTGCGAGCATCCTTGCAGGAGATCAAGCACTATTAGAAGCGGTGAAGAATGACCCTAGTCATCCACTTGCGCAGCACGCTGCTTGGGTTCAGGAGCTTGTAGAGCGTTTCGGAACGGCATTACAGCATGAAGAAGCCGTCAAGATTGTGCAGAACGAAGTCGGCATCAAGTTTACACATATTCTTGAACACGCGGGTGTCTATAAACGGACTCCGGAAGGGCAAGCTGCTTTCCGTCGTTTCGTGAAGAGCTTCGGCGCGATCTAAAGTTTGGAAAGGGGATGTCCTTAAGCCTGTAGGCTTAAGGACATCTTTTTTTTAGGTTATATATTTGGGGTCCCTGCAAGGTATCTGAGTTTGCATCGAAGTAAAGCACCACTTTGTGGGGATATTTATGTGGCTTGAAGCTAATCCATTTGAATGCGGCAATTCAGAGGTTTATAATACGAGTGAGCAAAACATTCTGAAATAACTAATGGAGGTTTACACATATGCGTAATTTTGATTTTTATAATCCTACCAAGTTGATTTTTGGACAGGGTACGCTGGAAGCGTTGAAGACTGAGGTTCCTAAGTACGGCAAGAATGTATTGTTGATGTACGGTGGCGGTAGTATCAAGCGTAGCGGTCTGTTCGATAAGGTCATGGCTGAGCTTAGCGCAATAGATGCTGTGGTTACTGAACTCTCAGGCGTAGAGCCGAATCCACGCCTTTCCACCGTACATAAAGGTGTAGAGCTGTGTCACGAGCATAATATCGACCTCATCCTCGCTGTAGGCGGCGGTAGTGTGTTGGACTGCGCTAAAGCAGTTGCTGTTGGGGCGAAATATGAAGGTGACATGTGGGACTTTGTTGAACGTAAGGCAGCTGCTCAAGATGCTCTCCCACTCGGTACAGTGCTGACGATGGCAGCTACAGGATCAGAAATGAATAGCGGCTCTGTAATCACCAACGAAGTGACCAAGGAAAAAATGGGCTGGGGCAGTATTCATGCATTCCCTGCATTTTCGATTCTTGACCCAGAGAATACCTTCACTCTGCCACGTGATCAGACGGTCTACGGCATGGTAGATATCATGTCTCATGTTCTGGAGCACTATTTCCATACTGATGGCAACACACCGGTACAAGACGGCTTCTGTGAGACTTTGCTACGTACGGTGATCGAAACCGCACCGAAGCTTATTGAAGATTTGAATAATTACGAACTGCGTGAGACGATCATGTATTGCGGCACAATGGCGCTTAACGGTATGGTTAGCATGGGTTTTGCAGGAGATTGGGCGACTCACAACATCGAGCACGCAGTATCAGCTGTATACGATATTCCACACGGTGGAGGCCTGGCCATTCTGTTCCCACAATGGATGAAATATAATATCGATACTGATCCTGCCCGTTTCCGCAAGCTTGCTGTAAACGTGTTTGGAGTTGATCCTGCGGGCAAGAACGATAAGGAAATAGGGCTGGAAGGAATTGAAGCGCTGCGTAGCTTCTGGGATTCCATTGGTGCACCGAAGACACTCGCTGATTATGATATTGATGACAGCGAGATCGGCAGTATGGCTGATAAGGCGGTTCGTTTCGGACCGTTTGGTAATTTCCGCAAGCTTGACCGTGAGGATGTAGTTGAAATTTATAAAATGGCTTTGTAAGTAAATTCTTCTACGAAAGAGACCCTTCGTCTTTAGTCTAGAAGATGTTATAGAACGTCAAAGAAGTGATTCTTCCATAATGGATGAATCGCTTCTTTGCGTTTATGCTCTACTGTGGATTTCTCCTCAACATCGTCCCTGATCTCCGCTGCTGCTGACCGCATTTTTCGTGCGTTTATCCTCAGAATGGAACTTTTATGGGTAAATATCCAAAGTTTGTGAAACCAATGACCTACTTTATTCGTTTAAAGTAATATGACAGTCCTGAATGAAGACAGGAGGAAGTAAATATGCAAACGCTGTATTTAGGCTGCTTGGCGCTAGGCGTCATATTTGCCATAGTCAGCGTCCTGGTGGGTGATGTGATCGGAGATGCTTTGCATGGAGTCTTTGATTTCGTATCCGTAGATTTTCTGAATCCCACCGTACTGGCAGGAGGAATAACCGTGTTCGGCGGAGCGGGCATTCTTCTAACCCGGTACAGCGCTCTGGAAGCTGGGGCGATCATTGCTTTATCTTTGTTAGCCGCCGCTTTTTTGGGAGTACTTATGTATCTAGGGGTGGTTAAGCCCATGGAAAAAAGCGAAATGTCCAATGGTTTCTCTATGAATGATCTGCCTGGCAAGATCGGGGAAATCACAATTCCTGTTCCCGCCACGGGTTATGGTGAGATTATGGTAAAGTTTGGCGCCGGCAATAGCCTGCATACGGCAGCAAGCTTTGATCATGAGCTGCTTCCGGCAGGGATTAAAGTTGTTGTAGTGGAGGTTAGAGAAGGCGTTGCATTGGTGTCAGAATTCGAAAAGAGAAGAGGAGTGGATCTTTAATGTTCGGTATTCCTGAGTATTTGTTAGTCCCTGCTGTTGTCGTTGCTGTTTTGTTTGTGCTAGGTATCGCATTCTGGGCACGTTACAAAACGGTTGGACCAGATGAAGGGATGATCGTAACGGGGTCGTTCTTGGGGAAAAATCATATTTCAGACGATGGATCTGGTCGTAAAATAAAGATAGTACGTGGGGGCGGGGCATTTATCCTCCCTATCTTTCAGAAGGCTGAATTTATGTCGCTTCTTTCTCATAAACTCGATGTGACGACCCCGGAAGTATACACCGAACAAGGGGTTCCGGTTATTGCTGACGGTGTAGCGATTATTAAAGTGGGTAGCTCGACTGAAGATGTGGCGACAGCCGCTGAGCAATTTATGGGCAAACCGATTGAAGCGCTGAAGAGCGAAGCACAAGAAGTTCTTGAGGGTCATCTACGGGCCATTCTCGGTTCGATGACCGTTGAGGAAGTATATCGTAACCGTGACCGTTTTGCGCAAGAGGTTCAAGGCGTGGCGGCACGTGATCTTAAGAAAATGGGTCTGCAAATTGTTTCCTTTACTATCAAGGATGTCCGAGACAAACATGGATATCTTGACGCATTAGGTAAACCGCGGATAGCTGC
>Ga0153923_100373_pt1 | contig 15200 bp, 13 predicted proteins | sample TSNJ007MetaG_FD_104682 | JGI IMG/M metagenome (GOLD analysis project Ga0153923, IMG submission 104682) | Attine ant fungus gardens microbial communities from New Jersey, USA - TSNJ007 MetaG | ecosystem: Host-associated > Fungi > Mycelium > Unclassified | place: USA: New Jersey, Brendon T. Byrne... | reverse complement strand
TAGAAGGCGCTGTCAAAGCCCTTGATCGTATTGTAGATAAGAATCAGTGGAAGGTTATAGAAGCGTTCCAGCGTCATCAAGTCAGTGATTTTCACTTTGCCGGTTCAACGGGGTATGCGTATAATGACCGTGGCCGTGAAGTGTTGGATCTTGTCTATGCTGACGTTTTTGGTGCGGAATCTGCTCTGGTACGCCCGCATTTCGCTTCAGGAACACACACTATATCAACAGCCCTATTTGGTGTACTGCGTCCAGGAGATGAGCTGCTATACATCACAGGACGTCCGTACGATACCTTACATAAGGTAATTGGTCACTCAGGGGATGGGACAGGTTCTCTCGCAGATTTCGGAATTACTTACCGAGAGGTTGCTCTTACTGCAGATGGCAAGATCGATTGGGATGAGGTAGCTCTCGCTATTAACGAAAATACTAAAGTGATTGGAATCCAAAGGTCACGAGGATATGATTGGCGTGCTTCTTTCACAGTGGCTGAAATTGGTGAAATGACTTCGAGGGTAAAGGTGTTGAAACCGGAAGTGATTGTCTTCGTTGACAATTGTTATGGTGAGTTTACCGAAGAACTTGAGCCTCCACAGGTTGGTGTGGATCTAGTAGCAGGATCGTTAATTAAGAATCCGGGTGGCGGTATTGCTGAGACAGGCGGTTATATTTGTGGCCGACAGGATCTTGTAGAATTGGCAGCTTATCGATTAACAGCTCCTGGCATAGGTGGTGAAGTAGGGGCTATGTTAGGAACAACACGTGGGCTTTACCAAGGGTTATTTATGGCACCACACACGGTCGGACAAGCTTTAAAAGGGAGTATTTTTGCTGCATCCGTATTTCAGCGTTGCGGGTTTGAGACAAAGCCAGCCTGGAATGAGCCTCGTACAGATTTGATTCAGGCGGTTTCCTTTGATGGACCAGAACACTTAATTGCCTTTGTTCAGGGCATACAACGCGCTGCGGCTGTGGACAGCCATGTGGTACCAGAGCCTTGGGATATGCCAGGTTATGAACATCCTGTTATTATGGCTGCAGGTACGTTTATACAAGGTGGAAGCTTGGAGTTATCTGCAGATGCGCCTATACGAGCTCCTTATATTGGCTATGTGCAAGGCGGGTTAACCTATTCACATGTTAAATATGGCGTTTTGATGGCACTTCAAAGTATGCGTGAAAGAAAATTGCTGTAAGAATATCTCACATACCATTGACACGCTGTATTAGGAAATGTACAATGAGATCAGAAAAAGATCATTGGAAGGTTGGATGAGTCATGGGTGATGAAATCCGCAGAAATATGGCATTATTTCCTATTGGAATTGTAATGAAGCTGACTGATTTGTCCGCGAGACAAATTCGTTATTATGAGCAGCACAGTCTGATCGTACCAGCACGTACGTCGGGGAATCAGCGTTTGTTCTCTTTTAATGATGTTGAGCGCCTATTAGAAATTAAAGCTCTGATCGAGAAGGGTGTTAATATTGCTGGCATTAAGCAAGTAATGAATCCTGTCTCTAAGGAATCTGAGGAAGCTACTGTTATTACCCCTGATACAGAGGTAAGACGTAGAGAGTTATCCGATTCCCAGCTTCACCGAATGCTGAAGCAAGAACTAGTTTCCGGTAAAAGACCGGGACAAGTGTCTCTGATTCAAGGTGAGTTATCCCGGTTTTTTAATAAATAATAATATATAGAAGTTCGAAAGGGAGAGGATCACATGAGCTTTTCTAAAGAGGATATTTTACGCATTGCCAAGGAAGAGAATGTTCGTTTTATTCGTCTGCAATTTACGGATCTATTAGGTACTATCAAGAATGTAGAGATTCCAGTTAGCCAATTGGAAAAAGCGCTTGATAATAAAATGATGTTTGATGGTTCTTCCATCGAAGGTTATGTACGGATTGAAGAATCTGATATGTATCTCTTCCCTGACCTAGATACATGGGTAATCTTCCCTTGGGTGACTGATAGTCGTGTAGCTCGTCTGATTTGTGACGTCTACATGCCAGATGGTACACCTTTTGCTGGAGACCCGCGTGGTATCCTCAAACGTTGTCTGAAGGAAGCAGAAGAAATGGGTTTCACAGCTATGAACGTTGGACCAGAACCTGAATTCTTCCTATTCAAGACAGACGAAAGAGGCAATCCTACTACGGAATTGAACGACCAAGGTGGATACTTTGACTTAGCGCCAACGGATTTAGGGGAAAACTGTCGTCGCGAAATCGTACTGACCCTTGAAGAAATGGGCTTTGAAATCGAAGCTTCCCACCATGAAGTAGCTTCGGGCCAGCATGAAATTGACTTTAAATATGCTGACGCGATTACTGCTGCTGACCAAATTCAAACCTTTAAGCTCGTCGTGAAAACGGTAGCCCGTCAACACGGCCTGCATGCAACTTTTATGCCTAAACCATTGTTCGGTATCAACGGATCTGGTATGCACGCTCACCAATCCTTGTTTAAAGGCAAAGAAAACATGTTCTACGACGAAAGCGACAAGCTGGGTCTGAGCAAAACTGCACGTTACTACATGGCTGGTATTTTGAAGCACGCTCGTGCTTTTGCAGCGATTACTAACCCAACAGTTAACTCATACAAACGCCTTGTTCCTGGTTATGAAGCACCTTGCTACGTAGCTTGGTCTGCAAGCAACCGTAGCCCAATGATTCGTATTCCGGCTTCTAGAGGTCTTAGCACACGTGTTGAGGTTCGTAACCCGGACCCAGCAGCTAACCCTTACCTCGCACTTGCTGTTATGTTGAAAGCAGGTCTTGACGGAATTAAACGTAAGCTTGATCTTCCAGCTCCGATTGACCGTAACATCTATGTGATGTCTGAAGAAGAGCGCATCGAAGAAGGCATTCCAAGCTTGCCATCCGATTTGAAAGAAGCACTTAGCGAAATGATCCGTAGTCATGTTATAACCGAAGCTCTCGGCGAACATGCTTTGGCTCACTTCTACGAGCTAAAAGAAATCGAATGGGATATCTACCGCACACAAGTTCACGAGTGGGAAAGAGCGCAGTACATGACTCTTTACTAGAATAAATCAGCCCTTGGCGCTCTAAGCGTTAAGGGTTTTTTTCTGTGTGGGTAAGGTTTGGAGGTTTTGTGGAAGGTTAATGAGCGCCCCCGTAATGCCCCCTTAAAAATGTAGTTTTATTCGAGGATACTAAGCAGCTGGAGTTAGAAAAGGCAAAAGAAGAACGCCTGCAGGAGATAGAACCTTTAGCTGATTTAATCATAACGGCTGCTGGCAGGGATCTCCGAGCAAAGGAAATTAGATTTTTGGAATCATTAGAAACCAAGGATCTAGAAACCTTCACTGCAATGTTTACTGATGCTCTTAATGGCTGCTCAGGGTTCTTATCATCCAAATGACCGATTTGAAGATTATAAAATTCTTATAACAACGAATGTAAGTTATTTATGAGGGGGGTTGAAGATGTAATTCATTTCGAAAAAGCAGCAAGCAATAATCGACTTTATTGATAAATTCTAATTTTAATTTCAATATCAGCCCTGTATACGCGAAATTGCAGTAGCCATGGGGCACCAGTCAATATCGACAACTCACTGTTTTATTAAGCGCTTGGAGAACAAAAAGCTCCTGTCCTGGAGGAGGAATCAACAAAGAACCATAGTGCTCACCATAAAAGGAATGAATCAGGTAATTAAGGCAGGAGCATCTGAGATAAATGCCAAGGCTGAGCTGTGACACAAAAATAAGGGGCATAAGCCCCAATGACGGATAACAAGACATGGATTCTGGCAGTTCTAAATTTCTAATTGATCAGACAATAATTCTTTCTGACATATTTCCTTCATCCTGCAAATGCTATTCCATTAAACGCAGCATTTACCATCCATATTCCGTTTCTCCCAACTTCTAAGTCTGAGTAAATAAAAAGTGAATAGCGAATTTGACCATTTGAAACAGTAGGAATATCGGGGAAATCTCCTGCGGTTATGGAGATTGTGGATGCTGTACTCTCTATAGGACCTGGACGGACTTGCGATTCATAGATTAGTGTGCCAGAACCAAGGATTCCGTTTCCGTTTCTTTCTATTACGACTGTTACTGAGGTTTCATCTGGTGTATCGAAAGCTTTATAGAAAGTTACTGAACCAGACAACCATATACGTACCTTGTTTGCATCTGGCGTTCCTACAATTGAAGATGTTTGAATTCCCAAATCTCCAATCAAAATTGGGTTGACGTATACGTACTCAATTGCACTCCCTAACCCAGACATATGTTCCGAAATCCGCATATCAAGAGCTCGTGTTGTCATGAGACTCACTCCTTTTTTATTTATAGAGTATGTTGTCCAACAAGTCTTGTGAGCCTTTTTTTAGAGTAGATAGGAGGGGAAGTATGAAAGCCATAACCATCATTCAGCCATGGGCAACGCTCATAGCTCTCAGGGAGAAGAAGTTTGAAACGCGCAGCTTTCCGAACGACAAGCCCGAAAAGGAAATTGAGCAGAGAAGAAGTTGAGTTAATGGATGCGCTAGCTGCTCTAGAAGAGTCACAACAACTGAACAAAACTTATGAACGCTCAATAAGTAACAGTCTAGAACAACATAGATAGGATCGGATAGCACTTAAGGAGGTACAGCAGACCATAGCCCGACAATGGGAGGTACTGGAGTTCTATGCGAATCAAGTACATTGGGAACTGCCAAGCTTCGGTAGAGGTCATTCAAAGGTTAAGAGCGACAGAGGAAGTAAAGCACGTGAATTGTTGGGGGAAGGGAGCAACAAGGCATGACACAGGTAAAGGATAAGACAAACATTTGCCCCCGAGAGAGGGCAGAGGCAGCATATATCACGCTTAGTAGTGTCAAAGAGTAGATCGGGGGATTCGCTAAATGAAAAAGTCTAAAAAAGTAAAGCTACAAGAGCATTGCATGGCTTCAATACAGTTATTCAGACGGAGGAATAGCAGGATACAACGAATGTAATCCATTCTTGTGTGATACAATACCTGATCTAGTTAAGTATTTATCTTTGGAAGGAATAGAAAGGTTAAAGGAAAAAGGAGTAGCCGATGACAAATGAATTAATTGATAGGAATGAATCTCCTGTCAAAGTAAGTGACCAAGTAGAGGTAAGGCTCCCTACATATATCGGACACATCGTTATATGCAGCGGACCTGTAGAGTACCGTAAAGAGGATGTAGGCTGCTACGGACCGGTTACGGCATTAACGATCCGCAGAGAGGATTTACGTATCTCAGTAGCATTAGTAAATCTACAACAAAAATGATAATTTTACGGCTGTTTGGCCATCATCCGACAGCATAAACCCAGCAACGCGGGGGCCGCACCAGATCATTAAGGGAGTAGGAGTATCCCTCCTCTCCCAAAGGCACAGTAGACGCATACTGCGACATAAAAAAAGATAAAAGTGATTATGCACCCTTATCTTTTTCAAGCAATTCTATTATTCTGTCTAATTTTTTCTCTATGCTAGCATTTTTATCTGAAACCTTGTTTTTAGTAAGATAATCTCTTTTTAACAGTAAAACCAAGGGAATCGCCCAAACAAATGCCAATGGTATTAAAAAAATATATTGCAAGATAGCACCTCATTAATAGTTATTGTTTTATTATAACAAACTAAAACTAAAAAAAAGAACTTATTTGAAGTTATTTACTGCGCAGTACGAAGATACATGACATTAATGGATAGAGGAGGTTACAGCACTCCTCACCCAAAGTTTATGACGCAGTAGACGCATACTATGAAGCAAAAGTATTTACAGCTTAGATTTCTCTTTATACTTTGACCAATTTATCCAAGATAAACTTATAAAACCTAACGCCATAAGCAGAATTTGTATTGGATCTCGATAAATATCGAATACAATTCCGATGCCAACAGAGAGAGGTATTAATATAAGACAAATAATAGAAAGCCATTTATTAATATTTTGATTTTCCTTCTTTATGTTATTCATGTTTATCCCCTTTCAAATAAATGATAATTATTAACAAATGTATTATATCATGTCAACTTAGGTTGATGTCCACATGCTGCACAGTACGAAAATACTGGGACAGAGATGGATTAATAGCCCTCCTCTCCCACAAGGAGGATATAAATGATGAATTGGCTGTACTGAACTTATAATTGGCTGAGACACATGGATAAGCATGACATGTATACGTTTTGATTAACACGCTGCATGGAAAGGTAGAAATGGCAACACAAAACGATTCTGAGGCATGGGCATTTTATCGGGATATGAAGGGAATTCGAATACAAGTGTTCATGAATATGAATCTGATTGCAAGTTTAGAGCCTACAGTATCAGCGCTGGATTAATTTAGGGGGCTGAGACCCCAATCAAAGGAGACGATACACGATGAATACTTATGAAGTATGAGGCCAGTGGAGTGAATGGGATATCCTTGGTGCAGACGAACAGTACAAGGTGAAACTGCTGGGAAGGCTAAGTAATCATTTTGGGAATACTTTCAGGATGGATTGTGGGAAGAGAAGTTCGGCGGTTTCAAGGTCAGTGAATTGTTCACCAATCCAGCGACCTTCCGGGAGATTTGCGAGCGCCGTGCAATTGACTTCGCATATCAAGGAATGAAGATCGAGGTTGACGGGCAATGTGGCGTGATAGTGGGCGGCATGAATGTCACGATGTTTGAGAGAACAATCTGCATTGAATTGAATGACATATAGAAGGGCAAGGTCATAGCTTGAGTAGTTACAAAAAATGCTTCGATGAAGATACTTGGGACAGGTCCAAAGAGCAGATCGAAGAGATGGAACTTGACTATTAGGCCGAAGTCCATCGAGTCAGACCGAATAATTTTAGTAAAATGGGGCCCGGGTAATCATAGATCTTAACCATTAAAGATATACCAAAGTAATCCATAAGCTATTCCGAAGTAAGCAATCACACCCAGTAAAGAGATGGACAAAAGAATAATGATAACTTTCTTACCGTTCATAAAATTCACCTCTTATTTAATATAGCACGGGTTGAGAGAGGAACAAGAGACTTTGATAATCCGAAAGCGAGGAAATCATAATAAGCGATTGGTACTCAGGAATCAAAAGCAAGGAGATTGAATCTACAGGCGGTGGGCAAGGAAAGATTAAGAGATCACAACTCACGGAGGAAGAGAGAGTAAACCTAGATCTGAAATATTCCAAACCTACTGGTAAGGCTGCCGAGAGGCCATTTGTGATAAAGGGGATAGTAGAATGAAATACAAAGACACTCAAAACGCATTAAGAGCCGGTCATCGACAATTTATTTTTACTGCAAGCCCGGGCTTACCTGTAGATGTACTGGCTTGGGGACCGACCTGGGTGAGATCTAAGGATGCATACAACACATATCCTATCAGTACAAACATGAAGATGTTCTCTGATGGTGGAATGTATTTATACAGAAAAAAGCCCTGATGCGTCAGGCCAATAGCAGCTTTTATCCTCGACCAAATTATACCACAAAGGGGAATGAGGATGAACATCGCCGATAGCTAGGCTCCTGCAGTAAAGGTAACGGACTTTAAACTATCGACTCTCCTTTAAAGGCGTGGAGCGAGCATATAGGAAGGCTGATGCTGATGATAAAAAGGTGATTTCTGGAATGAATCTGACTGTGAGTTTGTCATTGAGTGGCTGAATTCAGGACGGAGACCAGGGAATAAGCGTAGAATTGAACGGCGAGCTGCCTATGAACGGGAAATACTATTGGATCCAATACGAATGCAGGCTTTAGCTAGTAATTCAAAGGCGGGAAGCCCAGCCAATCTTTCAGATGAATAACGGTTCCAATTAGAATATGCACTTAATCAATTAAGCGAACGGGAACGAGAATGCTATACTCTGGCACATGGGCAGTACATCCCACATTCTGAAATAGGCAAAATGGTCGGCATTACCTACGGAAGCGTTAGCGAATATATTCAACGAGCGCAGCGGAAGATTAGCGATACTGTAGAGGATTCTCTGTTTTTTGTCTAGTAAATGCCCACTATATATAGGAGGAACCTATTACAAAAGGCTCGTTAATAGCAAATATTTTTCGTTAATGTGACCCAAATCCCATTATCGAGGTATATGGATTGCTCATACGGTTTGTCTTTACTTTCCGTTATGGGAATAGCGACATGCCAGTCTATACTTTTTGAAGGTAAATCTTTCCTAATGTCGAAATATGGTATTAAGGGGGAGATTATTATATCTTGGATTCTTGTGATTTTTATATTTATTTTTTTATTATTTTGTTCGTATATCAGAGCTGCATGGGTTAATTTTAAAATTCTTCAAAGAAAGGATGTTAGTGATTGTAAATGGTTCACAAGAACATATTATATTGCATCTGGTCCATGGACAACTCCATCTATCCTAAGTAAAAAAGACAAAGAATTAAGTCAAGAAGAAAGTCTGTATAATTATTATCGCGACGATCTAATGGGAGGGTTATGGTTAAAAACTGATAATAAGCAGATGGATAGAATATTGAAAGAATTAAGTGTAAAAGACTTAAACTTAGATGAAAGAATAATTCTTAAGGGTTATACCGACATTGATAAAATTGGAAAGAAGAGCAACTTCAATATATTTTCAATATTTATTCCGATGATAGTAGCTGTATTTATCGGTTTTGGAGCAGCTCATCTCAGCGAAAGCTCTTCGGTAGAAAAGAATGTTGCATTTTATGGAGCTATGGGATTAGTTAGTGTCTATATTATTGTAATTGCTCACCTTTCAAGACGTGAAGCGAAGACTTCAATAGTACGAAAATCATTAGATGTTTACGATGAAATTATTAAAAATAATGATTATGTTACGCCTCCGTTAAAGCAGAGGCGTTTCATAAGGAAATGAAAATACATCGTTAAAGCCTGAGTAAACCCTTTTTTTCATACAAAATGAGTCGCTGAAGAGTGGATCGTTTTGTATAGTGATGAAATACTTCATAATATAAACCCAAAAAGACGGCGAAGTAAGGTACATGGTAAATAGTAGCAGGAGAATCCTTCCTTAACGTCGAAATATGATGTCGATGGGAGGTAAGCTTTTTGATTACTGATAAAGATACTATAGAAATGTTACGTAATGTAACTCATTTACAAGAAGTAATGAGAATGGTCTATTCTTTCTCTAATGATGCCTATGAATGTCTTGAAAATTTTGAAGATGAATATAGATACGTAGTTTCACAAAATTATTTGAATATGGCCCAGAATTGTTTTCTTGAAATTGTTCGTATAAAGTATGAAAAAGAGTTGGTACATTATGGAATTGAAAGTTTCTTCCAAGCATATGATCACTATTCATTTCAGTTGAGACAAGTAATTACTGAAAAAGACGTAACACTTCCTGGTTGTCTGGAGCACATGACAGCTTAGGAGATAGCTGGAAGTCTTCCAATAAATTTATATCAAACTGGATTAATACTACAATGAAGCATTAGGTCTGTATCAAGCACCTTAGGGTGCTTTTTTATACTGAATATACAAGGGTTGCATAAGTTTTCTTAGTCATGCTTCATTACTCCTTTATAATATATTAATGTTACAGATGATATAGTAAGTACCGCAACCGATGTGGATATATAAGGGGATACATTAATGTGGAAACCTAAGATTCAACAAATAATTAAATATTTATTTATAATAATATGCATTGTAGCCTTTGGAATTTTCATCTATCCTGGAATATATAAGTATGATAAACTCGATCAAAAATTTCCAGTAATGATCAATCGAATAACAGGGGAAACCAAGATACTTTTTAGCGATAATTGGTCCACTGTTGGCAATATAGATGCACAATTAAGTAAATTTGAAAGCTACAAGAATGAAATATTAGAAACGATGAATTCACAGAATGAACAAATCAAAGAGAGTGTTTTAGAAAGTGTTCAGACAGAATTAGATCAAGTGAAAAATCAGGTTATTTCTGAAACTGTAAGCGAACCAAATCCAACATACGAAGATGGAACATCAGTGTTTGATGCAGTAAGGAATAGAGAAACAGGGACAGAATCCGCATCTGAATTCGTAGCCCATAGAAAAGAAGAATTAAGTAGCTCAACTGGAATCACAAAGTTTGGACTCGGTGATACTAAAGAAACAGTTAAAAAATCTATGGGAACACCAAGTTCTATAATTAATAATGGGGACACATGGTTTTTTGAATCATCTATTGTTAATTTTGACAACGGAGTCGTTACAGGATGGAACGATCCTCTTAATGTCTTAAATCTAGAATAGATCTTTTGACCATACTCAATCGGGTATGGTCTTTTTTGTTGTACACCAATACCATAGGAAGGGGTGAAAGTTATGGTAGCAATACCGAGAAAAATCACGATCAATGCCTTTAATTTGGAGCTGGTTAAGGAGACTGTGGACATTCTGAACCTGATTATTGAAGATAAACGTATCCTTGGGAAGTCTGGGATGAGTATGTGAGTGGCTTAATGCCATCGAATGGAAAATGGAGGTAAAGCCCATAATCTAAACCCCAAAGCTGCAGAGGTGACGGTGTGGTAAGGTACATGGGTAAGAAGGAACTATACTCCTTAGTATTGAATAATTACAGTACATAAATCTGAGGAATGATCCTATTAGATTTGGATTTTGACTTAGATTCTGTAAAAAATGAGTATGTAAAAATAACTGCTAAAGAGTTTACCGAATCGTTTGAGAAATTCCTTACAATTACTAAGAGTGAAGATATTTTAATAACTGTTTTACGAGGTCATCTATATGTAGATCATGAGTTAGAAAACTTGTTGTCGAAATATATAATTAATCTAGATAAATTGATTAAATATTACAAACAAAAATTAGATATGGCATTGGGATTAGGTATTGTAAAGAAAGAGTTGTTCGATGACTAAAGTTCTTAAATGAATTAAGAAATAAGTTTGTACATGATTTAAATTTTGAATTTTCCGAGGTAGAATATATTAAATCCGAAAATAAATTGGGTACTGAATTACAGGCTGAAATTTCTGAAATGGTAAAGGATGAGAAGAAGGTATCTGAAAAAGTAAGAGCATAATTGCGAAACTCTGGAGTAAATTGAAAATAAATACAATGGATATTTACTTAAAATCTGAATATGCGTCCAGAATGAATCTGGAGGTGTTGAAGGACGTGGAATATTATCTAGAAAAGCATGCCGAAGAGATAGGTTCAGAAACTGAATAGTATAGCAGAAGATAGAGGGGTGTCTAATACAGATGCCTTTTTCTATGCCTTAAATACGGGGGGGAGTGATAAGGTAATGCCAAGAACGGGGAGCATCAGAACAACGAACGGGAGAGGCTGAACGGTTAAAGCTGGTGGATGCGTTGCTGGCGTTGAGTGATCGAGAACGTACATGTTTCTTACTTCACATGGCGCAGGACTTGAAGCTGTTAGAGATTTCAAGTATTTTAAATCAATCAAAAAACACCGTAAGTATGTACGTAGATTGAACGAAATGCAAGATTAAACAAGACTTTTTATAGGACTTGTAGCATATACTGTCGCACTCCGTGGCGCATAACCTATCTACTATAACTATGTCTATCAAAGGGCCCTCCAATCCAGAGGGCTCTTTCTACATGTTACTTAATCAACGATGCGGTAATATTTCTTCGATGGCTAGAATACACAGCATTAAAGTTTTTTTTAGATAGAGTTCAATAAAAAAGTCAACGAATGCAACAACAATTGTGAAGCTAGAATAAAAAGTGGACAGTAGTTAACAGACTGGCGATAATGAGTCCACGGACGTGTGTTCACATGGGAGAACGTCGACCACGGTATAACGAAGAATTTAAAAAACAGACAGTGCAGTTCATTCAAGAGCAAACAAAGACAGTGGGCGACTTGGCGGAAGAGCTCAACATCCCAAAAAGTACCCTGCATCAATGGATGAGCCAGTATCGAGAACAAAAGAATGAACCGGCAGCTAGCGTGGATCGAGTACGGGAACTCGATGCACAGTTGAAAGAAATGAGCCTTCAACTTCAAGAAAAAGATAACAAGATTGCCGATGTGGAAGAGGAATTAGCGATCGTAAAAAAAGCAGTGCACATCTTCAGCAAACCAAGGAACTGAGATTCCAGTTTATTGAAAAACATCGCTCCGAGTTTCTCTTGGAGAAGATGTCCATGACCCTACATGTGTCACGGAGCGGGTACTACAAGTGCCGGACAGAAAAAACCAGTACGCATATGCTTCGTAAGGCTGCGATAATGAAGCGAATTCAGTATCATTTTGCAGACCATCAAAAGCGGTATGGGAGTCCGAAGATCACCCGCCTGTTACATCAAGAAGGCTATACCATTACCGAACGCACGGTGAGTGTGTACATGCGACATATGAAGCTTCGCTCCATTGTCTTCAAAACGTATCGCGTACAGACTACCGACTCCAATCATGACCATCCGATTGCCCCGAATACGCTGAACCAGCAATTTAAAATACTCAAACCCAATTCAGTATGGATTACCGATATTACATACATTCCTTGCCGGGGAGGGCGCTTGTACCTGGCTAATGTGATGGACCTTTGAACGCGCGAAATCGTGGGGTGGCGCTTGGAGAACCATATGGAAACAAGCCTAGTTTTGGGCGCGTTACAAGATGCTTACGCAGCTAAACAACCAGAAGAGGGTCTATTACATCATTCCGATCGAGGCTCTCAATATACTTCTCATGAATACGCGAAGCAGTTGAAAGCGTATGGCATGGAGTCCAGCATGAGCCGCAGAGGTAACTGTTATGATAACGCCTGTATAGAGTCGTGGCACAGCATTTTGAAAAAGGAGCTCATTTATTGTAATCCACGGTTCAAGACTAAGGAGTAAGCCTACCAGACACTTTTTCAATATATTGAGTTTTACTATAACCGCAAGCGAATGCATGGCGCGCTGGGGTATCTTTCTCCAGTTCGTTTTGCTGAGCAATTGACTAGAATGTCTGTTGCGTGACTGTCCACTTTCTTGACAGAGGTCCATGGAGTCCGAAACCATGCACAAAAGACGATTATTATGTAAATAACGTCAACTGAGTCCAAAACTCGAAGAAGAGGACTTTCTCCGTTAGTTGAGAAACTAAGTAGACACCAGAAGGGCCGCAATACCAATCGCCACAAAAATAGCACCTGAGCTCATACCCATGATTCCTCGATTATGTGTATTCTCGTCATACAACATTTTAATTTTTCCAATAGTAGTGGAGAATAATGTTAGAATATCTTATATATAGATATCCAATACTTTCCTGGGAGGAGCACTAATATTCGCATATTCATATATATAGGACTGGCTTTTTTTGTGATCTCTGGTATATGTGTTGGCGGATTTACGACAGGTACTCAGCAAAGAGGGAATTTTTATTCGGAATCCAAAGAAGACCGTAAAATTAAAAACAAAGTAGCGAAATGGTCTGCTTTAGGAGGAGTTCTTTCCTTGGCTATAGCTGGAGTAGTATATTTAATGTGATATTTACCTCACTCAAGTTCAAGAGTGGTAAAGAGTGCAATACAAGACTTTTTACAAGAACCTTTAGACCCTTGATGTCTTTGCCGTTGAGGTTTTTTGTATTTATAATTCTAGTAAAATGGAATTTAATACAACAGTCACAATTATTCTTATCATCTGACATTATTTTATATTTTTCTTGCAAAGGTATATCTTTCATAGGATAATATGGGTATATTTTCCTAGCAAAAGTTGGAAATGGATATTATCTGAGAGGAAGTAGAATATTGAAAACAAAGAAACCTTTTTTTAAAAAATGGTGGTTTTGGCTTATTATTGTTTTTGTTGTAATAGGGGTGATTGGATCACAGAAGAATGATAGTGAACCTACAGTATCAAAATCAGAACCAGCAGTGGCAAAGGTAGATGATACTGCAGCAACAGAGAAACCGGTCGAAAAGGAAAAGCCTACCAGCAAGCCTACAGAAGAGCCAAAGGAAACGATGATAACTGAAGTTGGACAAACCATCACAACTAAGAATTTTAAGCTTACAGTTGAGTCTCTGGAAAAGCCTAAAGGAAATGATTATGTACAACCATCAGAGGGTAATGAGTTTGTAGAAATCGGAATTATACTTGAGAATATTTCCAGTAAAGATTATATGGTAAGCTCTATGCTAATGTTCAATGCATACCAAGACAGCTTCTCCATAAATGAAGATCTCTTGGCTCATACTTTGGATAGTCAAGTAGGAACAATGGACGGCGCTTTAGCTGCGGGAAAGAAAATTCGTGGCAAACTAGCTTACCAGCTTCCTAAGGATTGGAAAGAACTTGAAATCAATACTGATTTCACGGTTTTAAGTTTTAGTTCAGATGGAGAAATCAAAATCGTTCTTCAAAATAAATAGGATATTTCACATACAAGAGTCTCGCCAAAGCTGGCGGGGCTTTTTTTATTATTAAATCTGATAATCTGCATTTACATAAAGTACCAAACCGATTATATTGAAAGAAAAGCGTAATGGATGAGGGGTGTTATATTTGGCGAAGATTTTTAATGAAAATACAGTTTCATTTAAACAAAAGTTATCTCCGATCCCTGAGTTTGCTTGGCATACGAGTGAGAGGTTAGCTGAGATCGCTAATTCTAAACATCTTGTCTTCGACATAAGATCGCTTGATCCAGATAAGTATTCCTTTCCTTATCATTTTCATAGAAACGCTGAAGAAATATTTGTGATTTTGACGGGAAAAGCGATGTTAAGAACTCCCGAGGGTTTTAGTGAGGTTTCTGAAGGTGATGTGCTATTTTTTGAAATAGGACCTGAAGGAGCGCATCAACTTTATAATCATACGGATGCACCTTGCAAGTATCTTGATCTCCGAACGAACCAGGGCATAGATGTTTGCGAATATCCGGACTCAGGTAAAATCAACATTCTCCCCTATCAAGAAATTTATCAGGCGGATCAACAAGCGGACTATTATAAAGGAGAAGAGCAGGTAAGGGAGAAATGGAACGGAATGGAGGATCACACTTGATTCAAGATCGATGGTTCACAGTCACGAAAATTGATCCAATTACTTATGCAATCAGTGAATATGGACATTGGGAAAAGGTGCACTCTTTTTTGTTGTTAGGGAAAGAACAAGCGGTGTTGATTGATACGGGATTAGGCATCGATAATATAAAAAGAATAACGGATCAGTTAACGGAT
>Ga0153923_100372_pt1 | contig 15278 bp, 11 predicted proteins | sample TSNJ007MetaG_FD_104682 | JGI IMG/M metagenome (GOLD analysis project Ga0153923, IMG submission 104682) | Attine ant fungus gardens microbial communities from New Jersey, USA - TSNJ007 MetaG | ecosystem: Host-associated > Fungi > Mycelium > Unclassified | place: USA: New Jersey, Brendon T. Byrne... | reverse complement strand
TTTGCATTTTCCATCTTCTGGGGAGATAATTAGCCTTACTTAAAGTAATCAAATAATCAATTGGAGGTAATATGTATGAACACTGAGCTATTATTTTCACCTATTCAAGTGGGGAATCTTTCGCTGTCAAACCGAATCGTCATGGCGCCGATGACTCGGGTATACTCACCGGATGGTGTACCAGGAAGTAATGTTGCCGCATATTACCGTAGACGGGCAGAAGGTGGAGTAGGATTGATCGTTACCGAAGGTACAGCTATTAATCATCCTTCGGCAGTCAGCCACGCCAATATTCCCAATATACATGAAGAAGCAGCTTTAGAGGGCTGGAAGCAGGTAGTAGAAGAAGTTCACGCTGCTGGAGGTAAGATCATCCCCCAATTATGGCATGTGGGTATGGCGCGAACTATAGGGGAAGGCCCTAATGTTGAAGCCCTTCCTATTGGCCCTTCGGGTCTGAATTTAGCAGGAGAACCTGTGACTGAGCCACTGACTACAGCTGAAGTTGAAAGCTTAGTCTCAGCATTTGCTCAAGCGGCAGCGAACGCGAAAAAAGTGGGTTTTGATGGTATCGAGATTCATGGTGCACATGGTTATCTGATAGACCAGTTCTTCTGGGAAGGAACGAACAAACGTACCGATCGTTACGGTGGCGATTTGGTTGGTAGAACTACATTTGCAGTAGAGGTTATTGAAGCGTGCCGTAAAGCGGTTGGGCCAGATTTTCCGATCGTGCTACGCTTCTCTCAATGGAAATTGGGTGCCTATGATGAGAAGCTGGCAAAAAATGCAGATGAGCTCGAAAGATTCCTTACTCCACTTAGCGATGCTGGCGTTGATATTTTCCACTGCTCCACTCGTCGCTTCAGCCAACCTGAATTTGAGGGATCTGAGCTTAATCTCGCAGGGTGGACCAAGAAAATCACGGGGAAACCATCAATTACGGTGGGTTCTATCGGTCTTCACAGTGATTTTTTTGCAGAAGACTCAGCTCAGAAGACAGAAGATAACATTAATGAATTACTAGAAAGAATGGACCGTGAGGAATTTGATTTGGTTGCTGTTGGCAGAGCATTAATAAGCGATCCGGCTTGGCCTGCCAAAGTTCAAAGTGGAGCAATAGACGAGATCATTCCATTCACAGCTGAATCGACAAAAACTCTATACTAAAGGGAAAGAACAGCGGGTTATGGACAGCTCTGTTTTTAGAATAATTTTCATTAAGGGCTAATATTATCATAGATATTAAAAAGCGTAATAGGTAAGGAGGATATGGGTTGATAGATATCACAGAAGTCTTCATAGATACTCTAGCACCGAACAGTGCAGCAATTAAGAACGGGCAAGGACTAGTTAAGAAGAGACGATTCGTCCAATTGAATCAGTCGGAAGACGGCGTGGTTCTGTTTGGTGAATGTGGTGGTAGCGGTAGCAGCAACTATTATCCTTCTGCTGATTTTGTTGTTTCTGACAAACCGGTGATGCGTTGTACTTGTCCAAGTAGGCAGATTCCTTGTAAGCATGTCCTCGGATTGCTATATGCCTATGTAGGCAAGGAGACTTTCGTATCTGCAACGATTCCTGAAGATCTTGCTGTTAAACGAGAAAAGATGAGTAAGCGTGAAGAACGAAAATCTGAGCTTGCTGCGGAAGGGGCTAATGTTAAGCCCAAGAAAGTGAACAAGTCCGCACTTAAGAAAAAGATTGGAGCTCAACTGGAGGGCTTGGCTGTACTGGAGAAATTGACCCAATCGCTTATACGTGCAGGACTTGGAACAATAGACGCCAAAGGTGTAAAGGATATTCAGGTGCACGTGAAGATGATGGGCAATTATTACTTAACTGGTGCACAAATTGAATTAAGACGATTAGCTTTATTGCTCTCTTCTTCTGACAATCGTGAGAAAACTTATTCATTAGCAATAGAGCAGCTAACCCGAATTCATGCGTTCATTAAGAAAGGGCGCGCTCATTTAACTATGAAGCTGGAAGATCCGGATATGTCTTTGAATCATGAATCTACGATTGAAGAATGGCTTGGTCATGCTTGGCAGCTAACGGAGCTTAAGGAATGCGGTCTGATGAGCTCAGATGTAGAGCTGATCCAGCTTTCATTCCTCAGCTATGATGATGAAGCCAGACAGGAATATGTAGACCTCGGCTACTGGATAGAAAAATCTACAGGTGATATACATCGTACGCTCCAATATCGTCCTTATAAAGCAGCTAAGTATATTCATGAAGAAGATAGCTTCACTGATGTTGCACTTATTCCTTCCTTCTATCGTTATCCTGGTGACCGGAACCGGAGAGTTCGTTTCGAGAATATGTCAACACGGCCTCTGACTAATCAGGATGTAGAGTGGATCGTTTCTAAGGCAGTTCATTCTTATTCCGACAGCTTCAAGCAGATAAAAAATCAGTTGAAGAATCCGCTAGCGGACAAGAATCCTGTGTTGCTGCTGCATGTGAATAAGATTAGCAAATCTCAGCAAGATCAGTTCGTCATTACGGACGAATCGGGCCAGCATTTGGTGTTAGACCAAATAGTAGCACTCGAGCAGGATACACTTGCACTGTTACAATACTTTACACTCGAAGAATTATCGGATACTACGATGCTGCTTATGTTTGAACATCAACTCGATACAGGACGATTGAAAGCACAACCGTTAACCCTTATCAAAGGGATGGAGATGATCCGTCTCTTATATTAAAAAAATTAAGAAAGCATAAGTTTCACATAAACTTTGGGAGGAATATCCATGAGTACAGCTTTACTACAAGAGCTTCATCAAGAAGTAAACCGGCTGTATATAGCTGGAAGTGAGCTCGCTGCTGAGGATTTCCGCTTAAAGCGGCTATTGCCACAGTTTCAACAGTTAGGTGAACGTGCTCCCATATTCAAAAGGTTAGGAGAGGGAATCGTTGCGGTCATTGAACCAGATCATTCCGAGGGATCTTCCTCTGCTCAGAACCTACAGGAGCTCAGTGTGCTGCTTAGCTCGGTGCTATATACACAGGGAGCGACCTCGCCTGATGGTGAACTGCTTGAGGTGGAAGTCCATCCGGTGAGATTGCCTACTCAGTTTTCATATCGTAAGCTGTCAGCGGTACAGACGGCATTAAAGACTCGCGGGGGAGGACGATATGAGATTATCAAGGAAGCTTTTGAGACAGGATTGTTTCAAGATCTTCGAATGATTCATCCCGCGTTAGCAGCCCTCCAAGATCCATATGTTGAGATCGCCGAGCTTGTGATGAAGCAGATCCTGCCAGCTTATGGGCCTCAGATTATTCCGATCCTTATCGATCAATTTGATCCTGCTGGAGGAATAGTAGAGACGAGAAAGCTGTACGTGATCGCAGTATTAGGTGGTGATAGCGTTCAGGATCTGATCTATCAAGCTGCAGATTCAGGATCAGAAGATGTTCGAGCCATGGCTATTTCTCTGCTCGCAGGTCAGGGACAATATGAAATCGAATTACTGGCTTGGAGTACAGATAAGAAGAAAAAGATTCGCGAAGCTGCCTATAATGCGCTGGCTAAGAGCGACTCGGTAAATGCGGTGAACCGGCTGCATGAGGCATTTACGGGAAAAGATAGTGAACTTGTAGTTCCTGCATTGAGACAATGTCAAGCCCAAGAGCTCACAAAACGACTTGTTGTAGAGTTATCAGATATGCTTCAAACTGTCTCAGAGATTATGGGCGATACGAAGAAGAAAGACGGATTATGGAATAAGGTAGTCCAGTATCTTCGGGTTTTATCTTACAAACGCAGTCCTGAACTAGAGAAACTATATTTTAATGTTCTCGAGCAGTATCCATTATATATGAATCAGCTAAAGTGGAATTCATTGATCGAGGAAGCAAACTCCTATTTTAGACAGATAGATTCTATCGAAGCGAGACGTATATTACAGCAAACACTTGAGCGTGATCTTGTCTACTATAGAAACAATAGAAGATATGTGAATGATGTTTTTAAAGATGCGTATCTCTACTTGTCACCAGAGCGTGTGTATGAACAATATGTTGAAGTTCTAAAGCATTATGCGCCATCTTCAACTAGCCATGCTTCTTCAATGGCGCAGCAACTGCTACGCACCATATCTGAAGTTGTAGTTCAACGATATCATGGGACTTATGATGCAGTTTGGAATTCACCTGTAGACCAGATTCAATATATGTATAAGATCGAAATGCAGCCGCCCGAGGTACTGGCTCTTCAATGGGATTCACGGTGGCTTGATGCTTTTATAGAGCTGGATCAATACGAACTGGTCAGTGCCTTTGCAAGGCCGGGACATGCCGAAGCAATGCAGTATTTACTTCGTAAATTGACCGATAATCCTGAATTCCGCCATCGGTTTTCCAATATTCTCTTGATGGGCTTAGCACGTACAGGGATAAATAAACAACATTTGCAAGAAGCTCTCCTAGTGGCTTTGGAAGATGATAGAAATACAGAATGTCGATTAATTGAACCGTATACATTTGAACAGCTATGTCAGCTTCCAGCGAGTTTTGCGAGTCGAATAATAACTGTTCTACCTCGATTTAGTGAGGTTGCAGAAGAACAACTTGAGTATGTCATTCGTCTCATGCAAGGACCATCAAACCCAAATGAAGAGGTGTAGCTAACGATGAGTCAAGAACTATTACAAGATATTATGAGGCTTCCAGCAGAAAGACTGTATGAGCATGAGTTGGAAGCGCTTCGTAAAGCGGACACTGGTAAGGTTCCAGCAGGATGGCAGATGTCGCCCCAATCAGTACTGAAGTTTATCGTTGGTGGTAAAGCAGGGAGTACCGAGATTACACCTAAGTACATTGGTAATAAACGATTAATAGAGATGGCGATAGCCACACTGGTAACTGATCGTGCACTGCTATTAATCGGTGAGCCGGGTACAGCAAAGTCATGGTTATCTGAGAATTTATCAGCTGCTATATATGGACAATCAGGACTTGTCGTACAAGGTACTGCGGGTACGAGTGAAGAGCAGGTGCGCTATTCGTGGAACTACGCAATGCTGCTTGCACAAGGCCCTACGCCGGAAGCGCTAGTGAAGAGCCCTATTATGCGAGCGATGGAGGATGGGGGCATTGCACGTTTTGAGGAGATATCTCGTTGTGCATCTGAGGTACAGGATGCGTTGATATCCATCTTATCGGAGAAGACGATATCCGTTCCTGAGCTAGGTAAGGAGATGAGTGCGCGCAAAGGCTTCTCGATCATTGCAACAGCTAATACGAGAGACCGTGGAGTAAATGACATGTCAACTGCCTTGAAGAGACGATTTAATATTATCGTCCTTCCAGCCCCTGCGGATTTGTATACTGAAGTTGAGATTGTGAAGAAACGAGTTCGTGAAATTGCCTCTTCCTACGATTTGCAAGCGTCGCTCCCTGCAGACGAAGCTTTACATAAGGTCGTGACCATCTTCCGTGAGTTGCGTAGCGGGATGACATTGGATAAGAAGGAGAAGGTGAAGTCTCCAGCAGGTGTGATTTCCACAGCTGAAGCGATCTCGCTCTTAACGAATAGTATGGCGCTGGCTGCAAGCTTCGGTAATGGAGAACTGACGGACGAAGATCTGGCCGCAGGGCTGCAAGGTGCCATTGTGAAAGATGATGATAAGGATCAACTTGTCTGGAGAGAGTATCTCGACAATATTATGAAAAAACGTGGCGCAGATTGGCGGGGGTTATATACGGCTTGTAAGGAGATGAACTAGTGGAGAGCGAAACTACTGGAGCTGGCGTGCATATTTTTGGGGTGCGGCATTTGTCTCCTGGTGGTGCGCAGCATCTATTGAGCTTCCTTCATGAAATAGAGCCCACAGCTGTGTTAATTGAGGGTCCATCGGATGCCACACCTGAGATTCGCCATGTCATCAACATGACAACCAAACCTCCTATTGCCATTCTAGCTTTTACGGAGGAAGTTCCTGTGCGTACAGCCCTTTGGCCGCTTGCGCTATATTCCCCCGAATATCAAGCGATGAGATGGGCGGAGCAGCAAGGGGCATATACAGCTTTTATAGATTTACCTTCATCAGTGGTCATCGCGTTACAGGATATACGAACCAAAAGTAGAGATTCTGTTGAACAGAGCGATGAATCTGAAGTTAACAATACGGTTGAGAAGGCTGCTGAAGAAGCATCTCTATATGATAGAGTAGCTGAGCTGGCTGGTGAGCTTGATTATGATATGTATTGGGAGCGCAATTTCGAACACAACACTAACAAAGGTGCATATCAGGAAGCAATTATTTCTTTCTCATCCCAAATGCGTCAGATTTCTGAAGAAAATGAGAGACATAACAACATAGTAGAATATGCACACAATACGATACGTGAAGCTTATATGCGTCGTCAGATTCAGGATACAATCGCTGCTGGCCATCAACCAAATAAGATCGTTGTTGTATGTGGAGCATACCATGCAGCGGCGCTTGTTGATCTGGCATCTGGTATGTCGGATGAGGAAATAGATGCTCTTCCTTCTCTAAATTCGAAGCTAACACTTATGCCCTACACGTACTATAAGTTATCTTCTTTGTCTGGCTACGGAGCAGGTAACCTCGCTCCTCATTATTATCAAATGATGTGGGAACGTATGATGAATGGCTCACTTGAAGACTTGCCGAATCATTATCTGTCTACCGTAGCCAGATACTTGCGTAATACAGGGACACACCGTTCCACAGCGGAAATTATCGAAGCCGTTCGCTTAGCTGAATCATTAGCTGCCCTTCACGGTGGAAGTGCTCCGACGTTAAGAGATCTAAGAGATGCTGCGCTGACTTTACTGGGGCGTGGAGAGCTAAGTGTGATCGCAGAAGCGCTTGCTCGTACAGATATCGGTACTGCTATTGGTGAGTTGGCAGAGGGGATTAGTCAGACGCCGATTCAAGATGATCTGAATCGGCAATTAAAGCGCTTGAAGCTTGAGAAATATAAAACCCCAGTGGCAAATGATCTTGAACTAGATCTCCGAGAGAACCGAAGAGTGTCTTCTGAGGAAGCAGCTTATTTAGACTTAAATCGTTCCTTTCTTTTTCATAGGCTCAGATTACTTGGGATCGATCTAGTGAACATAAGAGCAAGTGGTCAGACTGGCGCAACGTGGGCAGAGCATTGGGTAATGAAGTGGTCTCCTGAAGTTGAGATCCAGGTCGTTGAATCTACGCTACTTGGGGAAACAATTGAGATTGCTTCAGCTTATGTATTGCAACAAAAATTAGATGGCAGCAGTACCATTGCGGAAGCGTCAGCACTTATTCGAACGGCTTATGAGTGTGGAATGATACACCAGATGGAAGCCGGACGGCAGACGCTTCAGCGTCTAGCTGTTGATACTCGAGATGTGGTACAGATTGCTGCTTCCATTCATGAGTTATCTCTTCTGATTCAATATGGCGATGTTCGACGGATTGATACCAAGCCGCTCATTCCTTTGCTTGAACAACTGTTCAGACGAGCCTGTCTGTTCTTGCTGGATGCGAGCCAATGTAACGATGAGGCTTCAGGTGAGATGCTTAAAGCTATGAACATACTGAATCAGGCAGCTATTGCGCATAGTGAGGAATTAGATGAGCTGTTGTGGATACAAGAGCTGAAACACTTGTCAGAGAGGGATGACTGCAATCCGCGTTTATCTGGAGTGGCGTGTTCCATTTTATTGGAGCGTAATGCGATGAATGCACAGCAATGTTCAGAAGAAGTATCGAGGCGCCTGTCGCCAGGTATACCCGCAGAACTTGGAGCAGGCTGGTTCGAAGGGATGTCTATGCGTAATCGATATGTACTGTTGTCTCGATTAAGTCTGTGGGAACAATTGAATGAGTATATTAATTCATTAGATGATGAAGAATTTGTACGTGCATTAGTATTTTTACGGCGTGCTTTCAGCACCTTTGAACGAAGAGAAAAGACGATGATTGCCGAACTTCTAGGGGAGTTGTGGGGTGTGAACACCGAGCAGGCTGCTGAGATTCTGACGGGTGAGCTGAAGGAGGCCGAAGCGAAGATGATTGAGGATTTGAATGAATTTGACTTTGGAGATATATGACGATGAGTACATCCGTGGATTCAAGTGTTGTAGCTCGGTGGCGCCTTATTCTTGGTCAGTCTGCAGAAGAGCAATTGACGGTTTCTAGCGGAAACGCAAGTATTCACCTGTCTGAAGATGAACTCATCATGGACCAAGCACTGGCTGCTATCTATGATGAGACGAGCGATATCGTAAATAGTGGTGCTGCTAACTCTTCGGCTACAGGACAAAGAGGAGCGGGATCAGGTAAATCTGCACCCCGGTTGGCAAAATGGTTAGGAGATGTTCGCAATTTCTTCCCAGAGGATATCGTATCGGTTATTCAACATGATGCGATGGAGCGGAAGGGCTGGAAGCAATTATTGTTTGAGCCGGAAGTTCTGGCAACAGTGAAGCCTGATATACAGCTAGTAGGTACACTACTTTCGCTAAAAGGGAAAATTCCTGAGAAGACAAAAGATACGGCTCGCCTGTTAGTGAAGGCGGTTGTGGATGATCTTGTAAAGCGTATGGAGGAAGATCTGCGTCGGGCGGTGACGGGTGCACTGAATCGCAGAGAGCATACTCCATTACCGTCACTTAGTGGTATAGACTGGACACGGACGATAAAACGCAATCTGAAGCATTATGATGCAGAGCGACAACAGATTATCCCTGAGAGATTCTACTTTTATGATCGGGCAAGACGAAGTAAGGAATGGACAGTCATTGTGGATATCGATCAGAGTGGTTCTATGGCAGAATCAATTATTTGGGCTTCAGTAGTTGGTTCTATTTTTGCAAGCATCCCATCGCTAAGTACCCGAGTAGTTGTATTTGATACAGAGGTCGTTGATCTGACAGAGCAATGTGCGAACGATCCTGTTGACATGTTATTCGGGATTCAGTTAGGTGGCGGTACAGATATACAAAAGTCTGTTGCTTATTGCGAACAGTTTATCGATCAACCGAAGAAGACATTATTTATCGTTATTTCGGATCTTTATGAAGGTGGGAACCAGGCAGGCTTAATCCGTCGTATGCGTCATCTGAAGGAATCTGGAGTTAGAACGATGTGCTTGCTGGCTTTATCTGATGAAGGCAAACCTTTCTATGATGAGCATGTGGCGAGATCTTTGACTCGCGATGGAACGCCCTGTTTTGCGTGTACACCTGCACTGCTGCCACAGTTAGTAGAAGGTGCACTAAAAGGACAAGATCTTACTGAATTAGCAAAAAAACTTGGGACAAAAGGGATATAACAAGAGTCGTCCTATTACAAGTTTCATAAAAAGTGATATTCAGACAAGAACTGTGATTCATTACAGTTTTTGTGGCGTATATAAATATCATACCCCCCTTTATAGAATATATTTTGGCCCTGTCGCTCGTCGGCAGGGTATTTTTTTTATGGAAGTCTTTAGAAGCGCTATTATCCTGACCTATTAAAATTTTCTTTGAGAGTATGCTCTGCTCTCACGCTGTGGTAAAATAGACCTGATTTTTTAAAAAAATACGCAAGTTAAGTTTTTACTTGATAAACCTAAATCACTGCATATTGGGATGGACATCTAAGATGGATGTAATGTTATAGAATGTGCTATAATTTTATATTAGGTTAAAACATCAATAAGCTACATTTGAGATAGAGGACGTGAAAACAGCATGACTAAGGGGAACCATAACTCACCGGACTTAAAATCCGGCAAGGGTTCGAAAGATTATTCGAAATATTTTGATTTTAGCGATGCGAAGGTAATTAGTGAAGAAGAAGGTAAGATTACTTATCGGATTAAAGGAAGAAACGTTCAAATTAATAGCCAGCCTGATTATAAAGAAGGAAAACGGCGTGGCAAGGAAGAAATAGAAGTGCATTATGATTTCGAGATTCCTGAAGAGATGCAGAATTTCGGAGTAGACAAATATTATCATATAACGACTTATGGCTGCCAAATGAATGAGCATGACACGGAAACGATGAAGGGCCTGTTGGAACAGATGGGCTACAAAAGCGTCGATGATCGGAATCATGCGGATCTCATTCTGCTCAATACTTGTGCGATTCGCGAGAATGCCGAGGATAAGGTGTTTGGAGAGCTTGGTCACCTTAAGAACTTGAAGATTGAGAAGCCAGGTCTTTTGCTGGGCGTGTGTGGCTGCATGTCGCAGGAGGAAGGCGTAGTTAATCGAATTATGTCTAAGCATGGATTCGTGGATATGATCTTCGGTACGCATAATATTCACCGTCTGCCACACCTCATTAAAGAAGCTGTATTCAGTAAAGAGCTTGTGGTGGAGGTATGGTCTAAAGAGGGCGATATTATTGAGAACTTACCGAAAAAACGTGAAGGCATGCGGGCTTGGGTAAACATTATGTATGGCTGTGATAAGTTCTGTACGTACTGTATCGTACCTTTTACACGAGGAAAAGAACGCAGCCGCCGTCCGGAGGACGTTATTGCTGAAGTAAGAGAGCTCGCGCGTCAAGGATTCAAGGAAGTGACTTTGCTGGGGCAGAACGTAAACGCATACGGTAAGGATTTTACAGACATCGATTACACCTTTGGTGACCTAATGGATGATATGCGTTTAATTGATATTCCGCGCATCCGCTTTATGACATCGCATCCACGTGATTTTGACGATAAATTGATTGAAGTACTCGGCAAAGGCGGCAACCTGGTGGAGCATATCCATCTACCGGTTCAATCGGGAAGTACTGCCGTACTTAAGAAAATGAGTCGCAAATATACTCGTGAAGCTTATCTGGAGTTAGTTCGTAAGATCAAGATAAGTGTGCCTAATGCGGTATTAAGTACCGATATTATCGTTGGTTTCCCTGGGGAGACGGATGAGCAATTCGAAGATACTCTTTCGCTAGTGCGCGAGGTTGGGTATGATATGGCATATACGTTCATTTATTCACCTCGTGAAGGTACCCCTGCAGCTGCTATGGAGGACAATGTACCGATGTCAGTGAAGAGCGAACGTCTGCAAAGACTCAATGATCTCATTAAAGAGAATAGTCGGATCATTAATGACCGTATGCTAGGTGAAGTCGTCGAGGTACTGGTAGAAGGCGAGAGTAAGAATAACTCGGAAGTCCTTTCTGGCCGTTCCCGTGCGAACAAGTTGGTCCATTTTGAAGGGTCGAAGGAGCTTATTGGCACATTTGTAAAAGTGAGAATTACAGATACCAAAACATGGTACATCAAAGGGGATATTGTGGCAGAAGCTGCTGCTGTTCATTAATAATCACATACGAATGGGGAGATGGCTTGTGAGTACAGAGGAACAACGTTTGAATAAATATGGAATGAAGACTTATAATACCCGTGACTTGATCGTACGCGAGGATATTATGGGTAAAGCCAAAGAACTGGCTACATTGATCTCGACAAGTGAAGAAGTAAAGCATTTTCAGCAGGCTGAGCAAAAAATCCTGAACCACGAGCGTGTACAAGGCCTGATTGCAACGATTAAGAAAAAGCAGAAGGAGATTGTTGCCTTCGAAAGCTTTAAAAATAAAGATATGGTAGCCAAGATCGAGCGTGAAATTGAAGTGTTGCAGGATGAAATTGACGGCATTCCAGTCGTGAACGAATTTCAGCAGAGCCAGAGTGACATCAATTATCTACTCCAGCTTGTCATTTCCGTGATTAGAGATACCGTTTCGGAAAAAATAAATGTGGAAGCCGGCACCGAGGCGCCTCCGACCACATGCGGATAACCCACACTCAGTTTAGGGGGCGGATGCAGATCCGCCCCTTTAAGTTTCACACTATACATAATCCTAATCTTTCTATGTCCAGTTGTTGATTTTAGAAGTTAAGGTTTGGTACATTTAAAGATACGAATTAGTAAAATTATAGCTTCGGAAAAGGATGGGGCAAATATGAGCGAAAATGGGGAACAAACCTATAACGCCAAAAAATATCGTACACCGGACGGAGTTCCGGCCGACATCGTAATGTTTACACTGACCAAACGCGAACGTAAGACGGTCACGAAGACGCTTCCCTTACGTGAGCTTAAGGTAATGTTAATTAGACGAAAGAAATGGCCATGTGCTGGAATGTGGGCTCTCCCAGGCGGATTCTGTCAGGAGGATGAGTCCATTTATGCTGCGGCTACACGTGAACTCAAAGAAGAGACTGGTGTAGATGGTGGTCATTTGGAATATCTGGGCGTTTACAGTACACCAGGCCGCGACCCTCGCGGATGGATTATCAGTCATGCTTTTTTTGCCCTTGTAGAAGAATGGATGTTGGAGCAAAGACAAGCTTCGGATGATGCTGGCGAGGTAGGATTATTTACATTGCAGGAAGCACTTGAAGAGCTGGAGCTCGCTTTTGACCACCATGATATCATCAAGGATGCATACTTGCGTATTCAACAACAAATGCTTCAGACTACGATCGCAAGACAGTTTTTACCTAGACATTTTACCCTTAGTGAGCTCTATCAAGTCATTCAAACGGTAGTGCCGGAATTTAAGGAACCGAATTTTATTCGTAAAATCACTTCAACACGTAGTCGTCAGGGTATATTAAAAGAAGTAAGAGATGAAGAGGGAAATGCGCTTAGTTCAAATCAATACTCCCAGCGTCCCGCACAGCTCTATATGTTCACAGATCATGAGCCTTTGTTATCCATCTACACGTAATGGCTTAAATCAGGAGAGGGGATTAATCTCATGAAAGCACTAATAGTGATCGACTTTACGAATGATTTTGTTAACGGAAATCTGCCGGTTGGTCAGTCAGCCGTAGATATCGAGCCTAGAATCAGCCAATTAACGTCGGAGTTTGTCCAAAGTGGCGATTATGTCGTTATGGCCGTGGATTTACATGAAGAGAATGACCCTTACCATCCGGAGAGCAAACTTTTTCCTCCTCATAATATAAGCGGGAGTGAAGGACGTGAGTTGTTCGGAGGTTTGAAGTCTGTGTATGAACACAACCGCGATTCCATCTATTGGATGGACAAAACGCGTTATAGCGCTTTTAGTGGAACTGATCTGGAAATCAAGCTGCGGGAGCGTGGCATTACTGAACTTCATTTAATTGGGGTCTGCACAGATATTTGTGTACTGCACACAGCAGTGGATGCATATAACAAAGGGTTTGCAATTATTGTGCACGAAGATGCAGTTGCCAGCTTTAATCCAAAGGGACATACTTGGGCGTTAGAACATTTCCGGGAAAGTTTAGGAGCAGACGTTGTTAAGGCATATTACTAGAACAGAACATACACATATAGCAGCGTAGATATTAGGAGATGAGGACTTGAGAAGAGAACTTGCGCTACATACTGATAAATATCAGATTAATATGATGTACGCTCACTGGGTGAATGGAACTCATAAACGGAAGGCTGTATTTGAGGCTTATTTCCGTAAGCTACCTTTCGGTAACGGCTATGCTGTGTTCGCAGGTTTAGAGCGTATTGTTGGTTATATCGGCGGTTTACGGTTTACCGAAGATGATATCCGTTATTTGTCTGAGCAAGAAGAAAACTATGCTCCCGCTTTTTTGGAGGAACTGTTGCAGTTTCATTTTCAGGGAACCGTTCATTCGATGAAAGAAGGCGCTTTGATTTTTCCGGATGAGCCATTAATCCGTGTGGAAGGGACAATTATGGAGGCTCAGCTGGTGGAGACAGCCATTCTGAACTTCATGAACTACCAGACGTTGATCGCTACTAAGGCTTCACGAATTAAGCAGGTGGCTCCGAATGACATCTTGCTGGAGTTTGGTACCCGGCGTGCGCAAGAAGCAGATGCAGCGGTGTGGGGGGCTAGAGCAGCCTATATTGGCGGCTTTGATGCTACTTCTAACATGCTCGCAGGCAAAATGTTTAGTATTCCGACCAAGGGAACACATGCACATTCCTGGGTTCAGAGCTTTGGCAGCGAGCAGGAGGCTTTTGATGCCTATGCTAAGGTGATGCCGGACGAAGTTACGCTATTGGTCGACACCTTCGATACACTCCGTAGTGGGGTGCCTAATGCAATCAATACAGCCAAGAAGCTTGAGGCACAAGGTAAAAAAATGGTCGGTATCCGTTTGGATAGCGGTGACTTGGCTTATCTATCTCGTCAAGCGCGTAAGATGTTGGATGATGCTGGCCTGGATTATGTGAAGATAGTCGCTTCCAACGATTTGGATGAGAACACGATCATGGATCTGAAGCTGCAAGGCGCAGCAATTGATACTTGGGGTGTGGGTACACAACTAATCACCGCCTCTGACCAACCCTCTCTGGGTGGCGTCTACAAGCTGGTGGAAATTGAATCCGCTACTGGAGAAATGATCCCGACGATCAAGATTTCCTCCAATCCTGAAAAAGTATCCACGCCTGGCAAGAAGGACGTATTCCGGATCATCGGTAAAAATGGCAAAGCGCTTGCGGATTATATCTGCTTTCCAGAAGAGGAAGCTCCACGTAACGGTGCGCGGTTGAAGCTGTTTAATCCGCTGCATCCATACATGCATAAGTATGTCGAGCGTTATGAGGCATTGCCTATGCTAGAACCGATATACGTTAACGGATTTCAAGTGTATACTTTGCCGGATTTGAATGAGGTTCGCCGTTATCATCGGGAGCAAAAGGACCTATTCTGGCCGGAGTATCAACGTAAGCTGAATCCCGAAGTATATCGGGTGAATTTAAGTGAAAAGGTCTGGACTAGCAAGCAGCAGTTAATCGCTGAGCATATACGACCGGATATTGAATAGATTTTGCAGGATTAATTCTGTCAACAGTGTTAACGCGGGAGAGTGATATACCCGCGTTTTTTTGTTTTTTCGGAGGCTTGTAAATAAGGAGGAGAACTTAATGGAAAAGGGGAAGCTTGCTTTAGCGCCGAACAGGAACGTTAAGCCAGGTGAAATCATTACTTTCGGCACGTATTCACAATCGAAGGATGGTAAAGCGCTGCCGATTGAATGGCGTGTTCTCCATAACTCAGGTAGCGAACTGTTCGTTTTGAGCGAGGACATTTTGGAATGCAAGAGGTATCACGGCAAGAGCGCAGATATTAAATGGCGTGATTGCGTGGATATTACGTGGCACGACTGTGATTTGCGTGAGTGGCTGAACGATGAATTCTATAACAGTGCATTCAATGCTGCCGAGAAGGAATTAATAAAGACGACCCGTTGCTCAGATAACGGAGAGGGTACCCCAGATACAGAGGACAATGTTTTTTTGCTTAGCGTTGATGAAATAA
>Ga0153923_100371_pt1 | contig 15282 bp, 10 predicted proteins | sample TSNJ007MetaG_FD_104682 | JGI IMG/M metagenome (GOLD analysis project Ga0153923, IMG submission 104682) | Attine ant fungus gardens microbial communities from New Jersey, USA - TSNJ007 MetaG | ecosystem: Host-associated > Fungi > Mycelium > Unclassified | place: USA: New Jersey, Brendon T. Byrne... | reverse complement strand
GTAGGAGCTACCGCAGGCTCGGGCCGCGATCGGACGATCTTTTGATCTTGATCTTTTAAAAAGCAAAATCAAAAGATCACAGCCTGCGGCAGTTCCTACAGGGGGGATGCGGGGTTGGGATCAGGCCTCGACCTGACTCCACTGCTTGCTCAGCCGTTTGTCCGAGATCGGTGCTTTCGTCCCCAACTGCTGGGCGAACAGCGATACCCGGTACTCTTCCAGCCACCAGCGGTACAGCTCAAGCTGCGGATCGCGTTTGCCTTCCTGGGCATGCTTGGCGGCGCGGGTCTGGTATTGCGCCCAGAGGCCGGCCAGTTCACCGCTCCAGACCCGGTCCTTCTGCACCTGCGCGCCGAGCTTCTCGAAACGCTGCTCGACCGCCTTCAGATAGCGCGGCAACTCCTTGAGCCATTGCATCGGCGTTTCCCGGACGAACCCCGGATACACCAGATTGCTGATCTGCTGCTTGATGTCGTTAAGCGCCACAGCCTGCGCCAGATCAATCTTGCCCTTGAAGCGTTTTTGCAGGCCGTGCCACAGTTTGAGAATCTCCAGCGTCAGCCGCGCCACGCGTTCGGCATGCTCGGTCCAACTGCCGCGTTTGCGTTCGGCCAGTGCGGCAAGCCCGGCGCCGTCGCGGGGTAACGGGTCTTCACCTTCAAGGATGCAGCTGTCGAGGCTGGCCAGCAGAATGTCTTCGACCAGCGCATCCACTCGGCCCAGCTCGCGATACAACAGACCCAACTCGGTGATACCCGGCAGTTTGCTGCGCAGGAATTTCGCCGGTTCCGCCAGTTGCTGCAGCAGCAGGCGCTGCAAGGCGCGACGATGCTGGAACTCGGCTTCGGCCGGGGTCGAAAACCGACCTTCCTTGACCGTGCCGCCCTCTTCCACCAGCGCCGGATAGACCGTCATCGACAGTCCGGCAATCTTCTGCTGGGTCTTTTCCGCCACCGGGGCGAATACCTTGGCCTCCACCGGCTGCTGACTTTTCGCACTCTGCGGCACCGCCAAAGCGGCTTGGCTGGCTTCGGCAAAACGCGCGGTCAGCTCGGCCAGATCGCGGCCCTCGCCGAGGAACTTGCCCTGGCCGTCGACAATTTCCAGATTCATCCGCAGATGGCTTTCGACCTGCTGCGCCGCTTCCGCCCATGCTTCATCGCTGACGCGCGCACCGGTCATGCGCAGCAACTCGCGACCGAGCGCCTGGGGCAGCGAACCTTCGGCGAAGGTCATGCGCTGCAACGCCGCCTTGATGAAGTCCGGCACTGGCACGAAGTTCTTGCGCAGGGCTTTCGGCAGATTGCGCACCAGCGCTATGCACTTGGCCTCGATCAGCCCCGGCACCAGCCATTCCAGGCGTTCCGGCGGCAGCATCGGCAGCAGCGGCGCGGGCACGCGCAGGGTCACGCCGTCGCGCGGGTGATTGGGTTCGAAGTGATAACTGAGCGCCAGTTCCAGATCACCAATGTGCAGCGTGTCCGGGTAATCCCGGGCGGTGACTTCACTGGCCTCGCGGGCCAGCACGTCTTCTTCGCGCATGATCAGCAGTTGCGGGTCCTTCTGGCTGTTGACCCGATACCAGCTGTCGAACGTCGCGGTCTGGTGAATCTCCGCCGGCAGGCGCGCATCGTAGAACGCGTACAGGGTTTCTTCGTCGGCGAGAATGTCGCGGCGCCGGGCCTTGGCTTCCAGTTCGTCGAGCTGTTCGAGCAACTGCTTGTTGGCGGTGAGGCACTTGGCCTTCGACTGAATCTCGCCACGCACCAGGCCTTCACGGATAAACAGCTCACGCGAGACCACCGGATCCACCGGGCCGTAATGCACCGGACGGCGACCGACCACGATCAACCCGAACAGGGTGATCTGCTCATAGGCCACGACCTGGCCGCGCTTCTTCTCCCAGTGCGGTTCGAAATGGTTTTTCTTGATCAGGTGCCCGGCCAGCGGCTCGATCCAGTCGGCATCGATCTTGGCGACCATGCGCGCATAGAGCTTGGTGGTTTCCACCAGTTCGGCGGTCATCAGCCACTGCGGACGTTTCTTGCCGATGCCCGACGACGGGTGAATCCAGAAGCGCCGCTGGCGGGCGCCGAGGTAATCGCCGTCCTCGGTTTTCTGGCCAATTTGACTGAGCAGGCCGACCAGCACCGCTTTGTGCAGTTTCGGGTAATCCGCCGGTTCCTTGTTGAGGCTCAACTGCATGTCGCGGCATATCAGGCTCAACTGGCGATGAGAGTCACGCCACTCGCGCAGACGCAGGTAATTCAGGAAATTCTTCCGGCACCAGTTGCGCAGCGGGCTGGCGGTCAGCGCCTGGCGCTGCTCTTCAAAACCGCGCCACAGATTGACCAGCCCGGCGAAGTCCGAATCGCTGTCTTTCCATTGTGCGTGGGCCTGATCGGCTGCTTGCTGACGCTCCGGCGGACGCTCGCGCGGGTCCTGAATCGACATGGCGCTGGCGACGATCAGTACTTCCTGCAAGCTGCCGAGTTTTGCCGCTTCCAGCAGCATGCGGCCCATGCGCGGGTCGACCGGCAAGCGCGCCAACTGGCGCCCCAGCGGGGTCAGCTGGCTGTTGCGATCCACCGCCGAGAGCTCTTGCAGCAGGTTGAAACCGTCGCTGATCGCCTTGCCGTCCGGCGGTTCGATGAACGGGAACGCAGTGATTTCGCCGAGGCGCAGGTGCAGCATCTGCAAGATCACGGCGGCAAGGTTGGTGCGCAGAATTTCCGGATCGGTGAATTCCGGGCGACCAAGGAAATCTTCCTCGCTGTACAGGCGCACGCAGATCCCCGGCTCGACCCGGCCGCAGCGGCCTTTACGCTGATTGGCGCTGGCCTGGGAAATCGCTTCGATCGGCAGCCGCTGGACCTTGGCGCGATAGCTGTAGCGGCTGATGCGCGCGGTGCCGCTGTCGATCACGTAACGGATGCCCGGCACGGTCAGCGAGGTCTCGGCAACGTTGGTCGCCAGCACCACGCGGCGCCCCGGGTGCGACTGGAAAATCCGCTGCTGTTCGGCCGGCGACAGGCGCGCGTACAGCGGCAGGATTTCGGTGTGCTTGAGCTGGGCCTTGCGCAGCATGTCGGCAGCATCGCGAATCTCGCGCTCGCCGGGCAGGAACACCAGCACATCGCCGGGACTGCGGCGTTCGCTGCGCTCGTAGGCGGCAATTTCATCGAGGGTGGCGAGGATCGCCTGATCCACGGTCAGATCGTCCTCGACGCGGTTGCCCTCTTCGTCCTGCTCCAGGGTCAGCGGGCGATACCAGGTGTCTACCGGGAAAGTGCGCCCGGAGACCTCGACAATCGGCGCATCATCGAAATGTTTGGAGAAGCGCTCCAGATCGATGGTCGCCGAGGTGATGATGACTTTCAGATCCGGACGACGCGGCAGCAGGGTTTTCAGGTAACCGAGCAGGAAGTCGATGTTGAGGCTGCGTTCGTGGGCTTCGTCGACGATGATCGTGTCGTAGCGCTCGAGGTAGCGATCGTTCTGGGTTTCCGCCAGCAAAATACCGTCGGTCATCAGCTTGATCAGAGTGTTGGCATCGCTCTGATCTTCGAAGCGCACCTGATAGCCAACCAGCGAACCGAGCGGCGTACCGAGTTCTTCGGCGACCCGGCTGGCGACGCTGCGCGCAGCGATCCGGCGCGGCTGGGTATGGCCGATCAAGCCATGCTGACCGCGACCGATTTCCAGGCAGATTTTCGGCAGCTGGGTGGTTTTACCCGAGCCGGTTTCGCCGGCGATGATCAGGACCTGATGCTTCTCCAGCGCCGCCTTGATTTCATCGCGCTTGGCGGCAATCGGCAGGCTGTCGTCGTAACGAATCACCGGCAGACTGGCACGGCGCGCCAGCACCTGATCGCAGGACGCCTGCATACGCGCCACCCACTGGGCCAGTTTGGCCTCGTCGGGTTTCTTGCGCAGCTCAAGCAACTGCCGCCGCAGCCGGTGACGGTCGGCGAGCATGGCGTGATCGAGGTTTTTCAGCAGTTTGTCGATGGAGGGCGATTCGTCGGTCATCGGGTACGCAATTCGGTCGTCTGTTTATGCAGGGGGGCGATTGTCGCAGATTTGCCTTCTACTGTGGCGAGGGAGCTTGCTCCCGCTCGGTTGCGCAGCAATCGTAATCCGGTTGTCGGGAGGTCACTGACAGGACGCGGCGGATGGTTTCGGGGCCGCTTCGCAGCCCAGCGGGAGCAAGCTCCCTCGCCACAAATTCGTCATGCTCCGGGATTATTCGTTGTCGAGGCCTTTGCGGCGATAGGGGAAGACGTCGACGACCTTGCCGGCGCGAATCGCCTCCTGCAAACCCTTCCAGTAATCAGCGTTGTACAGCTCGCCATGCAGTTGATCGAACAGTTTGCGCTGCCCGGCATCGGCGAACAGGAACGGCGGAAACTCTTCGGGGAACACATCCAGCGGCCCGATCGAGTACCACGGCTCGGAGGCCATTTCGTCCTCGGGCGTACGCGGCGCGGGGATGTGGCGGAAGTTGGCTTCGGTCAGGAAGCAGATCTCGTCGTAGTCGTAGAACACCACCCGACCATGACGGGTGACGCCGAAGTTCTTCAGCAACATGTCACCGGGAAAGATGTTGGCCGCCGCCAGTTGCTTGATCGCCAGCCCGTAATCTTCCAGCGCTTCGCGCACCTGAGCTTCGTTGGCGTTGTCCAGATAGAGGTTGAGCGGGGTCATGCGGCGCTCGGTCCAGCAGTGGCGGATCAGCACCGTGTCGCCTTCGACCGAGACCGTGGACGGCGCGACTTCCAGCAACTCTTCAAGACACGCCGGATCGAACTTGCTAAGGGGAAAGCGGAAGTCGGCGAACTCCTGGGTATCGGCCATGCGTCCAACCCGGTCGACGCTTTTCACCAGCCGGTACTTTTCGATGACCGTTGCACGGTCGACGTTTTTCGACGGCGAGAAACGGTCCTTGATGATTTTGAACACGGTGTTAAAGCCCGGCAGGGTAAACACACTCATGACCATGCCGCGCACGCCCGGGGCCATGATGAACTGGTCGTCGGTGTTGGCCAGATGATTGATCAGCGCCCGGTAGAACTCGGATTTGCCGTGCTTGTAGAAACCGATCGAGGTGTACAGCTCGGCGATGTGTTTGCCCGGCAGGATGCGCCGCAGGAAGCCGATGAACTCTGCCGGCACCGGCACATCGACCATGAAATACGAACGGGTGAAAGAGAAAATGATCGACACGTCGGCTTCGTCGGTGATCAGCGCGTCGATCTGAATTCCCCGACCCTCGCGGTGCAGCAATGGAATCACCAGCGGCCACTGCTCGTCACGGGTGTAGATGCGCCCGACCAGATACGCGCCCTTGTTGCGGTACAGCACCGAGGAAAACAACTCGACGCTCAGCTCCGGGTCTTTGCACACCCAGTCCGGCAGGTTCTCGCGCAGTTGCGACTCGAGGCGCTGCAGGTCGCCCGGCAAATCGGCGTAGTCCTCGCTGAAGCGATAGTCGGCAAAGATGCTCGCGAGCATCGATGACAACTGCCCTTGCGGCTTGTAGGTGCGGGTTTGCGCAGCCCGGGCGCGGCGCAGGCTTGGCCGGGTGGTGTGGATGAACATGCAGCCATCGCTGATCAGGTCATGGCTGAACAGCCCGCAGAAGATCGAGTTGTACCAGGTCTCGGACAGCTCATCGTCGAAACGCAGATCAATGACGCTGATGTAGGCGCTTTTCACCAACGGCCAGCAACTGACATTCATCAGCGTCTCATCGTCGAAGTACTCGCGCAGGCGGGCAATGGTTTCGCCGACCTTTTCTTCGTAGAGATTGATCCGCGCCGCCGACGCGGTCTGCGTTTCCTGCCAGCGCGCCTGCTCGAAGCGCTCGCGTGCACCGTCGGTAATGCGCCGGAAATGCTCGCGGTAATCATCAAAGCCGTCGAGGATCATGCGGGCGATGTCGGTGGCTGGCCATTGCTGCGGCATAGAGGAGACCTCGGCGTGCAAGTGGAAAAATCTGTGCCTGAGCTTAGCCACGGATGCCCGTACAGGAGAAGTGCAATTTCTGCCAAAAGCGCGGCAGGGTTGTACAGCGACACAGTTTTTAGCAAAGTTTTTTGAGTCGACCGTTCGGTCAAATAACCGCCCACTCAGTCTCGCCTGCCGCCCCGCGCCAGCCCGCGAATTCTCTGGGGTTCGGATCCAATCACCACCCCGCCGCTCTGGCTCGCGGTCTTACCGCTGTGATCCACCCTGTCGATCCAATTGAAGAACTGCCCACAGATTGGTCTTACCAAAATAGTGGCACTTTGATATACACCCGCCAGCACCCGCCTCACAACAAGATCCTCGGTCCAAGAGGACGACCTCTTCCTCATAGATCAAGGAGCACATTGATGTCTATCCGCAATCTGCGCATCGGTTTGCGCGCCAGTTTGAGTTTTGCCGTATTGGCCGGCCTGCTGGTGGTGGTCGGCCTGTTCGGCCTGGGCCAGATGAAAAACTTGCGTGAGAGCGCAACGGTGATCGAGGAATCGTGGATGCCCAGTATCGAGAGCATTCACGATGCGGCGGCGAACATCGCCAACATCCGCCTTGAATCCCTGCGCCTGATCACCAGCACCCAGCCGGCGGTACGCGACACAAGCAAAGGCCTCATCAAGGTGCAGCGCGAAGAATTGTCCAAGCGCCTGAAGGATCACACCACGCTGCTGGCCAGCGATACAGAGCGGGCGATGCTCGACGGTTTGAATGGCGACGTCGCCAAATACATGAGCATCCTTGACCAGATCATCGCTCAGATCGACGCCGGGCAAGGTGAACAGGCCTATGCCCGCTTGAACAATGAACTGGCGCCACAGGGCCGGATCCTCGACAAGACGCTGGAGCAGATGATCAGCTTCAACCAGCAAGGCGCCGACAGCGCCGCCGAAGCTGCTGCCGGGGTTTATCAGCAGGCGCTGTGGATTGTCGCGACGATCATCGTGGTCGCCCTGATCGCCACCCTGTTGCTGGCCTGGCTGCTGACCCGCAGCATCACCGCACCGATCAATCAGGCCCTGTCCGTCGCGCAAAAAATTGCCGCCGGCGACCTCAGCGGCCAGATTGCCGATCACGGTCGCGATGAGGCGGCGCAGTTGCTCAGCGCCCTCGCCGAGATGCAGAACAACCTGCGCTCGACCATCCGCGGCATCAGCGAATCGGCGCAGCAACTGGCCTCCGCCGCCGAAGAAATGAGCTCGGTGATGGAGCAAAGCACCCGTGGCCTGCAACAACAGAACGATCAGATCGAACAGGCCGCCACCGCCGTCACCGAGATGAGCACGGCGGTGGATGAAGTTGCGGCCAATGCAGTGTCCAGCGCCGAGGCCTCCGAGGCCTCGAACGAAGACAGCAAACACGGGCATGTGCAGGTCAGCGAAACCATCAGCTCGATTCAGGAACTGGTCAGCGCAGTGCTGGGTGCGTCGGAACAGGCCGAAGGCCTCGCCAGCCAGGCCCAGGACATCAGCAAGGTGCTGGAGGTGATTCGCGGCATCGCCGGGCAAACCAACCTGCTGGCGCTCAATGCCGCCATCGAAGCGGCGCGTGCCGGTGAGGCCGGACGCGGCTTTGCAGTGGTCGCCGATGAAGTGCGCTCGCTGGCGCTACGTACGCAGAACTCCACCGAAGAAATCGAGCTGATGATCAGCAGCATCCAGCAAGGCACCGGTGCCACCGTCGGTGCGCTGCAAAGCAGTGCCGAGCAGGCCAGCCACACGTTGCGTCGGGCCAACAGTGCCGGTCAGGCGCTGGAGAAAATCACCGCGTCGATTGCGCAGATCAACCAGCGCAACCTGGTGATCGCCAGTGCTGCCGAACAACAGGCACTGGTGGCGCGTGAGGTTGACCAGAATCTGGTGACCATTCGTGACCTCTCGACCCAGACTGCCGCCGGCGCTACCCAAACGTCCGCTGCCAGTCAGGAACTGTCGCGCCTGGCGATCGACCTCAACGGCCTGGTCACGCGCTTCGTGCTCTGAATGAAAAATTAAATGCCCGATTGACGGTTGCCATCGACGGGGCGCTCGGCAACACTCTCGTCCCGATCAAGGAAGGAGTGCCATCGTGAGCGCTGTCGATATTTTCCGCATGCTGTCGCTGGCAGCCATCTGGGGCGCGAGCTTTCTGTTCATGCGCATTATTGCGCCAGTGATCGGCACCATTCCGACCGCGTTCTTTCGCGTATCGATTGCGGCCGTCGGTCTGCTGGTGATTCTCGGGCTGATGCGCATCAGCTGGGATTTCAAGGGCAAGCTGAAGACCGTGATGTTGCTCGGGGTGATCAACTCGGGGATCCCGGCGACGCTGTATTCGGTGGCGGCGCAAGTGCTGCCGGCCGGTTACTCGGCGATCTTCAACGCCACCACGCCGCTGATGGGCGTGTTGATTGGCGGGCTGTTTTTCAGTGAAAAGCTCACTGCCGCGAAACTGACGGGTGTGTTTCTCGGCCTGTTCGGTGTCGGCGTGCTGACGCGCGCAGGTCCGGTCGCGTTCGATCTGCAGTTGCTGATGGGCGCCCTCGCCTGCCTGCTCGCCACCACTTGCTACGGTTTCGCCGGATTCCTCACGCGGCGCTGGCTGGACCATAGCGGCGGGCTCGACAGTCGCCTTTCGGCGGTGGGCAGCATGCTCGGCGCCTCGCTGTTTCTGTTGCCCCTGTTCGGCTACAACGTGATCACCGCGCCACCGGCAAGCTGGGGCGGCTGGAATGTCTGGCTGTCACTGCTGGGCCTGGGCCTGGGCTGCACGGCGTTCGCCTACATCATCTATTTCCGCCTGCTCAGCTCCATCGGCCCGGTCAAATCGATGACCGTGACCTTCATGATTCCGGCGTTCGGCGTGTTGTGGGGCGCGTTGCTGCTGGATGAGCCGTTGTCGATGGCGCACCTGTATGGCGGGGTGTTGATTGCGCTGGCGCTGTGGCTGGTGTTGAAGCCGGCGGTGGTGAAGCCTGCTGCCGCGACCGCCGGTTAGACTCGTTGCGTTATTGAGATAGCTATCGCGAGCAGGCTCACTCCTACAGTTGAAGGCATTCTCAATGTAGGAGCGAGCCTGCTCGCGATGGCGGCCGAACAGCCGCCATCGGTTTACAGATCAGCTGGATTTACGGAACACAAACGCCAGCCCCACAATGATCAACAGCATCCCCAGCACACTCAACGCCGCCAGACGATTGCCGAAAATCAGGTAATCCATCACCGCCGTCACCGCCGGCACCAGATAGAACAGGCTGGTGACGTTCACCAGATTGCCCCGGGCAATCAGGCGGTACAGCAATAACGTCGCCAGTACCGACACCACCAGCCCCATCCACAACACCGGCACGATGAAACCTGCGCTGTGTTCAAAGTGGAACGGCTGAAATGGCACGAACGTCGCGCACAACAACAGCCCGGCCAGATACTGCACCGGCAATGTGCCGAGGGGATTGTCGGTGATGCGCTTCTGCATGATCGAGCCAACCGTCATGCTCGCCAGCGCCAACAGACCGAACAGCATCCCTGCCCAGGACATCCCCGCCAGACCGATCCCCTGGTAAACCACCATGATCAGCCCGGCCAGCCCCAGCGCCAGGCCGAACATCCGGCTCGCCGAGCGCTGGCGCTCCATCAGCACCACGGTGAGGATCGGCTGTACGCCCATGATGGTCGCCATCACCCCCGGCGTGACTCTGGTGTTGAGGGCCAGCAGATAGAAAATCTGATACGCCCCCAACAACACCACGCCCGTTGCAATCGCAAACAGCATCGGCCTGCCGCCCTTGGGCAACTTCAACTTGAGCAGCGGCGCCAACAGCAGCAACCCACACAGCGCAATCACAAAGCGAATCAGCAGAAAGGCAAAGGGCGAAGCGTGGGCCAACCCCCATTTGGAGAAGATCGCCCCGCTGCTCCACAGCAGAACGAACAGGCTCGTGGACGTCGCCGCAAGCGCGGACTTTTTCGAAAGGACAAACATGAATACCACCTGTAGTCAGGCAAATAGCCAACTCAGCCGTAGCTGAAATTCAGTAGTTGTTCTGGCGGGCGCAGGGGTCAGCAGAGAATGCCGATCAGCCCGAAACGCCAACGCCCGGCGGTGATACGACTGCGCACACCGACGTGCTACTGACAGGTGGAGGGTAATGACTGATCTGCCCGGGCTGCTGATTCCCGCACGGCACGACGCCAGCGTTGACCGCTGAATCGACTACCGCGTTGATGAGGAATGCAGGCATCGGGACTGATCTTTTTTGACGGGATTGAAACGTGAATCAGCTGATTCACGAGCGCCGACTATAACCAGCGCGGGACATGGATTGCAACGATTTGGACAAAGGGCCAGCAGGGACAGCTCAATGGCAGGCGCATAGGCTGATGAGCAACGGATAGGCCCACTGATGGGGAGACAGGGAATGCTCGGGATCACATGCCAAGGGAACGGACGAATTTGCGGTATCAGTTGTATCGGTCAGAGGCGAGGAAGCAGGCTGCTTTCGTTACTCTTCAACTACAGCTTCAGTTGGAACACCATGGTCCGACTGCCATCGATTTGTCGAAAGTACGTTTCGAACCTATCGACCAACAAGCACTACAGGCATCAACTCTCTGGAGAGACCAGCACTTTTGCTGGAATGAGGTCATTGAGTGGAAAGGTCGAGAGCCCTTATCTCTGGACATCGCTATCTGGTTTGGAGAGGAACTTTGCGGGCTGTGTTTCGCAAATCCAAATGCCAGCAAAAACAGAATACGAATTGTGCGTCTGGAGGGACGCCCCTATGAGTTCCATCCGTTAAAAAGACGTATCGGGGCGCTGGCGATGATTGTGATTGTGATTGTGATTGTGATTGAACAATACGCCCAACTCATTGGCAGCAAGGTTCTCGAGATCCAAGAACCTTTGAAGGGCGCGATTTCCCACTATCAAGAGCTTGGCTTCGGCTTCGACGCTGATGGCCGCCTTGTCAAAACCCTGGATAACCTAGTATGGTGAAAACTGTTCAATTAACGATCAACACTGGTGGAGAAATGAGCAAATCAGCAAAAAAGCCTTCCTCCAGAAAAGACATACTTCCTCTCGGCAAAAAATCCGGCGAGATAACGCTTACTGCGAGTCAGAGGCGTCTGCTGCAGTTACTGATAACGGGCACTGAAAGCGAAGAGCCGAATGTACTCGCCGCTGGTCGACTTTAGACTTATCGACAAACAAAAAACCGCTCACAAGGAGCGGTTTTTTTATTTCAACATCAGGCCTCAACCAAACAGCCAATACCCCAGCAGCGTCAGCACCACCACCGCCAGCACCGGGCGCAGGACGCGGTAAGCCTTGGGATTGCGGCGCTTCCACTGTTTGACTACGCCGCTGAACCGGTCGCTGAAGTTCTTGCTCCAGGCGTAGGCCTGGTTGATGCCGCCGACACGTTCGTCGTCAAGGTTCTGCGGCGCAGTGGCGCGTCCCAGCCAGGCACTGATGGCGCGGTTGATGCGGGTCATCAGACGGTTGCTCAATGGCCGTTCGACGTCGCAGAACAGGATGACACGAGTCTGTTCGGTCTCGTTCTTGACCCAGTGCACGTAGGTCTCGTCGAACATCACGTCTTCACCGTCGCGCCAGGCGTAGACCTGACCGTCGACGAAGATCCGGCAATCGTCGGAGTTCGGTGTCGACAGGCCCAGGTGATAACGCAGGGAGCCGGCAAACGGATCACGGTGCGGATTGAGGTGGCTGCCACCGGGCAACAGCGCGAACATCGCGCCTTTGACGTTAGGGATCGCACTGACCAGCGCTACGGTTTTCGGGCACAGGGTTTCAGCCGACGGCAGCGGTTTGTCGTACCACTTGAGGTAGAAACGCTTCCAGCCTTTCTTGAAGAATGAGCCGAAACCGGCGTCATTGTTCTTTTCGGCGGCGCGGATATAACCCTCGTCGAACAGATGCATGGCCTCGTCGCGAATGGTTTCCCAGTTATCACGCAGCACATCCAGTTCCGGAAACTTGCTGCGATCCAGATACGGCTTGGACGGCACACCGGAGAACAGGTACATCAGCGCGTTATACGGAGCGAACAGCGCCGAGTGGTTGACGAACTGACGCAGGACCGGCAAACGCGCCTTGCCGCGCAAATGCACATAGAGGATGCTGCCCACAAACAGCAGCAACACCAACACCTTGGCGGCTAACGAAAAGGTCATCAACGACTCCTTGAATAAAGACAACGCTGCGCAATGCCCGTTACCCGGCATGGCAGCCGGCCATGATAAACACTACCGGCCTCGGGAAAAACCCGCCCAACCCAAGATTCAGTGTTAAGAATTGCGCAACAAAGCATTTATTAGCATAACGATCCTGAACCCCGGCTGATCTGAGTCAATTCGACTACTGCTGATTCTCCTGTTCGGTGAACAGATCGCTGAACAACATGCTCGACAAATAGCGTTCACCGGAGTCCGGCAGAATCACCACGATGGTCTTGCCCTGCATTTCCGGCTTCTCGGCCAGGCGCACCGCTACGGCCATGGCCGCGCCGCACGAGATACCGCACAAGATCCCTTCCTCCTGCATCAGGCGCAGCGCCATGGCCTTGGACTCGTCATCGGTGACCTGTTCCACGCGATCGACCATCGACAAATCGAGGTTCTTCGGCACGAAACCGGCGCCAATCCCCTGAATCTTGTGTGGGCTCGGCTTGATCTCTTCACCCGCCAGCGCCTGGCTGATCACCGGCGAAGACACCGGCTCCACCGCCACCGACAGGATCGGTTTGCCCTGGGTGTTCTTGATATAGCGCGACACGCCGGTGATGGTGCCACCCGTCCCGACGCCGGCCACCAGCACATCCACCGCACCATCGGTGTCGTTCCAGATTTCCGGACCGGTGGTTTTTTCATGAATCGCCGGGTTGGCCGGATTGTCGAACTGCGACGGCATAAAGTATTTGTCGGCGTCGCTGGCAACAATTTCGGCGGCCTTCTCGATCGCGCCTTTCATGCCCTTGGCCGGTTCAGTCAGAACCAGCTCTGCGCCCAGCGCCTTCAGTACCTTGCGCCGTTCGATACTCATCGAAGCCGGCATGGTCAGCATCAATTTATAACCGCGAGCTGCCGCAACAAAAGCCAGGCCAATACCGGTATTGCCGGAGGTAGGCTCGACGATGGTCATGCCCGGTTTGAGTTTGCCGCTGCTTTCGGCGTCCCAGATCATGTTCGCGCCGATCCGGCACTTGACCGAATAACCGGGGTTGCGCCCCTCGATCTTGGCCAGGATGGTCACGCCACGCGGCGCGATGCGGTTGATCTGCACCAGCGGCGTGTTGCCGATGGAATGGGCGTTGTCAGCAAAAATACGGCTCATGGCTGGGTCCTTATGCAGCATTGAATTCAGCGTTCCAAGGTATGCCTGTTGCCGGGCGCAGTCCAGTCGGGTCGAACGTCTGCGCCGCGCCACAGTCAATCGCTTACATCGTCAGGGAATTTTTGCCATGAAGCGTCGCTATAGCTGGCCAATAGGGATCTTTGTCGTCGTCGTTGTGCTGCTGATCGCCCTGCACATTGCCCTGCCCTACGTGGTGCGCGATTACCTGAACGGCAAACTGGCCGACATGGGTGATTACCGCGGCCAGATCACCGATGTCGATCTGGCCTTGTGGCGCGGCGCCTACAAGATCAACGGCCTGAAAATCGTCAAGGTCGACGGCAAGGTGCCGGTGCCGTTCGTCAACGCGCCCGTGATCGATCTGGCGGTCAGCTGGCATTCGCTGTGGTACGACCATGCCGTGGTGGCGCAGGTGCAATTCTTCAATCCCGAGATCAACTTCGTCGATGGCGGCCCCAACAAGCAGAACTCGCAGACTGGTAAAGGCACCGACTGGCGGGCACAACTGGGCAAGTTGCTGCCGATCACTCTCGACGAAGTGCAGATCCACGACGGCAAGATCACTTTCCGCAATTTCAACTCCAAACCGCCGGTCAACATGAACGCCAGCAACGTCGAGGCGAGCATCTACAACCTGACCAACGTGGTCGACAAACAGGGCAAGCGCGACGCCCGGTTCGAAGGCAAGGCCAAGCTGCTCGGCCACGCACCACTGGAAACCACGGCCACTTTCGATCCGCTGAGCAATTTCGAGGACTTCCAGTTCCGCCTGCGCGCCCGCGACATCGAACTCAAGCGCATGAACGACTTCGCCTCGGCCTACGGCAAGTTCGACTTCAACGCCGGCCACGGCGACGTGGTCATCGAAGCCCAGGCGAAAAAAGCCCAGGTCACTGGCTACATCAAACCGCTGCTGCGCGACGTCGAAGTGTTCAACTGGCAGCAGGACGTGGAGAACAAGGACAAGAGCATCTTCCGCTCCGTCTGGGAGGCCATCGTCGGCGGCACGGAAACCGTGCTGAAGAACCAGGCCAAAAACCAGTTCGCCACCAAGGTCGAACTCAGCGGCAACGTGCATCAGCAAAACATCAGCGCATTCGAAGCGTTTTTGCAGATTTTGCGCAATGGCTTCATTCAGGCTTTCAATGCGCGGTATGAGCGGCCGAAGCCGGATGCGGGCTAGAGCGCTGCGCCAGCATTTCCAAATAGAGTGTATCAGCGCCGATCTGAATATCCGGCTCTGGCCATTCCACACTCCAGCCGTGATCGCCCAGGATTACAGAGGCGAATATCTCAGGATCCAGCAACGGCTGGAGCCCTGGAGCGTCTTGAAGATCTTGACTCAAATCGACCACCCATCGCTGATCATCGATAAAGGTCAGTTCCAGACAAAAATCAGACCAGACACGAACCGCCGACAGGCGGGGGCGTTTCATCCGTAACATCAGTGCAAGTCCTCCATCAGATGATTGGGCTGCTTCGCAGCCCAGCGGGAGCAAGCTCCCTCGCCACAGATTTTGTAAACATCCTGAAGGCTATCGTTAAATCAGCAAGGCCTGAATGCTGGCCATCAGCCGAAACCGAGTCAACATGTGACGCCCCATTCAGAGACTGAATAAGCCGTCTGCGTTCACAGTCGACCGGGCTGCGCGTTATAGTCGGGGCATCCGATTTTTTCGCCCCCGCCCTGCCCGTGCAGGTCGGCGTTACCGTTCGAGGATTAGCAGATGAAGTTCGAAGGCACCCAGGCCTACGTCGCCACCGATGACCTGAAGCTGGCGGTCAACGCCGCCATCACTCTGAGCGGCCGCTGCTGGTCAAGGGCGAACCGGGCACCGGCAAGACCATGCTCGCCGAGCAGTTGGCCGAATCGTTCGGCGCCAAGCTGATCACCTGGCACATCAAGTC
>Ga0153923_100370_pt1 | contig 15297 bp, 14 predicted proteins | sample TSNJ007MetaG_FD_104682 | JGI IMG/M metagenome (GOLD analysis project Ga0153923, IMG submission 104682) | Attine ant fungus gardens microbial communities from New Jersey, USA - TSNJ007 MetaG | ecosystem: Host-associated > Fungi > Mycelium > Unclassified | place: USA: New Jersey, Brendon T. Byrne... | reverse complement strand
CTAGCAAGTAACCACTGTTTGGAAATGATAGAGGTCATGATTTGACACCGCCTTTTAACGTTATTATGATTAATACTAGTAAACATTGGGTCTAATTATTGTATTAAGTGTAATACAAAGAGGCCTACAAATACTAGTTAACGCTTTCGAAGTCGTTTTGACTATGTATCAATCGAAGTAGCACTACAAAACTTTTAGGAGGTTCACTCATATGTTACATAACTTACAAGCTACAACGACACTTCACAACGGCGTGAAGATGCCATGGTTCGGATTAGGAGTATACAAAGCACAAGACGGTGATGAAGTTATTCAAGCTGTGAAGACAGCGATTAAGAATGGATATCGTAGTATTGATACAGCCGCTTTATACAACAACGAAGAAGGCGTAGGTCAAGCGGTACGTGAAGCTATGGAAGAAACAGGACTATCACGCGAAGATCTATTTATTACCTCTAAAGTATGGAATGCAGATCAAGGATATGAATCTACACTGGCTGCATTTGAGCTTACGATGACGAAATTAGGATTAGAGAAATTAGATCTATATCTTGTGCATTGGCCAGTGAATGGGAAATATAAAGACACTTGGAGAGCACTAGAGCAACTATATAAAGAGGGACGTGTTCATGCCATTGGTGTAAGTAACTTCCATGTACATCACCTACAGGATCTTATGCAAGATGCGGAGATCAAGCCGATGGTCAACCAAGTGGAGTATCATCCTCGTCTAGCTCAGCTTGAATTAAGTGCTTTCTGTAAGGAACAGGGCATTCAATTAGAAGCTTGGGCGCCACTTATGCAAGGTAAATTATTGGATAACGCAACATTACAAGAGATTGCTAGCAAACATGGTAAATCGATAGCTCAAGTGATCTTGCGTTGGGATCTACAGAATGGTGTTGTTACGATACCTAAATCTACTACGGAACACCGTATCATAGAGAATGCAGATGTATTTAACTTTGAATTGTCGGCAGAGGATATGGAGCAGATCAATGGCTTGAATGAGAATTTGCGTAATGGACCAGATCCTGATAATTTCAATTTCTAAATGTATTGTATGATCTTATTAAAAGATAAAGTGGATCGTCCTCTAATGAGGGCGGTCTTTTTCTATTATTCTCATATTTTAACTGTAAATATAATCCTGTATATTGTATTCTTGTAGTGGCTACAAATGATTGGAATAATTGATATAGTAACCTATAACAAGATTTACAGGGGGATAACGATGACTAGTAGCAACATACAATTAAAAGAAAAATTGATTCAAATCGAGAATGATGAATATAAAGTGCCAGCGACCATGAATGCATACGAGATTGGCTTAGAAATGATGAAGTATATCGGTGACATTGATTCTGAATTACGGGATAATCTTATCTATTCAACATTTGCAGAGTGGATAGATCGTGGAGAATTCACGGAAGAACAAGTAAGAGAACTGTTACATATTTGTTTAGATGATCAACATTTATTCTATGGGATCGGCGAGAAAGAAACTGATTCCGTATTTACCCGTACGTTCTCCGTACTTATCATTCCACTGGTTATGGGGAAGGACAGTGATCAACCCTTTTTATCTAAAGAAGATGTGATGTTGATTAAGAATAAACTAATACAATATATCGATCTTGAGCAAGACTACAGAGGATATGTAGAAGTAAAAGGTTGGGCACATGCCATAGCTCACGTATCCGATGGATTGGAAGCCATTGCGCGATCTCCTTTTCTAGAAAGAGAAGACTTGGTTAATATAATAAATGCCATTCAACCGAAGTTTCTTGTGAATAACTATGTATATATTAATAAAGAAGATGAACGAAACGTGAGTGCGATCATAAGTGTGTTTAACCGAGAGTTACTTACAGATCATGAAATTCATAGTTGGATTCAAAGTTTGGGTGAAAAGAAGAAGGTCGGAGATCATCCGGAAGATGATATTCAGTATATGAATATGAAGTGTTTGTTACGAAGTCTGTATTTCAGAATATTAGATCAACCTCAATTAGCTAGGTTCAGTGGTACCGTTGTTGAGACGTTACAGAAGCTAGATAAGAAATAAAGGGGAATACCAAAGATGAATGAAGAGATGATTGTAACGCCTATATTTAATCAACTTAACATCGCAATTCAGTCTCTCATTCACATGGGTGAACAATTTACGGAAGAAGAATTATCGATAACCCCGATTATGAATAAGAGATCTGTGTTAGAAGTGTTTAGTCATATTGCAGTCATATGTAGAGCAGATCATTTGATATCTTGTGAAGCTACAATGGATGAGATGATTGAATTTTATAAACATAATGAACCTATTACATTGTCAGACATCCGCAGACAACTAGGAGAGAATTATCAGTATTTATATGAGGTGTATGCTGAATATACACATAAAGAATTATTTGAGATCAAGACATCCTATTGGGGAGTATCCTATAGTAGATATGAATGGTTGTTGGAGATTGTAGCACATGTATATCATCATCGAGGCCAAGTACATACCATGTTAACGCACAATGTAAGAGATCCAAAGATTCCTTTATTCGAATAGTTTTCTGAGTAAAGATAAAAGGTAGAGAAAGTATTAATCAACCCTTTCTGTATTTACTTAACCTTGCGAAATAGAACTTGGTTGTACTGTGATTGGTGACTCGTAAGTTGGCCACTTTGAAAAAAAGTGATCTTCTTACGAGTCATTTTCATTATCTAGGATTCTTACTTCTATTGTACTGACAATACGATAGGTAATTATTACATCATTAATATCTCGAATTTTAAATTAAAAAGGATTGACTCTAGTAAACAATCTATGATTATATTATATAGACCAATCGTTATAAAGAGAGGAGAAGAACCGTGACCAAGAAGTCAAATTCACGCGAGATGATTGTGGACGCCGCTTCAAGGCTTTTTTTCACACAGGGTTATCACGCTACGGGATTGAATCAGATTATCAAGGAAAGCGATTGTCCCAAAGGATCACTGTATTATTATTTCCCTGAAGGGAAAGAGGAGCTTGCTTCGGAATGTATTGAGCACACGCGAGTAATGGTCTTAGAGAAGTTAGATCAATGTTTTGCAAAAGCCAGTAATGCAGTCGAAGCGATACAAGCATTCATTCAGAGTGTGGGTGAAGAGGCTGTTGAGTCCCAGTTCGAAGGATTTATGCCGTTTAGCTTCTGGGCAGCTGTAGAAACATCATGTATAAGCATGAAACTGAGAACAGACTCACAAGCTGTATTTAAAGATTGGCAAGATCTTATAGCCTTAAATCTTCAGAAAGAGGGAATGGTAGAAGTCAAATCCGTCGAGGTGGCTTCCATGGTAATATCCCTTCTTGAAGGTGCACTTATACTTACCCTCACCAATCGAAATGAGCAACCGCTCATGAGCGCATCGAAGTACGTAGCATATTTAATAAATTAAATAGAGATAGAAATTATTAGGAGGATGGACTGTTTGGAAGCAACCATGCAACAGGAAACAACACAAATAGACACAAAGAAAATCAAGGCATTACCAATACTTATAGCATTATTGCTAAGTGGATTTATTGGGATGTTCAGTGAAACAGCATTAAATGTAGCGCTTAGTGATTTAATGCAAATTCTCAGTATTACACCAGCAACGGCACAATGGTTAACGACAGGGTATCTATTAACGCTAGGAATGCTAGTTCCAGTCTCTGGAATGCTACTACAATGGTTTACAACAAGACAACTGTTCGTCGCATCACTTGCTTTTTCCATCTTGGGTACAATCATAGCAGCATTAGCGCCATCTTTTGAGATGTTACTTACGGCTAGAGTTGTTCAAGCGGTAGGTACTGGATTATTACTACCACTTATGTTTAATACGATATTGATTATTTTTCCTGCTGAGAAACGTGGCGCAGCAATGGGGATGATTGGTCTAGTTATTATGGTTGCACCAGCCATTGGACCAACGATCGCAGGACTGCTGATTGAGAATCTAAGTTGGCATTGGATATTCTGGTTGGCGTTGCCATTCCTTATTATCTCTTTGGTGGTTGGAATTCTATTCATGCAGAACGTTACGAAGATTACGAAGCCCAAAATTGATGCATTATCGATTCTTCTGTCATCTGCAGGGTTTGGTGGAATTGTGTTTGGTTTCAGTAGTGCGGGTGAAGCTGAAGGATGGAGTAGCCCTAAGGTTATTATTGCCATCGTTATTGGGGTCGTGTCGCTTGCGCTATTTGGAATTCGTCAAATGTATATGAAGCAACCGATGATTAACCTACGTGCATTGAAATTCCCAATGTTCTCTATGGGCGTTCTTATGGTATTCCTATGTATGATGGTCATCTTATCTTCCATGTTGATCCTTCCAATGTATTTGATACAAGGTCAAGGTTATACTGCATTCAAAGCCGGTCTAATTCTTCTTCCTGGTGGTATTATCAATGGTATTATGTCACCTATTATGGGCCGGTTATTCGATAAATATGGTCCGAAGTGGCTTGTGATTCCGGGTCTTGCCATTATTAGTGTAACATTATGGTTCTTCTCAAGCATTTCAGCAACATCTACCATCGCATTCATTATCGTATTACACAGTACATTAATGATCGGGGTATCTATGGTATTCATGCCAGCTCAGACGAACGGGATTAACCAACTGCCTCGTGAACTCTACCCTGATGGTACGGCGATTATGAATACGTTGCAACAGGTAGCGGGTGCTATCGGTACAGCACTTGCTGTTAGTATTATGGCAGCAGGGCAGAAGAGTTATCTAAGTGGTGTCACGAATCCTGAGGATCCATCTCATATGCTTCCGGCATTTACACAAGGTGTACAAGGGGCATTCCTCTTCGCAATGACAATTGGAATTTTTGGTCTTATTATCGCATTCTTTATCAAACGTGTTATTGTTCAACACCAGAAATAAGGATTTGATTATTCAGAGGGCTCGCGTGTAACTTGCGCGAGTTTTTTTTGTTTGTTCCACCAGTGATTGAGTATAAGAAGCATAAATTCAAATAAGAAAGTGAAACCTATATAGATGAAAACAGGAGGTGAACGTCTATGAAATTCTTTATCGATACGGCCAATGTAGAAGATATCAAAAAAGCATACAAAATCGGAGTCCTTTCCGGCGTTACAACGAATCCGTCTTTAGTAGCCAAAGAAGGCGTGAAATTTGAAGATCGTATTGAAGAAATATTGAAATTAGTTCCTGAGGTTGAATCTGTATCTGCTGAAGTCACACCGGATGCTATTACGGCTGAAGAGATGATTGCTGAAGCAAATGAACTTATTAAGATCAATGGTGGAGACAAGAATATTACAATCAAAGTCCCTATGAACATTGCAGGTCTAGAAACGTGTCGTTACTTAAATAAAAAAGGTGTTAAAATCAATGTTACCTTGGTGTTTACTGTTAACCAAGCACTTCTTGCTGCTCGTGCGGGTGCTACCTATGTATCACCTTTCTTAGGTCGGTTGGATGATATTTCAGAAGATGGCGTATTGTTGGTATCCAAAATTGCAGAATTGTTCCGCATACACAACTTAGATGCTCAAATCATTGCCGCATCTGTTCGTCATCCGGATCACGTAACTCGTGTAGCGATGGCCGGTGCACATATTGCAACCGTTCCTTATAGCGTCATCGAGCAACTTACGAAACATCCTTTAACAGATCAAGGCATGGAGAAGTTTGCTGCTGACTGGGTAAAGGCACCTAAGAACTAAGATTAGTCAGAGCTAAACCCAAGAAAGAACCTGACGAGAAATGATTCGTTAGGTTCTTTCTTGGGTTATAAAGTAAATAACTCGATATATTTTTTTGAAATTGTACCCATAAATACTCCTAAGGTCAAGTTTCTTATGTCATTTATGAAGAGATCCAATGATCGACTACCGAGGTTAATCGGGGTGAACTAATTAAAATTTCATCATATGAAAAATTCACAACAGTAAAATAAAAAATGGAATCTAGCCACATTTTATAATGCATCCTTCTTCATGTACCTATTTTGAAAAAGGATAAATCCTAACGCAATCTGAAAAATTAGGCAATATTAATTTGGGTGAAGTCAGCGTGATTTACCTACTTATGTCATTAATATTTTTAAATTATGTAATAGTGTGATATCTTAAACCATATGAAATATTTACTATATCCGACATCAACCAAGGTATATGCGACAAAAGTCGTCATTCAAAAGGGGGACTATTAGTGAAAAAAGGGAAATTAATCACACTTATGAGTGCGATTGTATTAACAACGTCATTATTCGGATCTGTAACAAATGGGCAAGTAGATGCAACAGCAAGTACATATAAGTTCGATTTCGGGAATGGAACTGTGGCACCAGGGTACATTGGAGTTAGCGCAGCAGAAGGGTATACGAAGAGTAAAGGTTATGGATTTAATACACCAAGTAAGATGAAAAATGTGAAATCGTCAGGTAAAGGTGTCAACACTGATGCGGTTCAATTTCTTACTTCAGGAACGAAGAGTACGAATACCTTTAACTTGGATCTTCCAAATGGTCTTTACGAGGTTTCTGTTACTTTAGGAGATACCGTTAAAGCAAGCGTCGTTGCGGAAGAGGTTTATCAAATCATGACGATGACGGGGAATAACCCAACAGATAAATTTCAGATCCCAATTACAGATGGTCAATTAAATATGCTGGTCACTGCAGGCGAAGTAGGAAGCGCCATCACTTTAAGCTCTTTAGAGATTAAACAATTGTCAGAAGATCCAGTTACGAATAGAACAATCTATATAGGCGGAGATTCAACCGTGTGTAACTACTACCCATTAATGACAAGTGCACGTGGTGGATGGGGACAAATGATGTTCCGATATATTAAAAAAGATACATTTCAGATTAGAAACATGGCGACAGGTGGTCAAGCCTCAAGAGGGTTCCGCAATGATGGACAGCTAGAAGCTATCGCTAAATATATTAAGCCGGGGGATTACTTCATTTTGCAACTAGGTATTAATGATACCCACCCGAAGAGTACGATTACTGAAGAAGAATTTAAGTTCAATATGCGTGACATGATTCAACAAGTGAAGGCGACGGGGGCAACGGTTATTCTAGTCACTCCACAAGGGCTTGCGACAGATTTTAATGAATATGAAATTCATTCGTCTGAAAGTAAGTTTTATCGAGGAACGATCTTAGACTTGGCACAAGAGGAAGATACGCGTCTCGTTGACTTGAATGTTCTAAGTTCTGCTTATTACACATCCATAGGACCGCAAGCAACAAGTGCTCTTTTTCTAGCTGATGGATTACATCCTACACGTGAAGGTGCAAAGGAACTGGCGAGAATACTAGTTGAGGAATTAAGAAATCAAGGATTAGATGGTTTTTAATTAAAAGGAGTGTCCCTAGCCATTGTGTTTAATGGTCGTTGGGACACTCCCTTTTTATAATAGGGCTATATTCTAACTGAAAGATATATCGCTAAACCACCAACACCAACTATCAGTGCGACAATATAAAATAATGAGAGTTTACCCAGATTACGTTTTATTCTTCGATCGTATTCAGGATTTTTCTTTCTGTTTTCTTTTGAATATCCGACCATAAACGTACCAACCCCACCAATTAGTGCAATACAGATAATAATTATGTATAGAAAAGAATAAGGCATTTCATCACCACCTCGATTTAATCTACCCTAGGGCGATTGTCTTTATCATACTTATCTAAGCATATCTTCTATCGTTTCTGTCCAGCGCTGTATTACGGGTTCAGGTTCTTTGAGTTGTATACGTACGCCAGATATAATATCAGCATACTTTGCCACATCTGCGCGGATAGAAGCTACTGTGGCGACAAATCCTTGTCTTTCGTGTCTTGCATCTGAAATTGACTGTTCTTGAACGGATAGCTTGACGTAATAAGCTACGGCTTCCAGAAATACAACGATAGTGGCTTGACCCGTTCGATTGAGATTCGTTGAGGTTACGGTATTTGGCCATAAGCTGAGTCTGAGTTCGGATTCATTGATCGCTACAATTTCACCGACACTGATCATAGCAACATGGGGCCATTGCTCTTCGTCTACCGATAGGAGGAGTATTGCTTCATGCTGTTTGTCAGACACATTCTTTCCATTAAAGAATTCGATTAATGGTGGGGGAAGTTGATTCAACATTAGATCACCTTTTTAGTCATATTAGTGTTAGTTCATCATCTTAAAGCATAATCATACCCTGAAATGGTGTTGATTATCTACTATAATAAAGGAATTATTTCCACTAAATGTGTAGTAGGACAGTATTTCGTATTTGATATATGTATAGAAGGATAGATATAATCAATTAGCATGTTATAACAGAAGATGTTAAAGTAAATACAGTTCAATTCATATTAATTCAATGTGAATTGTATATTATTAACATATCTTAATGAAATGAGTTGAAATATATGAGTGAAGTATATAGACTGGCGACGGTTGAGGATGTTGAAAGACTTGTTTATGTTACTTATGAGGCTTACGTTACCATTCGTGAATTAGATCTCAAATGGCCAGCTGCACATGCCAACTATGCTTTGATCGAAGACAATATCCTTAAAAATGAGTGTTATGTCCTTGAAGTGGACGGAGAAATCAAAGCTACAGTCACTCTTAACAAGGGCAATGAGATTAAGTTCATCACGGATTTACCATTCGTAATGTGGTTTGCGGTAGACCCGGCATGCCAAGCTACAGGTATTGGAGGCAAACTACTTACATGGGTTGAGGAGACTATTATCAGAGATAAGTTAGGAGCACCTGCGGTAACGCTTGCAACTGCTGAGAAACATCCGTGGCTTCTTCCTATGTATGAACGAAAAGGCTATGCACGTATTAAAGCTTTCGATTCGGGAAAAGGGGATGGAGTTATGCATCTTCTACGAAAAGTAGTGAATCCTGAAGCTTTCGAAATTTATCTTCAAGAGCAAGAACAACAAATAGAGAATGAAGAAAAAGATAACCATACCGTAAGTCAATGAACCAGGCATTCATAGCGTAACCTTATGCTTTTCGCGTATTAGAGAAAAGGGGTTGTATTAGATGAAATTCGTGTTGTTCAGCCTATTGATGAATGTTCCCAATGCCATTACTGGGGAGACATTAACGACTCAACAGAAATTCCAGAATATCATCGCACAAGCTGTTCTCGCTGAAGAGCTTGGATTTGAAGCTTATGGTGTAGGTGAGCGACATGGAACGCCATTTCTCTCATCTTCTCCGCCGGTTATCTTAAGTGCAATTGCTGCTCGAACCTCACGAATTCGTTTGTTAACAACGGTCACAGTACTAAGTGTTCTTGATCCTGTACGCGTAGCCGAAGATTATGCAACACTGGATCATCTTAGCGGAGGACGTCTAGAGATGATCATTGGCAAAGGAAATGATCCACGGCACTATCCTCTATTCGGTATTACAGAGGAAGAGCAATGGGATTCTCTAGCTGAGCGATATGCATTACTCAAACGTTTGTGGAATGAGGAGAATGTGACTTGGAAAGGGAAATATCGTACACAACTTGACAATGTTACGACACAACCAAGACCGTTACAACAACCAATCCCGATCTGGCACGGTAGCGCATCAAGTACGCTTTCCACGGAATTAGCTGCGAAATATGGCGAGCCGATATTTTCTTCTAATTCCTTTCATCCACAAGCGAAATATAAAGCATTGATTGATCATTATCGTGATCGTTTGTCTTATTACGGTCACGATCCCAAGAATGCCATTGTCGGCTCAGGTGCAAGTAGTCTATATCTTGCAAACACACCTGAAGAAGCGATCCATCGGTTTCGACCGTATTATAATGCGTTTCATGCAACAGATGCGGCACAGCATAATCAATCTCCATTTAAAGATCTAGAGGACAATATTGAGAATGGGCCTATATTAGTTGGTAATGCGGAACAAGTGATTGAGAAAATTCTTAATTACCACAAAGCTTATGGTAATCAAGTACTCTGTATTAGTGTAGATGGATTAACTGAAGCTGAGCAATATGAACAATTACATCGATTCGTCAATGATGTTATGCCTGTGTTGCGCCGTGAAATTCCAAGTTCAATTTGGGAAAGCAAGCCGAAGATCCATCATGATGATTTATTAATCAGGGGAGTCTAACATAATGGATGCACACAAATAGACACATACCAGATCTTCTGGTATGTGTCTATTTGGTATGGTTAGATAGATTAGTCCGAATAGTATTCAGTTGGTTCCACTCCTAAGTAAATGGAGTTGATTCCTCATGCTTAGGTGAAAGCGAATGCTATCCATTATTTTGATGTCATTACATTCTATAACGTCAGCAATACTTTTTTGTTTATCTTGATCAGGGCTACGTAGAAATAAGGTCATCCACAAACACCTGCTGTTATCATTAACCATGATTTATTCCTCCCCTAACGATTGAATTTGGATATGGTATTAATAGAATATATTAATTTTGTTAATACAATATGATGATTTCATTAAAATCATATAAATTTATTTGTTCATTGAATCTGAATTATCTCCATACATTTTACAAATAAATTAACTTTTGTAAATAATTACATGATAGACTGAAGTTGAATTACTAGTCTTTATTCATAGGAGGAATATGATGAGAAAGTTTACTAGATTCCAAGCTGGATTATTGAAGTCAGCAATTGCGGTGTCTTTGGCGTTATCGTTTCAAGTGGGATTGAATAGTGGTCCTTCAACTGTGTTCGCAGAGGGCCCCGCAGATGTTGCTCCTTTCATTCAAGCGAAGGTGGTCAATGCAAATGCGGGTAAAAAGGTGCTCTTTGACAACACCCATGGGCAGACAGCTGGGGCTGCTGATTGGGTCATTGACGGTGCTTTTTCAGATTTCGGAAATGCATTAGCAAATGATGGCTATGATGTGAAAGAACTGCGTAAATCAACACCAATTACCTATAACGATTTGAAAGACTATGATGTATTCGTTATTGCAGAAGCTAATATTCCTTTTAAACAAAGTGAACAACTAGCGATGGAGCAATATGTGCAAGGCGGTAACAGTATTTTCTTCATAGGGGATCACTACAATGCAGATCGTAATAAGAATCGTTGGGACGGATCGGAGTCTATGAATGGCTATCGTCGTGGTGCATGGGTAGATCCAGCCAAAGGAATGAGTGTGGAAGAGCGGAATTCCGCTGCCATGCAAGATGTTGTAAGTTCAGATTGGTTAGGATCGAAGTTCGGAGTTCGGTTCCGCTATAATGCATTAGGTGATATTACAGCAAATAATATCGTTTCACCTAGTCAAGCCTTTGGCATTACAGCAGGTGTATCAACAGTTGCCATGCACGCCGGTTCAACACTTGCGATTATGGACCCTACCAAAGCCAAGGGGATTGTATATCTCCCAAATACGAATGAGGCTTGGCCCAACGCCGTCGATCAAGGGGTATATAACGGTGGCGGAATTGCTGAAGGTCCGTATGTAGCTGTGTCCAAAGTAGGTGCTGGAAAAGCTGCATTCATTGGTGATTCATCCGCAGTTGAGGATGCAACCCCTAAATACCTACGTGAAGAAACGGGCACGAAGAAAACGACCTATGATGGATTTAAAGAGCAAAATGACGGCATCTTATTGGTTAATATGGTTAACTGGTTATCCAAGAAAGAGAGTTATACCAACCTGAATCAGGTGAGTAACTTACAATTGGATCAGACGACGGCGTTGCTACCTATTGAAACTCCAGAGACTTCAACAGAACCTCAAGCGGAACCTTGGGCTGTTCCTGCAGCCGGATACAAGTGGTGGGATAGTTCAACATTTAAACCTGGATCCTATGGAAGTTCAACAGCTAATGCTGCTGTGACTTACAGTTTTGTTCATCAGGTTCAACTTCCTAATGCACAAGATTTCAAAATCCGTGTAGTTGTAGATAACTTACCTGCTAATACAACAGTCTCTGGATTCAGTACTGGTATTTATCTAACAAGTGGTGGAACACAAATTGCTAAGGTTCAAAATGAAGACGGTACATGGCCATCTGCATTTGCTTATAGTTCGACGTATAGCTTAACTGCAAATGGTAATGGACGAGCTTATAAAGACCTAACGGTCAGAGTTAAGCCGGGCACATTGGGTGCAGCGAATCTCAGATTGAGACAAAATGGTAATAATCTCCTCACAACCGTGGTCCAGTTAGCCAATGTTCCTGCAGAAGATCTACCTGTTGAGGGCAACCCGATTCCTAATAAAATAACGATAGCGGAAGCACGTAATAAAGCACAGGGAACAACGGTTACGATAGAAGGTGTTGTGACTACAGAACCAGGAATCTTTGGTGGTCAGACATTTTATCTTCAGGATGAAACAGCCGGTATCTATGTGTTTCAAACGTTAAGTGGATTCCATCAAGGAGACATTGTAAAGATAACAGCGCCTCTTGCGCTATATAACACAGAACTTGAACTCACTGATCCGATTGCGATTGTAAAGACAGGAACATCGCCGCTTCCAATTCCACAAGAAACAAATGCGAACGTAAACAACCAAGGACAACTTGTACAACTTCGTGACGTAACGATTCGGAATATCATCAGTGCTACACCTACGGGTTCTTTTGAATTCGATGCGATGAATGGATCAGTAAGTACACATGTAAGAGTAGATGTACGGACTGGCTTGACCTTAATAGATTTTGCATATAAAGAAGGACAGGTTATTGATGTGACAGGCGTCTCCGCGATCTTCAAAGGCGTAGTGCAGTTGAAACCAAGAGGGATCAACGATTTCACAAGTAAAGCTGTACCAATTGTGCCTATAACAACGGCTTCATTATCGGCATTACCTAATGCGAATGGTTGGTACAACAACGATGTAACACTTACATTGGTAGCAACGGGGAGTAGAGCGGATATCATCTCGACGAAATATACCTTGAATGGTGGCTCAGAAGTTCTTTATACAGGACCAGTGTCCATTCAAACCGATGGAGAATATACGATCAAGTATTATTCCTCTACCGATAAAGGTCTAAGTGAAGAAGTGCAGTCTTTGCATTTGAAATTGGACAAAACAGCACCTTCAGCTAAGCTCACTCAAAATGGTAAAGAGGTAATGGATGTAATACTTGAGGATATTCTGAAATATGAACTTGTGACAACGGATTCGTTATCTGGCGTATTAACACAAAAAATATTGTTAGATGGTAAGGAAATCAATAGTGGTGATGTAGTGAAAGCTGCTGACCTAGGTGTAGGTGTTCATACCATTCAATATCATGTACTTGACCTAGCAGGTAACTCATCTGAGAAAAGTATATCTTTTAAAGTTAGCAATCCACTAGCAACGAGTATTCCAGGTAAACCAGTACTATCGGATACAAGTGGGAATATCAATGGATTTAAGGATGGTAGTTACACGGTAACGATGAATCTATGGTGGGGAAATAACGGCAGTGAGTTCAAGCTATACGAGAATGGAGTTCTTATTAACATACAGAATCTAACCGATGCTTCTCCCGCAGCCCAGAGCGTGAAGACTGAGATAAAAGGAAGAGTGAATGGCACTTACAAGTATACTGCTGAGTTAACGAATGCTTACGGAACGACTACGAGTAATGAACTGATTGTAACGATATCCGCAGCTACACCAGCTAAATCTGTATTGTCTCATGATAATTGGGATGGGGACGGAAATTATAAAGTAACGATGAACATGTGGTGGGGAACGAATGGTTCGGAATATCGACTATACGAGAATGGTATATTAATAGATTCGAAGAATCTCGTGGAGAATACATCAAGTGCTCAGAATGCTGTGACAGAATTGTCGGGCAGACTACCAGGTAAATATGAATATCGTAGCGAGCTAATTAACGCTGCGGGAGCAACATCAAGTGACACCATTACAGTAAATGTTGTGAAATAAGTTAATAGAGAAAATATTTAATTATATATTAGAAAAATATGTTAATATAGTAATAGATATACAATTATATACTGACAACATCATGAAAGGAGGAGCACTCGTTAACCGTTAATTATAGTGTTAACCATCCAAGGAGGAATGAAGATGTTAATATTGAAAAATAGGACGAAACATTCGGTTTTCCGTATCCTGGTTGTATGCCTCCTTCTGATGTTTTCGATTATTCCGATCGCCTCGGCGGCTACGACGGACCCAATCACCAACCTTCAAATTACAAGTACTTATCCTGTCACTTTGGAGTGGACAAATCCCACGACTGATTATGATTACATTCAGGTTATTAAATTAAACAGAACTGATTTAAAAGAAGTATACAAGAAAACATTGACTAAAGGATCCACTGTCTTTGCAGATCATTCTGCTATGAGTTCTAATAAGGAATACTGGTATATCTTTCAAGCGTATAAGGATGGAGTATCCTCCAACCAAGTAAAGAAGATCTACAATAACTGATTGTATAAGCAAGCCAGTATTTATTCTTGCTTGTATCCTGATATTGTCGGAATGAGAGTCCAAATGGACTCTCATTTTTTTGGTATGTGACGATTGATTACGAGGTTCTCTTATGAGACGAACTCGTCATCCAAACTTTGGATGAGTTAACTTTACAACCTTTTCTAGGTATAATAGAGACAGGATTATTTAAGGACATCATGAAGGGAGCCATTATGAATTGGATCGCCACACAATCATATTACAAAATTCATAGACAAGTCTCCAGCACAGAACAAACAACGGTCGTGCAGATTCGCTCCATGTATTTATATGAACATAAAGTACGGACTCAATATCGTGAGTTTGCCATAGAGGATGTATTTGATATGTCTTATCGACAAATGGGAGACGAAGGTGGATTTCTATATTTACACACGAAACAAGGCGTATACCCTTACACGGTTAAAGAAGATCCGAGTAGATTTATCGATACGTTTAAAGAGCTGAAGTAAGCTGTGTGATACAATTCGGATCTTCCGATACATAGAAGGACAAATAAAATAAGTGAGTTGAATAACAATGGATAATGAGAAACAACGTATGAGCATAGAAGCGGCAAGGCTTTATTATCAATCTGATTACAGTCAGCAACAGATTGCAACCGTATTGGGTTTATCCCGACCGACGGTTTCTAGATTACTACAGCATGCGAAAGATAAAGGATATGTTAGAATTGATATTATTGACCCACGAGAAGATTTGGATATATTAGCAGGTGAGCTGAAGAAGCAATACCAATTAGATACGGTTCAGTTATGTTATTCACCACTCAATGATTATGAAGAAATCAAAAAGCATATCAGTAAAAAAGCGGCTGAATTTATT
>Ga0153923_100369_pt1 | contig 15304 bp, 8 predicted proteins | sample TSNJ007MetaG_FD_104682 | JGI IMG/M metagenome (GOLD analysis project Ga0153923, IMG submission 104682) | Attine ant fungus gardens microbial communities from New Jersey, USA - TSNJ007 MetaG | ecosystem: Host-associated > Fungi > Mycelium > Unclassified | place: USA: New Jersey, Brendon T. Byrne... | reverse complement strand
CCTGTAAATCCGGCCGGGTTTTCTTATACTTAATATGACACACGAGAACAACACCCCACACCCATATGAAACAAATGGCACTTATCGTTGTCACGATTCCAAAAGCCTGCTCCGGAATGAGTTTACTCAGAAGAGCCCCCACAGATATGACAATCGTAGAAATGAATAACGAGTTCCCTGGCACATAATTTCTATTCAGTTTACCCAAATGAGAGGACGCTTGGTCCTTCCTACTCAAATTATAGAGAATCCGGCTTGTCGAGAACATCCCGCTGTTGCAAGCTGAGGCGGCTGAGGTTAATACGACGAAATTGATAATCCCCGCAGCAATCGGAATCCCCACTAAACTAAAGGTTCTCACAAATGGGCTTTCTGCCGGACTGAGCTGCGTCCATGGGTTAATGCACAGCAGGACGAACAGCGCGCCAACATAGAAAAATAGAATTCGCAGCGGAATTTTATTAATCGCAGATGGGATATTTTTGTCCGGATTCGCTGTTTCCGCTGCCGATACACCCACTAATTCCACACCAACATAAGCGAATACAACCATTTGAAAGGACAATAAGAAACCTGAAATTCCGTTTGGAAAAAAGCCCCCGTGCTCCCAAAGGTTCCGTATCGTCACCGATCCTGCATCCGTCTTAAACCCAATAATCAATAAAATGACCCCTAGGACAATTAAGGCGAGAATTGTGACTACTTTGATTAAAGCAAACCAAAATTCCAGTTCTCCAAAACTTTTTACGGTTAATAGATTAAGTCCTAATAAAATGATTAGACAGGCGACGGCAGGAACCCATTGCGGGATATCAAACCAATACTGCACATATACGCCAACGGCAATGACATCAGCCATAGCCGTCATGATCCAGCAAAACCAATAGGTCCAACCGGTAATGTACGCGACCCGCGTTCCAAGGTAGTCTTCGGCAATATCCGTAAACGATTGATAACCTGCTTTAGACAATAGAAGTTCTCCCAGTGCTCTCATCACAAAAAACACAGCAATACCTACGATTAAATACGTGATCATAATGGATGGGCCTGCCTTCTCTATCGCTTTTCCCGATCCCAGGAATAATCCCGTACCAATGGTACCACCGATGGCGATAAGTTGAACATGCCGATTGGCAAGCTCCCTCTTTAATTCTGGTTGTGCCATTCTTAGTTCCCCCTTGTAAATACAACTTATTGATGCCAATAAAAAAAGAGATTGGATGTCATCCAATCTCTCAGTTCATAAGAATATCAAATAATCTCTGCCTTGCTGATGGCGATCAGCATGACAAATACATATTTAGTACTCTTCTGTCCTTTTGCCTGAGATTGTGAACCCTTCGGCGCCGCGTAAATTCCCGCGGTCTCTCCAGAAGCTGCTCCTGCTAAAGTGTGATCCTTAGCAATCATAGCTTGCGAATTATTAAATTATTAAAACAGTAATGCTGTTCTGATATTCTAACATATTACTTTCGATGTGAGTATTTAATCAATGATAAAAGTCTCTTTGTATTTTTTGGGAGAATGACTGTTTGGCCTTTAATATTTTAATAGTCAGGTTGAAAACATTGAAATCTGCACATAGTTCAGTCACTTTGTTATTTGAAGATGTTTCCATTATGTAAGAGGTTATAAACCTAGTTGAGGAGACTATTGGTTCTTTGAGAGGGTTAGTGAAAGAGGGGAGAAATTAAGCATATAGGACTTTCAGAGGCTTCTTCTCAAACGAGTAAAAGAGCACAAAAAGCTGTACATCAAATTTCTGCTCCAAGCTTCTCAACTATTTGCTTAGCGTGGTATGCAAGATATGTAGGACCTCACTATTGAAAATTCTGTATTCACGTTTCACTCTCGCTCCTAATATGACGATATGATCATTGTGTTATATCGCCACTGCCAGCACGACTACTACTTTTGAAAAGAAAATCACAGAAGGCAACATCCGCTAACCGGATTTCTGCTTCTGTGATTGTTTAACCTATTTGTTACTTGTGAGTCCCCTTCAGGACTTCGAGGATGCCATCGTCCACAGATTCAATATAATCGTGACTGCACCCAAAATAACCGTGGTCCACATTGTCTCTGAATTCAGAGAGAACACGTAAGGATGAATGACAAACCAAATTCCGGCGAGTAGTGAAAACCACGTCTGCCATACAGCCCACCCAGAAGAATTCTCTTTGCATAAAGCCCATCCGGATACAATCAGCAAGACGGCTCCGACAATAACGCTAGTCCATAAAGCATCCTTTTGATCGGAATAGTCAAAGATCCATGGTGAGATGATGAACCAAATTCCAATAATAGCTGCTAATCCGTTCCTCCATTTCATAACCAACACCTCCGTTAAAATATTATACGACGTTCACATTTTTAACCTATGTCGTTCGAATATTGATCAGAACCCATTTATTAACAAATGTTCGTCCGTATTGAAGGTGCCCCACCTGAAATGCTGCCATTTTCCTGTGATACTCTCAGACTTTTGGATATGAATCCTTCAAATTATATACTACTTCCGCTTATCTCTTTACTATCACTTATGAAATCCCATCACGTGCTAGATATAGAAATCATCGTTCATCTGTCTGGTAAGAGAGACTTCAACTTACCTACTTATATGTAATAAGAAATGGATGTGGGCATCCTTACAGAAGATGATACTTTCGGTTGACTCTAGATGTTTATGTCTTACTACTCTCCCTCTTCTGCTAACTAAATTATAAAAAGTGGATTGCTCTATTTATAGAAAAGAAATAAAACTCATGAAGAACTTGAGTAGCATCATCTAGCAAACACTAGTCCCCTCAAGGATTTTCGGCACAAACTTCGCCCTACTTATGATAAGGTTCACCGTATCCCTCTAAAGGCGAATTCTTGTTAAATATGAAAGTAATTTCTAACACCTTACATATTTGCGTTTGAAGCCGAGTTCCCCTTTATGGGAGAGTAAATAGCCAAACAGCTCCATACTTTTACTCGTTTTCCATTTCGCTCTTGTCCCCAGTGAACTCTGAATATCCGTACCACCTAAGCAACTAAATCTGATTTACTGGGGCTCGCACCCTTAGAATCGTTTTATGCAGCCTATCCTGGACAATGGGGTTCACAATATAGTCAAACGCATGTACATCAAAAGCAAATAAAGCATATTCCTTGTGTGAGGTAATAAACATAATTTTTGTGTCTATGCCACTTTCCCGCAACCGTTCCGCAAATTCTAGACCATTTTTCCTAGGCATATTAATATCTACAAAAATCAAATCTGCTTTATGGTTCATTAAATTAGTAAATGCAGATACCGTTTCATGGAAGATACCTACTATTTCGACACCCGTCAGCTTGGACTGCATGCCTAGCCCATAGCTAACTGCAATAGGAAGCTCTCTTCTTTTCCAACAGAGATACACTTATGACCGATGAACAGCAGATGACAAACTCTGACGGAAAAAGAGCCCCTATTATGAAATAGGGACCCTACTTTATTATCGTATTTCAACAACATACATCATATTATTAAGGAATAGGCTCGAATAGATTCAAACCCGTCATCAATGCCGGAGAGTTACGGGTATAAACGTTGTTCACTTCCCCCAATAGAGTTCCACTTCCCCAGATCCACAGCTCCCCAGTAGAAGTCAGCGCAATTGCGGTCCCTCCTAATCCACCAGTAATAGCCAGAACATCCTTTAAGTTGCTCGTTATTAATTGAGGGCTGCTGCTATCAGTGGTATTGCCTAAGCCCAATGTTCCAAAGTTATTGTAGCCCCAGGAATAAACTTTCCCATCGGTGTCTATAGCAAAGGAATAGTAGTTTCCTGTCCCAATTATCCCAATGTTGGATAAACCTTCTATTTTAAACGGTACGAGTTGAGTGGCAGTCGTCCCGTTACCAACCTGACCCTTAAAGTTATAACCCCAAGCGTAGACATCGCCGGTTACACTTAATGCCACGGTATGCTGATTCCCGTTTTTAATTTCCACTATTTTGGGTAGTCCACTAACTAGAGCAGGTGTAGTTCTATTGACAGTCGTCCCATCACCAAGCTGCCCATTGTCGTTAGTTCCCCATGCCCATACCTCACCATTCGATTTTAAAACTACAACCGTATCTGACCACGCGTCTTGAATCGCAACGACATTGTCCAAATTGTCTACTTTTGTAATCGTGGTGGAGTAATTGGCGATTTTCCATACTGTTCCGTCACTCTTTAAGGCATAAATGGATTGTCCCTGTGAAGTAATGGATACCACATGATCGATTCCCGCCACGAGCGTGGGGTTCATATTATTATAATAGCCCCAATAGTAAATAAGTCCTTCCGATGTCAGAACCGTCGTGTGCCCTTCACCAGCTTGTACGTCAATAATATTTTGGGGTAAATTAGGAACTTCAAATACGGTTGGGTGATCAGTCTGGGTTCCGTCCCCAATTTGTCCGCCATAATTACCGCCCCAAGTATAGACTTGACCGCTTTTATGAAGAACGGCAACATGTCCTTGACTTTCTGAAATTTGATTTTGCGGTAATATGGTGATTGCATTGACTGTATAATTCACTTCTTCAGAGTAGACAGTTATACCTCTATCCTGATTGACTGACTTAATCTTCAGCTTATGAACGCCTGGTGTTAAAGCATTCACAGCGATCGCCACAGTCGTGTTTGAAGATGTAACTGAGCCAATGGCTACCGATCCATCATATACGGTTATATGATTGGTTCCATTTATTAAATTCGTTATTGAAATAAGCGGCAAGTAATTCGATAAGGAATTGTCAATTGCTATCGATGGATTTTGGGTAACAACAGCACTCGAAAAGACTGTCGTAGCCTCAGCCAGCACGGTAACAGCTGTATCGATATCCTGCTTCGTCGAGCTTGCCGCATTCCTTGCTGCAGTTGCTATTGCAATTGCATTTTCATACGCATTATAAGCTGTTTGTGATACATTTCCGCTGGCCTCTCCTACAGGATGGGCTTCAAGCAATGCCGTCGCATCTGTTAGGGCTATGGCCAAGACGGAGACGTTCACCACTACAAAAGCTCCATTAAATACTGTGGTTGCTTCAGCAAGCGTTTCAATTGCTCCATCCACTTCTGCCTGCGTAGAGCTTGCCGCATTCCCTACTGTAGTTGCTGCTTCGATTGCATCTTTGTAAGTGTCATAAGCCGTTTGCGATACGTTTCCGTTGGCCTCTCCTACAGGATGGGCTTCAAGCAATGCCGACGTATCTATTAATGCTATGGCCAAGATGGAGATGTTCACTACTATAAAAGCTCCTATAAAGACTGTGGTTGCTTCAACTAGCGTTTCAATTGCTGCATCCACTTCTGCCTGCGTAGAGCTTGCCGCATTCCCTACTACAGTTGCTGATGCGATTGCAGTTTTGTAAGTATCATAAGCCGTTTGTAATACGTTTCCGTTGGCCTCTCCCACACCATGGGCTTTAAGTAATGCCGTCGCATCTGTTAGAGCCGCGGCCAAGCTCGAGATGTTCAACACTACAAAAGCTCCTTTAAAGACTATAGTTGCCTCAGTCAGAGTATTGAGCGCGTCGTCCACTTGTACCTGCGACGAGCTTGCCGCATTCCTTACAGCAGTTGCTACCCCGATTGCATTTTCGTATGCTTCATAGGCTGCTTCCGATACATTCCCGCTGGTCTCTCCTACAGGATGGGCTTCAAGCAATGTTGTTGCATCCGCGATTGCTGTAGTTAATGCTGTAGTTATTATTACAATGATTGCTCCCTTAAACGCTGTGGTTGCTGAAGCTAGCGTTGTAACTGCTTCATTTACTTGAGCCTGCGTCGAGCTTGCCCCCTCTTTAATGGCTGCTGCTGCTGTGATCGCATTATTAAACGTATCGTGAGTCTCTTGCGAAACATTTCCATTGACAGCTCCTACTGCATGAGCACCAAACAATGTTGTTGCGTCAGCAATTGCTGTAGTTAATGCTGTTTTGTTTACAACAATTTCTTGCGGTGGATTTGGTGTTGTTGGACCTGGTGTTGTTGGACCTGGCGTTGTTGGACTTGGTGTTTCAGGTGTCGTTGTTTTTGGAGGTGTCTCAAAGGTAGTGCCTCCTGTATTAATCGTTGCTAGGACAATTGTACCTTTACCGAGTATTTTAACTACTGCATCTAGAACTAGCCAGTTGATTGTCGCCCCTTGACTAAGGTTTAATGACATCCCTGTTGCTGTCGAATTTACATTCACATTCTGTATCGTCCCTTCTGGGACGTCGATTTGAATTTGCTGCGAGCTAACATTTACGGTTTCGAATGAACCCTTCAAGGTTACTTTTGAGCCTGTTGGAAGTGAAGAACCAATGTTTACATTTCTAAATCCAGTTCCTGTTGCATTCATTTCTATGAGAATGGCTGGAGAGTTGATCATAACTAAAGCCACCGTTGTTGTTCCTTCTGAAACAATACGCACAATACCTGTACCCAATTTCTTATCAATAACAATGTCCACAAGCACGGAGTTATTAAAATGAATACTGTTTTCGCCGCCACCTTGAACCGTTACTTTCCCAGTGACTTTGACATTTCCCAAGAAAGCATCGCCTTCACCAATACCTTTTCCTAATAACAAATCTCCATTAATGACCATATTCTGCAAAGTGACACCGGCTACATTAACAACTACATTATTGTTAACCGTTTCGATGCCGGTTGCCGGACCGTAAGTTCCAGCTTTATCGTAAACTACAGTTGAAGCTGAAGTGGTTTGAACTGTAAGCGCACGATCCAAGGTAATAACTGCTTCAGCACGAGTAATAGACTTGCTCGGTTTGAAGCTATTGTCATCGGTATAACCTTTTAAGATTCCCTTTGCTGCAGCCGCTCCAACAGCGTCTTTCGCCCATAGAGCGATTAATGCTGAATCACTAAATGTAGATTCCGCTTTCCCCATTTTCGTTGGACCCAATAAACGATCCACGATCACGGCAACCTCTTGTCGACTGATCGGTTTTTTCGCTCCAATAGTTCCATCAGCGTAGCCCGTAATATAACTGGCTTTAACGGCTTTTGCCACTTCAGCAAAGGCCCAATTGTCCGGAGCTACATCGCTAAAAGAAATGGTTGCCTGTTCAGTAAATCCGAATGTACGGTTAATTAAAGCGATAAATTCGGCTCTTGTAATCTTATTCTCAGGCTTGAAGCTACCATCGTCATAGCCCTTAATAAGCCCTTTGTCGATCCACGAAGAAATTTGAGCTTCTGCCCAATGCCCTTTAATATCCGATACTGGTGATGCATCTGCACCAAATGCTACACCAAATGATGAAAATAGCATACATACAATTACAATAATCGATACCATCTTCTTAACTAATTTGTTCTTCATGCTTGTCCTCCAAATTGTTTCAATTATGTGAGTAATTTTCTTTACTCATATTTAAATCAAGTCTATCACTCCCCAATGACAGGAAAATGACAAACTTCTACAATAAAAGAATTACTCCTCAATATGAGGGACGATATATCGCCACAATTCTATTATTTCTAAGCGTTCTCCTCGGTCTGCGATGGGCTTGGTCCGAAATATATTCTACATCGGAGCACCCTCATGCTGCCCGTGGCGTACTCAACATACGCGGATTGTATCCATCGATAAACCCGATAAAATTATTATCCATACGCTTTCAACTTGCGCGGGCTATTCCAATTCGCTGGACACGATTTGTCCGGTCGTCGCGAGGATCGGCAGCTTATGATGCTGTACCTCAAAACAAAAAGAACCACCCTCGTAGTTAAACGGGTGGCTCGAGAACTATAGGTCTAATACAGCAACCCTCATCTGGGTGTCTACGTGACTTCCAAATCATCCACCACCGAGCGCTATTACTATGCTTCGCAAGGCTTCTCGTAAAAATTTCGCCCTACTTATGATACGGTTCATCTTATCATCTATAGAGCGAAAGCATTCGTACCGGTGGTGTCAAAAAAATTCTTGATCAACATTGCTGCTATATAGCTTGCTTCCTCCAGCACGAAATGCCCGCCGCATAACAGATGCGTTGCCACACATCTTAGTTCCCTTTCAAAAAATAACGCTCCCTTTAAAGTAAAAACAAAATCGTTACGGCCCCAAACGACAAGCACAGGTGGTTGATACGTGCGCAAATATTGCTGCCAGATAGGGTACTGCTCCACATTCTTCCGATAGTCGTAGCCAAGAGCAACTTGTATCTCCTGATTACCGGGGCGATTCAGAAACATTTGATCCATGTAGGGTCCATCGGGACTAACCCTTTCGGGATAGCATGCTCCAGTAAAGTACTGCTTCTTGGTGAAGTCGAAAGAGGTTACGGTGGCTGCGAATTCCTGCTGCGTCCGGGCATCCGGGTGCTCCCAGAGCGCCTTGAATAAATCAAATGGTGTTCCCAATCCCTCGAAGTTCACGACGGAATTTTGAATGATAAAGCTTCGGACGCGATGAGGGTGCCTGACGGCCAACCGAAATCCGACGGGACCGCCATAATCGTGACAGTACAAAATAAACTGTGGAATAGACAGCTGATCCAATAGTTGCTCAATAATGAGTGAGAACTGTTCGAATGTATAAGAGAATTCGGTGATTGAGGGCATGTTGCTGTACCCAAAACCGGGGTAATCAGGCGCAATAAGGTAGAAGCGATCTGCAAGCAAAGGAATAAGCTCCCTAAACATATGGGATGAACTAGGAAACCCATGGAGAAGCACCAGTGCAGGATTTGATGGTGAACCAGCCTCGCGATAAAAAACCGATAAGCCTTGTACCGTTGCATATTTGTAACGAACCCATTCCGACATCCGACATACACTCCTTCCCAACTGTCTTATAATATGTATGAAGTTAGTAGGGATATAGACGATTGGATACGGGAGAACCCGACAATCTGCAGTTTTCGGTGGTTTTGCCATTCTCGATTACTTTTCTATTGGTTCTGTTAATTCTCTTCTCAGTAAAGCAATTTCATGTTTATACGGAGGATTTTTGTATTTAATAGCTCCAATAGATGGGGTTTCAAGCAGTTTGGGGAGATTAGAAAGTTGAGGATGGTGAACAATATAGTCCAAGGCATGCAGACCTATAAATCCATGTCCGATATTCTCGTGCCGATCTTTACGGGAGCCGCGTTCGTTCTTGGAATCATTAATGTGAAGCACTTTTAACCGATTAAGCCCAATGATGCGATCGAATTGATCAAGCACGCCGTCAAAGTCATGTACAATATCGTATCCGGCATCATGAACGTGGCAAGTGTCCAGGCAAATTGAAAGACTCTCATTGTAAGTTACTCCATCTATAATGCGAGCCAGTTCCTCAAAGCAAACACCACATTCCGTCCCTTTACCTGCCATTGTCTCTAACGAAATTTGAACCTTTTCATTCCGGGTAAGAACCTCATTTAGTCCCTTAATGATCTTGTTAATTCCCTTGCCTACTCCTCCTCCAACGTGTGATCCGGGATGCATCACAATCTGTTCCGAACCTAATGCTTCCGTCCTTTCCATTTCATCGCGCATAAAGGTAATGCTATGACTGAATACTTGATTGTTCATGGAATTTGCCAGATTGACCAGGAAAGGAGCGTGAACAACAATATTGCTGATTCCCTGCTCTTTCATATGCGCATGCCCCTCTGATATCTTGTAATCAGAGATCGGTTTTCTTTTCGTATTTTGTGGAGCACCGGTGTATATCAAGAATGTATTCGCTCCATAAGAAGCAGCCTCTTTGCTGGCTTTAAGCAACATCTCCTTGCCGCCCATGGATACGTGACTTCCGATTAGCATGTATTATCCCCCGAATTCCGCATTTCGTTAAACTGAATATGTTCAGCGTTTACGGGAAGACAGGATGTTATACATCGGGCAATAAACAACTGACAAACTGAAACGACAACGTCCGACCCTAGTCCATACTCCCTATCTGGCCCTTCTCCCTAAATTTCGCCTCACTTATGATACGGCTCGCCGTATCATAAGTGAGGCGAAAAAAAGAGCACCCATTTGGGCACCCTATAAATAATACATTAATTTCTATTTTTAATTACATTATTAATCAGTTCTTCAATATCTCTCATTAATTCACTCTGAATATTTATATCATTATATGAATCCAATTGATCTGCTTCTAACTTGTTAAACTTATGGATCAAATATCTGTATTGGTTTTGTTGAGCAATCTTTAATCCACGGACGAACCAATAATTTGATTCATCTAATAAACTTCTATCCTTGAGGTACTTTGAATAATAATATATAGCTTCAACATGATGATATTGTATATGTTCTAACTGATCTATTGCTTTTTCAAACAACTCTTTTGCTTTATCATATTCTACTTCAATAAATGCTAACATGAGATTTCGCAATCCAAGTGTATAGGGATTAGTTACAACCAATTTATTTATCGTTCTTTGATCAACATGTCCTAATTTAGATAAAATATAATTACATTGCATAATTTCAATATACTGTTTCTTATAGAGACCTTTCAGATACTCTATTACCCTTTCTTCAACTAGTTCGCTTTTGTTCAATAAAATTTCAAATAAGAAGTAGTCATCCTTTTTTTGTAGCAGTTGATAAGCATTATATTCGCCTAGAATATACAAAATATACGCTAGCCGTCCAGACGTATAATAAAGCTGTTTATCTATATAGTACAATAAAACATCCATTCCATTTTTAAAGCTATATATGGAGAATGCAGAAGAAAGTATACTCTTACCAACATTACTAGTGTTATCTATGATATTAATCTGGTTAAGTGGGAGTTTAAGGTTAATATCATAATATGCGCTTTCAAATTTGCCTTCGTAATATTGTAAGCTAATTACACTAGTCTCGAGCGCTAAGATGCCATTCTCCACATCTTTAAAGAATTCCTTAATCTCTGAAATTTTTTCATAAATTTTATTTGGTTGTTCTATAATCCCGCAGAATTCACAAAGTAAAAGCACATAACTTAATTTTTCCTCCTTATAAGAATCATTTAGAGCAATATAATCTAAAGATTTTATAAGATTGTTGGAGTTTTTATCAAATATCCTTAATGACTCAGTTTTATTTTCATTGTAAATGTCTTTCAAAAATAATAGGAAAAATTCATTGAAATGATAAGCTGTTTTATAATATGTAGTTTTCTCTTCATCATTTCTCTTATTGAATTGATATTCAGCGAATCTCCCAAGAATAGATTGGAGCTTTATAAACCCTCCATTTATATCTACTAATGACTTGTTTTCTAAACTATTAATTTCTTTATCTGTAATCCTATTTATTTCTGCTCTATATTCTGCCCTCTCAAAAAATAATCGTATATTGCTCATATGAATACCATCTGGAAATAAAGATAGTATTTCAAATAATAATTTTTCTCGATACGTCAATTTACTATGTGAATAAAATATTGATTGGAACAGTGATTTGGATCTCTCAAGGTTTTGATCTGTATCTTCTTCAAAAATATCCTCATAATTTTGCTGTATTATATTAAAAAAGTCAGCCTCTAGGTCATCTCTTAGGTCAGACATTCTCTTAAACTTAGGTAAATTCTTAGCAACTATTTTAATTGCTAATGGATTATTGTTTAAAAGTTTATCTATTACATCATCCTGAAGTACCTTTTTCTCTGCTTTATCGATATGACTACTATAGTATTTACAAAATAATTCGAAAGCTTCATCAGCTGTAAGTGCGCGTAGTTCATGTTTGTTTTCAAATTCAAAACCCAACCATTCTCTAGAAGTTATTACGATCTTAGAGTAATCACAAATAAATGTAACAAGGTCCATTATTTTCTCTTTATCTGTCACATAAAGTAAAGTCTCAAAATTATCTAATATGATCAATTTATTCTGCTTTAGTTGGTTTTTTATAAGATGGTTTCTAAGCTCTATAGTGCTCTCTAGCCCAAAACACTGAGCAATTCTATATTCAAAATTAATATAATCTGAAATGAATTCACAATCAACAAAAGAGATTCCATCGTTAAAAATTCCTCTATTAAATAATAATATACATGCTTTTTTGACTGTTGTAGTTTTTCCAATTCCACCAGAACCTTTGACAGTTAAGATTCTCCCATTCGTTTCTAGAATTTTTCTCACAATATCTTCTAAATCTATTTCCCGACCAACAAAGTTTATTAAGCTTTTCCCTTCAATATATTCAGATAATTTATTTTTGTTTACTTCACTATATAAATTAACGGTGGAAGTCCCTTTGCTTAATTTAGTCAGTAAAAATTTATCTTTATTATAGATGTTGCAATTATTAAAAAGATCCATATTTTCTTTCTTAAAGAGTTTAAATAGCATAGTACTCATTTCACTGTCTGTGATAATAGCAATTGGAAGTGAAATGTCATTATAATTTATTTCAATCAACTTTTCTGTACATATAAATATTCCTTTTATATTTGAAATGGCGATATTCTGTTCTAATTCCATGAGTGTTATAAATTCACTTTTAAGATTACTGTCTTCAATTAACAATTTATCTTGAAACACCATTGTAAAAATAAAAATATAATCATAATTATCTAATTCTTGTAACGAAGACTTAGATATATAATAACAATCTAATTCAACTTCAAATTTAGAAAAGTATTTAGTAATTTGATCAAAATTATTATCTATATATTTATCGATTGGAGAAGAAATTAATATCGCTACCCTAATATTATCAACGCGGATCGGCAAACTATACGGGTTTACTTCTACACTACTAGCAACTAAAGAAGACGATGTTTTTATTTCAATTAAAGACGATAATAAATCTATAAATGATTGATTCTAATCCTTCAAAAGAATAGATTCAACTCCGTACTTACTTAAATCAAAGGTATCCGTAGTAATCATAAAGTGTTTGTTACTAAGACCTTTATAGACTGAGTTGATAAATTCAAACTGATATTTGACATACGGATCATTCAAACTGAATCCAACAAATAATATCGTATGTCCGGTTATTAAGTGCCTTAACTTTGAATCGCAGAGGAGTTTTCGTTATACAGATCTTCATAATTTTGTTTGAATAAAATACATTTGCTTGGTATCTCGATGCATCCATGTAACTTGATAATATAAGATTCAGGTGTATTAGCTATATAAAAATCGTTGTCAGGAGTTATCTTTCTGATATTTAAAGCTCTCTCTAAAACTTTATCATAGTTTGTTGTAATGATTTTTTTAGAAATCTCCCCCAACATTCTATGAGTAGAGAGATCATTTTCATTAAAATTTACATCTATAGTATCCGTTAATACTTGAAAAATGGTTTTCCTTTCCTCATTCAGCATCTCTAATATATCTATCTCAGACAATGGAAGACTTATATCCATTCCTTCTAATAACCATTGATATTTTTTATTATTTTCATCTTTTTTTGATAATTCTATTAGAAATTCTTTAATTAATTGTTTCCAATCAGGTAGTCCAAGGGATTTAGACATGCCTGAGCCCACGAATATAATAAGTTTATTATTTTTAATAGCATTGATAAGCTCTAAATTAACACTCAATATAAATTCCCCCTTATTATTACTTTTATTGTTATATCCCTTAATTAGTTCAACAATAATTTACATAATCCTTCATATATTCATAATTTTCGCCCTACTTGTGGTACGGTTCCCCCCGATTTATCTTCACCGCCCGATACACCTGCTCCGTCAGCACCAGCCGCATCAGCTGATGTGGCAAAGTCATGCGCCCGAAGCTGAGCTTCTGCTGAGCGCGACGCAGTACCCCATCGGAGAGCCCGTGGCTTCCTCCGATCACGAACACGACATGGCTCGTCCCGTAGGTGCCGAGCTTGTCGATCTCTGCGGCCAGCTCTTCCGAGCTCCATAGCTGACCACCGATAGCGAGCGCAACGACGTGCGCCTCGCTCTTAATATGCGCGAGGATGCGCTCGCCTTCGCGATCTTTAACGATAGATACCTCAGCATCGCTCAAGGTATCCGGTGCCTTCTCATCTGCTACCTCTACCATTTGGAACTTGATGTACGGATTTAGCCGCTTAGCATATTCCTGAATCCCCAGAACTAAATACTTCTCTTTCAACTTCCCCACGCCAATAATCTGAATAAACACTACTCAATCAACCTCCACCATTTATGTATGCGTTCAACGATATTCAATACCGTTATATATTTTTAAAATCATATAGTTAATGATTAAATTTACATTTACATCCTTCATTATTACCACAGAATTCACACTCAAGAACTTTCCCCTTATTTCTTCTGGCTCTGTACTCAACCTCTAGTTCGTTTTACTAACACTAATTAATGACTTGTGACCTTTGCCCTACCGATGCCCACCCATCCATGAAATTAGACCCCTACCCAATCGTAGGGATCCAAACGATGCGAAGCATCTACGCACTAAGTGAACTTAAGGCACTAAAGCTTCTAATACATTTAGAGCATGCATAGCATGTAAGGTATTTCTGTAGTACTAGCGTAGAGGACGGAATTGTTCTGGAGGAAACGAAGTGGTCGCCTTTGTCCCCGGATTTCTACCGCAGTAGGCGGTATCCAATCAGGAAATCCGGGGACAACAGCGATCGGAAGAACAATCCGTTCTCGCAGCGGTCTTCGAAGCATCCACCAAAGCATTCTTCAAAGCATATTCCCTAAAGGAGCTTCCCCGAATAATACCCTGCATCCTTCCATCCCCCACAAATACAAAAAGGGCGTCAAATTTCACGCCCTTTCACTTATACGACCAAATACTGCGCCGCCTGCTCGCACTCAATACATTTCACTGGGGGATCCCAGTCGGAGAACTCGGTTTCCTTCAAATCCACAATGTCCGGTGCATCTTCATATTCATCAACGAAACTGTCAATCGCGAACTCTACATGATCTTTGCATACAACGTACATGAACGAAAGCATCCTCTCTGTCCTACACTCTGCTGTTTTTTATCTATTATAACCCGAAATCGCCTATAACACATCCACAATCTACATAGATTTCATCAGCTATCTATCACAAGTCACTGATTTCCGTCATTTTATTCCGCTGGTTTATCACTAAGCTTCAATGTCACAACCTTCAATTCACCCTCACGATAAAAGGTTACACTCAGCTCATCACCGATTTTCGATTGATCATAGAGGAACTTACGAAGTTCCATGGTCGACGTAATCGGTTCATTATCGAACTTCGTGATGACGTCATTCAACTTCAAGCCCGCTTCTAACGCAGGACCGACAGCATCCAACACGACAACACCTTCTTTTACATCGCTAGGTAATTTCAAGCTCTTACGTTCATCCGCATCTAATGG
>Ga0153923_100368_pt1 | contig 15329 bp, 13 predicted proteins | sample TSNJ007MetaG_FD_104682 | JGI IMG/M metagenome (GOLD analysis project Ga0153923, IMG submission 104682) | Attine ant fungus gardens microbial communities from New Jersey, USA - TSNJ007 MetaG | ecosystem: Host-associated > Fungi > Mycelium > Unclassified | place: USA: New Jersey, Brendon T. Byrne... | reverse complement strand
TTCATCTTCTGGATTGTTAAGTTTGTAGTTCTCCAAAAATTCATTGTAAAGCTTAACACTTACGGATTGTTCTGCTGGACGGTTGTTTGCTTTGATAAATAAAACATTAGACATTATGATTGCTCCCTTGGATGTGTGTATTTAATATTAACTATAAATAATATAGCATGTATTTTTTTGTTTGTAAATTATTTTTTTGTGATTTTTTTGGGGGGAAAAGAGTATTTTATAAAGGAACAAGAGTTTGAATAATAGAAATCCCGGTTAATAAACTTACAAGCAAACAGGAAAATATTCCCTATATTCATAAGGATCTGAATGAATTAAAAGGAGCGATGGACATGTCCATTGATCGGTTTATCATTAAGAAATTGGATAGCTGTCACGAAGAGCATACACGCCAAAATTTAGTGAGTCTCTTTAAACTTCGAATACAGAAAGCTGAAAAAGCAGAGAATAAGAACTATAAGATTAGCTGATATTGTCCCATACTGGTGTAATCATTCATTACTAAAGCTGCAAAACTTAAAAACAGCAAGTCTCTTTCAGAGACTTGCTGTTTTGTCTGCCAAAGGATAAAAGAAACTTTACAAAAAAACTACCCCTCTATTAATAGAGGGATAGCGCCAATGAATCATTCTCACTATAACTGTGCAATATAGCCTCAGAGCCTTTAATTTCGATACTAATTAATGAATTCAGGCATTTCTGGATAGCATTCTTGCCCTTTTGAATTTTGAGCTCCAACGTACTGTTAAGTAATCTAAGTACTTTTTGAGTGGGCTGTTTATTTTCTGTTGTGAAATACACAGGTACAAGTTTGTTCTGAAATGTGATGAGCATTCTCATTTTGAAGACACCTCGCTAAAAGTATTTCATGTTAATGATAATACCCTTTGTTTCTTAATTTTACCTTAAAATTAGCTTATGATAACATAAAGATTGTTAGATTAATATACATATATATGAAATACAGGAAGGATACAATGATGTGAATGACAATGGATTGGCCGATTTAACGCATTTTTTATTTCCAGATGAAGTAATGGGGCAAGCGGTTCTGGATCAGTTACATACAGGTTTAAACGCAGAACGGATCTGTAGATTGAAATATAAAGAGAAGGAGGAAATGAAGGATCTGTGTCTGCAAATACATAAAGACCGGATACTAGTAATCTGCAATAGTAACCCGGAAACCCTGCCCTATGAATTAAAGGATGAAAGTGAAACGGAGAGCTTTTGTCTTCAGTTGTTCGAATGTGAGAACATGAAGGAGCTCTTTAATCACGGGATTCCGGCATTACTAATGTCAAAAAGAAAATTTGAGGAGCTGAAAAAAAGCTCATGCTCATCCACGCTGCAAATGCTCTCAGATTGTTTAGCAGCAGAGACAGGGGATGATGTACATTCCATCCAACTAGCACGGGTAATGAAGTGCTTCATGGCGGAAGGAGAATTACGACTCTGTACGTCCAGTGACAGTGGATGGAGCTTCCAGAAAGCACGCTTCTTAGGCGATCATTCCAGTGGCTGGTTGTTACGAATGAGCAGTGATCCATCCAAAGACTGGCTTATAGCCCTCCCGATTACAAAAGCTCAATTATGTGGGTCAGTAACAAAGTGGGTGTTACATTCTTCCGCATTTCTCACTCCACAATAGCAGTTGAATAAGGAGGGAGGGTAAGTTGATCTGAATTCAAGATCGATTTGACAGCAATCGTCTTTAGGATCTTGGAGTAAGAGAAACCCTCGACATTGGGTTGTAGTACAATGGTTTGTTCTTCGCCAGTAAGGTTATGAACGACGAGCACCTGATCCTGTGTTGTTAGTCGTTCGTAAGCCATAACCCCGGGATTGCCTGAAGCAAAGTCACGGATTCCGCCATCCCGGAGCGCAGGAATCTCATTTCTTAGCGCAATAAGCTTGCGATATCTTTCTAGCATTGAATCACTGTCATTCAGCTGGCTCTCAACATCAACGTTAATCGCACCCGCATTATTACGTCCGGCCTCCCAAGTAGTCTGCCCCTCTCCTTGATCGGCTGCACCCCATCTCATAGGCTCTCGAAGTCCTTCATCTGGCTTCACACCGCGCATTCCAATTTCTTCACCATAATAGATAAAAGGATTCCCAGGCAAAGTTAACAGTAGGGCTGCTGCCATTTTTGCATGATTCGGGTTATTGTCTAATTGACTCATGACTCTGTTTTGATCATGATTCGTCAAGAAAGTAGCATCGGTAAATTGGTTATCGGATATTTTGGAATACAATTTATAGGTTCGTTCCAGCGTAAAGGCCGTCCCACTGTCTTTTTCAGTTTTTACAGAGTTCACCAGTGTTTCTGCTAAGCCAAAGTTAAAGCTTGAGTTAAAAGCTTGATCTAAATAAGCTCCGACAGTGACAGCAGAATTCTCCCAGACCTCGCCAACTATATATGCCTCTGGATTTACTTCATTCATAGCCTTGCGGAACTCCTGCCACCAGGACACATTTTTAGCGGTAGTAGCCTCACTTTTATCACTCAAAAGATCTTCGTAGATATGCTTCGCAGCATCTAGTCGGAAGCCATCCACACCTTGCTCAAGCCAAAACTTTCCGATGTCCTTCATTTCAGTACGAACTTCTGCATTATCGAAATTCAGATCAGGCATGCCTTCCCAAAATCCGCCCAGATAATGACTGCCAAGGATAGAATGCCACGCACTGCCACCGCCAGCAGCGCTGGCTCCATTTGCGGGACGACCTTGATCTTCAGCCCAGACGTACCAATCGCGATATTTGCTGTCACTGTTTTTAGCCGAGTCTACGAACCATGGGTGTTCTTTGGAGGTATGATTCACAACCAAATCCATAATTATTTTTATTCCTCGTTTATGCGCTTCTTTAATTAGCTCCTGCATATCCTCAATCGTCCCATAATCAGGATTAATCGCACGATAATCGGTTACATCATATCCATGATAGCTTGGTGATGGGTTGATGGGCATGAGCCAAATCCCGCCAATCCCCAAATCAGTCGTGGTTTCAGGATTCCCATCATTTAAGTAATCCAGCTTTTGGGTGATCCCTTTTAGATCTCCAATGCCATCGCCGTCTGAATCATAGAAGGAACGAACAAATAATTCATAATAAACAGCGGAAGGTTGTTCATCCGTCTTATTTATCAATGCTTGAGGTGTAGCGGTGCTCTGAATGGAGTCTGCTTTAGGGGAGGGCGTGGCAATGGATGTTTTGTTGCTTTGATTACCAGAACAACCGGACAGCAGTAATGTCGTTAGACTGATGCCCACCAGAGAGCATATTGTGATTTTTTTGGTTTTGAATGTAACACCTTTATACATATGTAATAACTCCTTCTATTGCAAATTTTCTGATTTCAAGAAATGGAAAGCGCTTTATTTCCTATAGTACTCGAATGCATCCCCATTGGTAAAACGTTTGCACAGATACAAAAACAGCAAATTAAACGATATTTATCCATTCCTCCAATAAAAGTCGCTAGTATCATGGTTATTCTTGGATTTCCCTAGGTTATTGGAGGTTTTAACCTTTTCATAGGCATCTGCATATGCTTTAAGCAAGGGCGAAGGACCCGGTAAGAAAGGAGAATGAAGAATGAAGATTAGGAAAAAGCTGTCATTGTCGCTCATGATCATTACTTTATGCTTTTCAGTGCTTGCCGGTTGCGGCGGAAAGTCAGAGTTGGTAAAGGTGAAGATTGGTGAAGTCACCCGTTCTGTCTTTTATGCACCCGAATATGTTGCCTTATCACAAAATTTCTTTAAAGACGAAGGACTTGACGTAGAGCTACAGACGATCCCCGGTGGAGATAAAACCATGACTGCACTCCTCTCAGGTGCCATCGATGTTGCATTGGTAGGTTCTGAAACCTCCATTTATGTGTATCAACAGGGTTCAGATGATCCGGTTATTAATTTTGCACAGCTTACTCAGAGGGATGGAACGTTCCTGTTTGCCCGTAAAGCTGACGGAGCGTTTAACTGGGATAAAGTGAAGGGTTCTACCTTCCTGGGGCAAAGAAAAGGCGGAATGCCACAAATGGCAGGTGCGTTTACTTTATCTAAAAAAGGAATAGATCCTACCAAAGACATTACCTTGATCCAAAATATTGACTTTGCTAATATTGCTGGTGCTTTTGCTTCAGGTACAGGCGATTATGTGCAGCTGTTTGAACCACAGGCTTCAATCTTTGAACGTGAGAACCGAGGGGCAGTAGTGGCTTCGTTTGGTGTGGAAAGCGGCTATTTACCGTACACCGTGTTTATGTCTAAGAACAGCTATATTAGTAAAAATGGAGATACGGTACAGAAGTTCACAAATGCGATCCAGCGTGCTCAGCTTTGGGTGAAGGAACATAGCCCTGAAGAAATTGCGGATGCGATAATGACTTATTTTGATAAGACAGATAAAGATATCGTCGTTTCTGCAGTCAAACGTTATAAGGAACAGGATACCTATGCGGTTAATCCAATTATAGATCAAGAAGAATGGAACAATTTGCTCGATGTCATTGATAATGCTGGTGAGCTTAAAGAACGCGTTCCCTCTGACAAAATAGTGAATAACAGTTTTGCTGAGAAAGCTGAGAAAAGCATAAAGAGCAGCACTTCAAAATAAGAGAGAACCAAAGATCCTAAATTAGATGTGTAAAATTGAAGGAGGGGCTGACAATGCTTCCAGTAGTGCAATTAAAGGGAGTAACGCATGCCTATCTTGGCGACCGTGAAGCTTCACTGGCCGTTGAGGACCTGAACCTTAATGTCGAGCAAGGGGAGTTCGTTAGCTTAGTCGGACCAAGTGGTTGCGGTAAGACGACTCTCCTATCGATTATTGCAGGACTGCTGCAGCCATCTCAAGGCGAAGTGTTCGTAAATGGAGAGCCCATTATGGGACCCTCACCAGAGGTTGGGTATATGCTGCAGCAGGATTATCTTTTTCCTTGGCGGAGTATTCTGGACAATGCCATTCTAGGACTAGAGCTGACTGGAAACTTGAACGAGGAGAGCAAAAAGCGGACGTTGGAGCTACTTCAAGAGATGGGCTTAGAAGGCAAAGAGCACGCCCTTCCTACTCAGTTATCAGGTGGGATGCGGCAGAGAGTGGCTCTGGTACGAACCTTGGCAACGAATCCTGGACTCCTTCTACTAGACGAGCCGTTCTCGGCACTTGATTACCAGATCAAATTACAGCTGGAAGATTTGGTCTCTGAGACCTTACGCAGCAGGGGGACAACTGCGATATTAGTTACTCATGATCTATCTGAGGCCATTGCGGTAAGCAGCAGTGTTATTCTTCTACAACGAAATCCAGGGAAGATCCGAAAAGTATTTTCAGTGCCAGAGCAAATCCGGTCAGCACCTCCGCTATTTGCACGTGATCAGCCAGGCTTTTCGGAGCTTTTTCATGAAATATGGAAAGAGATGGAGATTGCAGGGAGGGAAAGCTAATGAAGCATACGGAGCAATCGGGGTTATTAGCTTCCCGTGAACAGTGGCTACAACAATTGCATGGCGATTATAAAAAAACGAAGCACCGCTGGCGCAATCAGGTGATTGTTGTAAGGAGCAGCCTGTTACTGCTGTTTTTTGTTCTCTGGGAAGCTGGCGCAAGAATGGGCTGGATTGATGAGTTATTATTCAGCTATCCCACAAAAATCTTCCGGCAGATCTGGGGAGATATGGTCAGTGGAAGCTTGTGGCCGCATCTGGGGATGACGGTAGGTGAGACTGCGGTAGGCTTTGTACTAGGAACGCTATTAGGGACACTTCTTGCTGTGATCATTTGGTGGTCTCCTTTTTTATCAGCAGTGCTTGATCCGTATATGGTCGTATTTAACAGTATGCCGAAGGTGGCGCTGGGGCCGATTTTTATCGTCATGTTCGGAGCCGGATTCACTGCTATCGTTGTTACTACTTTATCTATAACGGTTATTATAACGACGCTTGTTGTGTACAATAGTTTTTGCAGTGTGGATCCGAATCTGGTCAAGGTGGTTCGTTCCTTCGGAGCTTCCAGAGTTCAGGTGTTCTTTAAAGTAATTCTTCCAGCCTCGTTCCCGACGGTGGTCTCCACCTTAAAGGTGAATGTGGGGATGTCATGGGTAGGAGTTATCGTAGGGGAGTTCCTGGTCGCTAAATCGGGTCTGGGTTATCTGATTATTTATGGTTTCCAGGTCTTTAATTTCACGTTAGTGATGTCCAGTCTTTTGATTATCGCGGCCGTGGCTACAGCAATGTATCAATTAGTGGTATATCTTGAGAAGCGGCTGTTATCCCGGCGATGAACCTTATGTAATATTGTGTCCGTACACAAAATCTTGTAACATGTCTATATCTTTACCTATTTATTGGGTTAGTGCTTGTAAGGAGAGATAAGGCTATGGGATTTCGTGTGATAAAAACAGCAGCAGCTACGTTATTATCCGTACTAGTTGCGTCTGCAGTGGGTATACCTAATGCGCAGAGTGCAGGCTTGCTGGCAATTTTGGGTGTAGAGGTTACTTTGAAAAGGAGTTTCCGAACGATAACGGCTCGTTTTTTAGCCTCGCTCGTGGGACTCTTTTTTGGCTGCATCCTATTCTGGCTTCTAGGGTTCCATTACTGGGTGCTCGGGCTGTATGTACTCGTGGGCTTTCCGATGATTGTAAAGTCTGGCTACAAAGAAGGAATTGTCACCAGCTCGGTTATCGTGTTTCGCGTGTTTGGACAAGCTGAACTATCGCTCCATGTCCTGTTGCAGCAAATAGAGCTTCTGGCTATTGGGCTCGGTTCAGCAGGGCTGGTAAACTTGATTTACATGCCTCAGACTGGTGGGGTCATTTATGGAATCCGTAAGGAAGTGGATCGCTATTTTTCGGTTATTTTTACCCAGATGGCCCGAACGCTTCGAGATCCTGCTTATATTTGGGACGGCAAAGAATTAATTGACGCAGATAATACAGTGCAGCGGGGATTAACGGCAGCTACCCGTGAGATGGAGAATCATGTTATTCATCCTGATGAAGCATGGAATGTTTATTTCTACATGCGGAAGGAGCAACTGGAATCGATTCAAAGTATGATGCAGCTGCTTTCTCAAGTGTATCGCCATTTACCGCATGGGGAGATGGTTGCTGAGTTATTTGACCAGCTTAGCGGGGATGTGCTTGCGGAAGAATATACTGGACGAACTGAACATTTACTGGACGAGCTAACAAGAGAATTTGAAGAAATGGATCTGCCAGAGACACGTGAGGAATTTGAAGTGCGCTCAGCTATTCTTCAGTTATGCAGGGAACTGGCACTTTATTTAAAGATCGCTAAGCGGCATAAAATCCCGGTCAGTTACAAGCCGGAGAAACGTTTGAAGATTCGAAATAAGGCTTAAATTAAGGCTTTAATAAACTGAAGTATTAACTATCTCTGTCAAAATCACGATAAGATATGTATGAGCTAAAAGTTGATCACAGGATATGATTAACGATTTTATGGTGAGTTCAAATAATAGCAGGAAGTTCGGTAGTCGAATTTTCCGCATTGGCAGGTGAGGCGTATGGACAAAGTTATGGAATCATTTATAGGAAAACAGCTTATAGCTAACCTTTTTAATGACAAAGGAGTATTTGTTTTACCCGCATTGACTTTATTAAGTGCTGAGCATATACGATTAATCAATCAACATAAGATCACCCTAGAGTCTCATGACGTCGTACAGCTGGATAGCGCGGAATTTTTCCAACTTGCAATCGATGATTGCACAGCTGCGATAGAGAATATTTTTGAACAGCTTCGTCATAACAAAAACAAACGAATTCCTATGCTTGAAGTTAGAAATGAAGTCATTCCGTTTATTCAGCAGGTAAGTGAAAAGAATGACTTCTACGGCGTATTGGCTGCATTGCAGTCCAAGGATGATTATACATACAGACATAATGTAGCGGTTGGTATTTTATCTACATTGCTAGGGAAATGGCTAAAATTAAAGCCTGAGGATTTGAGTATGCTGACGATCGCAGCGACCCTTCATGATATCGGAAAAATGAGGATTCCGGATGAATTATTAACCCGGCCAGGCCCGTTGACCGCAGAGGAGTATCAGCTTATGAAAAAGCATACGACCTATGGTTACGAGATGATCCGGGACACTATTGGAACCAATCATTTGCAAGCGCTCGTCGCCCTGCAGCATCATGAAAGAATGGACGGCAGTGGTTATCCATTCGGCGTACTTGGGAATCGCATCACTGATTTCAGTAAAATTGTTGCAGTAGCAGACGTGTTCCATGCGATGACATCCGACCGGTTTTATCGTAAAGCTTCACCTCTTTATGAAGTGTTGCTGCAGATGGAGGAAAACGTATTTGGCAAGCTTGACCCTTATATTTGTAGAGTCTTTATTAATAAGTTAATGCAGTCAATGATAGGGAATGAAGTGGAATTGACAGATGGACGGACAGGAAAAATCATTATGATTCTTGCTACTGATCCACTGCGTCCCCTCGTGAATATTGATGACGATTTTATTGACCTGAGCAAACATAGATCTATTGGTATTATGCGCGTAATCCCGCAATAGCGGGCTTTATAAGGTTTTTTTAACGTTCAGAATGGATATGTATCAGGCTGGACCATTTTTATAATCTACTCATATCTGTACAAATTTTGAAATAAAATGAACTATAAGTCTTCTGATAAGACCCTCTGGAGGGCTTACTCAAATTTATTTATAGACTAACAATCAACAAATGCCTAGAACCTGCATACACTTGATAGTGAATGATTGTATGGAGGAGGTTTAAAGATGTCATTAAGCCATAAACGTCAAACAAGGGAGATCATTACGAAGGCAATTTGCGGCAAAGGTCGTAAGTTCTCTACAGCAACCCATACCGTGACTCCGCCACATCACCCGACTAGTATTCTGGGGGCTTGGATTATCAACCACCAGTACGAAGCGGTTGCCGCCGGGAACGGAATCGAAGTAATTGGTACTTACGATGTAAACATCTGGTACTCGTACGACAAGAACAAGCAGACCGAGGTAGCTAAAGAAACGGTCTCCTATGTGGAGCTCATTCCGCTTTCCTACCTGGACACGAGACACCGCACTTCTACCGTTGAGGTCTCTGCGGAGGCAACGCAGGAACCCAACTGTGTAGAAGCGGGCGTATCGCCAGGCGGAGGCAGTGTGACACTTCGCGTAGAGCGCGAATTCGAAGTGGAGTTGGTGGCTGAGACCAAAGTCCGTGTGTATGTCACTGAGCAAAGCGATGATCCAGAAGACAAGGATTATGATTTTGAAGGTGATAGCTTCGATTACGATGATCTAGACCCTGACAATCTGGATGATGAACTGTAAGGAAGGATACGCCGCCGTTAACTGAGTACTGATGGGTTATGGTCCATTATATGTAGGGAGGGCGGCGGCGTAGAGGGCGAATGCCCTCCTTTTTTTTATTTATTTTTAGAATTAAAAATGGAACCTGAGTGGATTAAGAACAACCTGGTTTGTATGAATGGGCAAGAAGTGCTACTGCAGGGCTTTCAATCTTGGGCTGCGATGGATGGAGGGGCAGGAGAATGAATGAGGGGTTTAAGGTGTATTCGGGATTGTCATCAGCACAAAGAGAGTCCAGATTATTTCGGAGCGGGATTGAAGCGACGCTTACTTCGTCTAGTAAGCAGGAACTGTTGCGAATGAAGGGCTCAGAAGCATCTCTGCGGAGAAACCAGATCTCTGGTGAAAGCAATCGCTTAGAAGATACATATGATACTCTACCTTCCGATAAGGCCCATAAACAGTGCTATAACATACTCGTGTATAATTTGAGCGTTCTGCAGATCACTCCACTAGGAGCAGGCCCAGGTATGCGTGCAGCCTCCGATTTGCTAGCCGGGGCTGTGCGAATGGATAGAGTCGATAGCAGCGAATCAATGGGGGCTGCACCAGGAGTATGGCGTGGAGTAATGAAATTACTTCAGCGTATTGCTGTTCGGACTTTGTACAGCTTGGGGCTGGATAGCGGTGAGGTCATGCTGAGGGCAATGGGAAACCGGAGGTATGTCGTGGAGGGAGTCACTCCATTACTACAGAGTTCCGGCAAATCATTGCCAGAGCCTTATCGTTCCGCAGCATTATCGCTGGAACGGAGCCTTGCTCTGGAGCAGCCAGGCCGCCGCGGCCTGCTCATGGGTATGGACCCGGAGTTTATTATCCTCCGGGAGTCCACGGGCCGCGTCGTGCCTGCGTCGCGGTACCTGCCCACGGACGGCGTCGCAGGCTGCGACGCCGGACCTCCGGGAACGCGCGGCGCGTTCCCGGTCGCCGAGCTGCGCCCCCAGCCGCGCGGGGAACCACGCGCGCTGCTGGCGCAGCTGATGTCCGCCGCGGCTACGGCGGACCGGCTCATCGCCGACCGCACGCTGCGCTGGCGGGCGGGAGGCATGCCGCTGACGGGCTGGGCCCTCGGCGGCCATTTGCACTTCAGCGGCGTGACGCTGACGGCGCCGCTCTTGCGCGCGCTCGACAACTATCTCGCGCTGCCGATGCTTTTGCTTGAGGACGTCCGCGCGGGAGCGCGTCGTCCTCGTTACGGCGTGCTCGGCGATTTCCGGATTCAGCCGCATGGCGGCTTTGAGTACCGGACTTTGCCGAGCTTCCTGGTATCCCCGGTCATCGCTAAAGGCGCGGTCTATCTGGCTCACCTTATCGTGAGCCATTATGAAGACCTGACGCTGCGCCCGCTTGACCGGGAAGACCTGCATATCGCCTACTACGGCGGCGATAAATCCTCGCTGCGCGACGCAGTACCCCCTCTGCTGGCGCAGCTACGCTCTCTAGGCGGCTACGAGAAGGCCGCCCAATACATAGAGCCTTTATTTCAGTATATCGCCTCTAAACGAACGTGGGATGAATCTCGCGATATCCGTGAGCTGTGGTGCAGCAAAGTTAAAGCTTGAGCTTATATTTCAAAATATTAGAAAGTATTAGTTTTTCACATATCCCTTATATCTAATATTTCTCGCATAAACGCTTACCGTCTTAATAAGGACGCCGAAGGCGTTTATGCTTGTCTACATGTACATGATGCTCCAAGAGCCGATATCTTGAAATCCAAGTCGTTTGTAAATGACCCCAGCATGAGGGTTGTCATAAAAGAGGCATAAAGATTTCCCTTCAGAGAGTAAGTCTGTGCATAGCTGTGCAACTACGCTTGTAGCTAATCCTTGCTCTCTGAATGCTTGATGAGTGGCAACCCCTACGATCATAGCTGACATGGAATTTTCCGCTGATGTTGAGGCCGTTGTAATCACCTGATCTTCACGTTTCATATAATACGTACGGCCAGTGCCAGTCGCCAATGTTTTACGTAGGCTAGTTCTCGATCCATCCCGACTGCTTTCAAACTCTTCTATTGTATCCGTAAGCGAACAAATCGCTTCCACATCCTGGATGGTTGCTTTATTAATGTTATCAACGGAAGAAGAGTACTGTTTAATTTTGGTATTCATTTCCTTAAGCTCAGCAAAGTACAATTGCTTTTCTTCTTTAAAGTTAATTACTCCGTCAAAAGCTTTTACCACTTCGGTTACACCAGAAATCATATGAATTTCGTTATCTTGTCGCATGATTGTAGCGAATCCTTCCACATCAAACGGCCCATCCGCGTAAGGAAGATAGCTTCTATAGAAACGTAATAGAACGGCTTTTATAAGGCCGTCAGATGGATCTATCTCTCCCCACAATGCCATAAAATCCTGTTCAAACCCGAAATTCTCTACATCTCCAATGATGAACAAATTAAGAGCAGGCTCTTTCTGTAGCAATGCCATTAGAAGTTCCCGATCATCCTCCATAAGTCTTCGTATCATTTGATATTCTCCTTTAATTTTCTTATGATCTAACGCTCTGTGTTAAGATTTTACAATATTAAAATGCAGAAGAATACACCTCTTTCTAATGAACGATGGATGCTTGAAATATAAACAAAAGGTACTACCCATTGAGCTTCAGTAATAGTGTCGGATTTCGTGATTTTTTGTCTGAGGATCGAGAAGAATGAACTTCTATGCGGTTGCAGGGTGACTTTGTACGCAAATTTTCTGTTATAATGGAGGACAGCAATAAATAGGCATGGAGGTTGACCATGGCACAATATACGCCGATGATTGAGCAATATTTAAAAGTGAAGGAAGGGGCAAAGGATGCCTTCCTATTTTTTAGACTGGGCGATTTCTATGAAATGTTCTTTGAAGATGCCATTTTGGCTTCCAAGGAGCTTGAAATTACGTTGACAGGTCGCGAAGGCGGGGGCGCAGAGAAGATCCCGATGTGTGGAGTACCTTATCACGCCGCCGAGGGTTATATTCAACGCCTGATTGAAAAAGGATATAAAGTCGCTATTTGTGAGCAATTAGAGGATGCTTCTGTCACAAAGGGAATGGTGAAACGGGATATCGTACGTGTCGTGACACCTGGAACAGTTATGGATGGAAAAATCATTGCCGACAAAAGCAACAATTATCTTGTTTGTGTAACCGAAAGTGATGGGATGATGGCATTAGCTGCATGTGATTTAACTACAGGTGAATTGTATGTTACTTCAGTTTTATCTGGTGCAGAGTGGCTGCGCGATGAGATTGGCATTTATGAACCGGCTGAGATCATCGGAGACCCGACGTTATTGGAGCTTTTACGTAGTGAAACGCCTCTGTTGGCGAAACCTGTTGTGTACACACCTTGGGAGAAACGTGAGGAGGAGCTGGCACGTCGACAATTCGGTGAAGCCGCATGGGTTCGTCTGGAGAAAGAACGTGGACAATGTCTAGCGCTGCTAATCTCCTATCTAAACGAGACGCAACGGCGTTCAATGGGACAACTTAGTCAAATTTCTCCTTATGAACCAGGTAATTATATGATTCTTGATCCGTTCACACGCCGAAATCTGGAGCTAACAGAGACGGTCCGAGAACGTTCTAAAAAAGGATCTCTTCTATGGCTACTAGACCGTACCGAAACATCCATGGGTGCGCGATTGTTACGTCGTAGAATAGATAAGCCGCTGTTGCAGCGCGCTCCGATCGAACGTCGCCTAGAAGCAGTTGATTATTTGTACAACCAGTTTATTGTTCGAGAGGACCTGCGTTTAGCGTTGAAGGAAATTTATGACTTAGAGCGGCTGGTAGGTCGTATTGCCTTTGGTAGTGCGAATGGTCGTGACATGAATGCCTTAAAGCTATCATTGGCACAAATCCCTGCTTTGAAGGAATTATGTATGACTTCGGGATCTGCAACCCTACGCGAGATCGGTGCTAGCATGGATGAATGTGCCGAGATACGGGAGGATATAGATCGAGCAATTGTTGAAGATGCGCCGGTGTCCGTGCGAGACGGAGGGATTATCCGTTCTGGTTATCATGCCAGGTTGGACGAGCTGCGGGAAGCTAGTAGTAATGGTAAACGTTGGATCGCCGAACTGGAAGCGAAAGAACGGCAAGCCACAGGCATCAAATCACTGAAGATCGGATATAACAAAATCTTCGGTTATTTCATAGAAATCACCAAATCTAATCTGGCTTCGTTGCCGGAAGGGCGTTATGAACGTAAGCAGACGCTTGCAAATGCAGAGCGATTTGTTACACCTGAGCTTAAAGAGAAAGAGGCACTGATTCTTGAAGCGCAAGATAAAATGACAGATTTGGAGTACAGCCTGTTTACTGAACTGCGTGATCGAATCAGCGGTCAAATTCCGCGACTGCAGAATCTTGCGGAAAAGGTAGCAGAGATTGATGTGTATCAATGTCTGGCAGCCGTCAGTGCCGAGCATCGCTTTGTAAAACCTGTTCTATCGGATGGGTACGATCTTCGACTTAAAGGTGGTCGTCATCCTGTCGTGGAGGCTGTGTTAAAGGACTCGGCATTTATAGCAAACGGAAGTACGCTAAGTAAGGAAGATGGAAATATTCTTTTGATCACTGGTCCTAATATGGCTGGGAAAAGTACCTATATGCGGCAGGTTGCACTCATTTGTATTATGGCTCAAATTGGCTGTTTCGTTCCGGCGACCAGTGCAGAAGTTCCGCTAATTGATCGAATCTTTACACGTATTGGGGCAGCTGATGATTTGATCGGAGGTCAGAGTACATTTATGGTAGAAATGGCTGACATACAGGTCATGACAGAAAAAGCAACAGCCCGGAGTTTAATTATCATTGATGAGCTTGGTAGAGGAACATCGACGAGTGAGGGCATGGCGATTGCACAAGCGGTAATTGAGTATGTGCACGATACCATTTCTTGCAAAGCTTTAGTTTCGACGCATTTTCATGAATTGGCCCACTTAGAAGAAAGCCTTAAAGGGCTTAAGAATTACTCTATGGCCGTACAGGAGAGCGGGGATAAAGTAAACTTCCTGCGTAAGCTTGTTCCGGGAGCGGCAGACAGTAGCTATGGGATTTATTGTGCACGCCTAGCAGGGCTTCCTGAAGGGATCATTGATCGTGCTTACGGTCTGCTTCAGAGTATCGAGCAGGCGGCTCATCCAGGTGGTTCCTCTATTCATTATGGGGGTGGACTAGAAAGTCAGGCCGCTTCAAAAGAGGTCGCAACTACATCTATCCAACAACCCGATAGTGTCATCGCAGAAACTTCGGGGATTCCTGCAGACTCCTATTCATCAATAGCAGATGAAGTAGTTCAACTGTCTATCTTTGGCGAGGAAGAACCACGTAAGAATCGGAAGGGTAGTGCAAATCAGTCGGCTGTAGTAACTGAAGTACAAGAGAATCCTGCGATAAAAGAATTCATCACTTCTGTGCGTAACGCAGATCTTATGAATATGACTCCGCTTCAGGCTATGAGTCTGCTGAACGACCTGAAGATGAAAGCAAAGGATCTTTAATTATTGATTGCCTAAATAAGAGGTGAATGAAATTGGCCAAAATTCATATATTGGACGAGCATATTGCCAACCAGATTGCTGCGGGTGAAGTTGTAGAGCGACCAGCTTCTGTTGTGAAGGAGCTAGTTGAGAATGCTATTGACGCAGGAAGCACAAGGATTGAGGTTTCGGTGGAGGAAGGCGGTTTACAGAGCATCCGAGTAAAAGATAACGGCTCGGGGATCGAGCCTGAGGATTGCGAGACCGCCTTTTATCGTCATGCCACAAGTAAAATCGCTAATGGGCGTGATCTATTCCAGATCACTAGCTTAGGGTTCCGTGGTGAGGCGCTCCCCAGTATTGCTGCGGTATCCAAAGTCTCTCTTCTAACGGCTACTGCCGATGACGGCAAAGGACGCCTGATTGATATTGAGGGTGGTAATTTAATTCG
>Ga0153923_100366_pt1 | contig 15461 bp, 13 predicted proteins | sample TSNJ007MetaG_FD_104682 | JGI IMG/M metagenome (GOLD analysis project Ga0153923, IMG submission 104682) | Attine ant fungus gardens microbial communities from New Jersey, USA - TSNJ007 MetaG | ecosystem: Host-associated > Fungi > Mycelium > Unclassified | place: USA: New Jersey, Brendon T. Byrne... | reverse complement strand
TCTATTTATTTGTTAAAGATCAACTTTTTATTGTACTGTGATAAAGTGAGAAGAGACACAATTGTAGGGAGATTAATGTCATTAATGTGGGCACTTTAGTGTCCTTGGACAATTGTAAGATGACAAGAATATAGTCCGATTAATGTCCGTGTAGATTGCGGTTTTTTTGTTTTATCGGAACAGATTCTTGTCATTAAGCATTGTCAAGAATCTGTTCCGATTGCCGTTTGAGGCCAAGAATATAGTCCGATTGCCGTTTGGCTGAAACTAATTATTTCTTTTATCTTGGAATCCGAGAATAAAGTTACATTACATTATTTTGAAATGTGATTTCCTCCTAATAGAATGATACTGAAGACGATTTAGACTTACTTTAATTGTACTTATCTAACTTCTTCTAAACGGGACATCTTTTTTACTTAATAATTTCAGACAATTCATTCAAATTAGTGGGAAAAGCTGATTATGTATTTAAGCAGGTGGCTGGAGAGGTGCTTTTGTTTGATCGAATTACTGTGTTGTTTGGCAATAACGGTAGCGGAAAATCCACTTTACTCAATGTAATTTCCAACAAGCTAGGAATCTACCGATGATGATTAAGCTAACGGGCAGGATAACGTAAATATCAATAAAATTGATTATATAAATAGTTTACCTAGAAATTAGATGGAATTTTATAGTAAAATTTAAGGCAGAAAAGCTGAAAGGAGCGATGTATCAATGTTAAACAAGGTGGTTATCATTTAAGTCCACAGAAGGATTCTCTCATTTTTGGGTTTCTTCTGTGGTAATTTCAGTGTGAGAAGTCGTTGCAAGAATTTTGACTGGAGGAGATATTATAAATTATAACGAGGTTGTTAATATCAGTGATGAGTATTTACTTCCATTAATATCAGAGTTGTTCGGATTAGAAGGTTATGAAATCCAACTTATTCCGGCACATGAAGGAGGGCGGAATCTCGTTTATACCTGTGAAAGAGAGGCTGCCGACGCAAAAATACTAAGAATCGCTTTCTTACCTGACAGGAACCGGGAAGATTTACTAGGAGAAATTGAGTATATCAAGTATTTATTCGAGCACGGAGGAAGTGTCTCGGATGTAGTCAGCTCTAGCAAAGGGAATTGGCTGGTAGAGATTACTCATGATAATCATACCTTTTTTGTCTGCCTGTTTGAAAAGGCTAAGGGAAAAATGCTTGTAGAAAATAATTATCAGTACCGGGAAGGGGCTCCAATTACCGAATATTATTATAATTGCGGTAAAGTCCTGGGAAAAATGCACCAAATATCGAAAAGCTATACGCCTGTCCATCGCCGGCACAGTTTTTTTGACAAATTCAATGCCGATTATATAGATAAACTGATACCCGACTCATTATCTCTGCTAAAAGAGAAGCTGGTAGAGCTCCTTAAAACCTTAGAAGAATTGGATGGGGACCATGAGACTTACGGGATGATCCATTTTGATTACAACGATGGGAATTATTCGATAGATTTTGATACTGGGCAAATAACCGTATATGATTTCGATAATTCATGTTTCGGCTGGTATATGTATGACCTAGCAGATCTCTGGACAAACGGATTGGGCTGGATACAATTTGAACCAGATGCCGGTAAACGCAAAAAGTTTATGGATGATTATTTTGAAACAGTCCTCGCGGGATACAATTCCGAGACCAAAATTGAAAATTCGATGTTGGATAAGTTACCCTTATTTATTCAAGTCACCCTCTTGGAAAATATTATAGGTGAATTTGAGGAAATGCAGAGTACCGGTGAGGAACCAAACTGTGACGAGGAACTGTCATATCTCATAAAATGTTTGGAAGACGATATCCCATATAAGGGATTTTTCGATGGGATATATTCTAGTGAAGAACCCTTTGAGTATGAGGAACGATTAACAAATACGGTGCGAGAATGTAAAAACTAGTAATTATTAAACGAGGAGGCAGCCGGTATATTGGCTGTCTTTTCATTAAGCTAACGGGAAACAATAGCGGAGGAGCTTGCAGCGAAACAGCACCTTTTTTCATATTGATGTAACGGACAGGTTAGTTCAAATATGTGTTAATATAGATTGTTTATGTAAGACCAATAAATTAATATGGGCTAACCCAAGTGATTTGTATAAATTTAACCCACGAATTTTTCCTTCTAAGCAACGATTTTAATTTGAATTACATATATGAGTTTATAGGGGGTGTAAAAAAACGCCGGTGACCTTAAGCGGATGACCGGCGTTTTCATATTAGCGTTTCGGCATTTTGCTCTCATCCATGTACAGCAGGTTCCAGCGGTGACCGTCCAGGTCGGCAAATCCTGCGCCGTACATCCAGCCGTCAATTTCGTTCGGCTTGCCAAAGATGTTTCCTCCGGCAAACTCTACTTTTTGAATAAAGGCATCTACTTCTTCTCTGCTTTCAGCGCCAATAGAAAATATTACTTCTGCGCTATGGGAAGTATCTGCGATTTTTGAACCTGTAAATTTCTCGAACGCCGCATCCGGGAACAGCAGAATCGTTGTTTGGCCTATGGCAAGCTGGGCTCTCTCGTTACCAACGCTCACCGCATGGAATCCAATCTCATTGAAAAAGGTAGTTGACCTCTCAACATCTTTGACTGGCAAGTTAATCCAGATCTCCATTGACATGGCTGTATCCTCCTGAAATATATTTTCAACCACTCCTACTATACTCTACTTCTGACAGCAGAAGCGATTCTTATAAAAGAAACCGCAAGGTATGACATACCTTGCGGTTTCCTTAGTAAACTTATTTACTTGTCTGCTCCAGCATCGTCTCCGTCAAGGTACGATCTAGCCGAGAATGGATTTTCGCATTAAAACATTGAACTAACGGGACACGATAGTTAAACATAAAGGGTTCCACATATTAGTCATGTATAATATGTAGAACCCTTTATGTTATTAGATTTCCTTAAGTTTAGGTCTTGATAAACAAAGAAAATAAAGTTATAGACTGTGCGGCAGCGTTAAACTAAAGGGCATTTTTTGTTCAAATGTATCTGTTAAAGTATAAACAGTTTTAGAGGTATTATTTGAATTAGTATTAGTTAAAATTTATTCCAAGACAGTCATTCTTAGTAATATAGCGAGGAGATCGAACTACTTGAATAATTTAGACTATATTTACGAAGGCAATCGATTAAAGTTCCGGAGAATCGATTTAGAGGATTACACGGAGCTTGCAGAAATGCTTACCGATCCAGAAGTGATGTATGCATGGGAACATACATTTACACGTGAACAGATAATAGAATGGATAGATCGTCAACTGGAGTATTATCGGCAAGATGGAGTCGGTTATTTTGATGCTATATCCAAAGAGACGAGAGAGTTTATTGGGAAGATCGGACTACATTATAGTGATTTCGAAGGGAATCGCGTACTGGAAGGGTCTAAGGCTTGGATAAGCTATGCAAAGGAACAATTGGGGGCAAATGAAGTGTATGCCTTCGTACGTTCAACGAACTTACCATCCGTTCGAGTTGCCGAAAGAGCGGGTATGAAAGTTGATGGATCATTTATTAAACATTACAACGATAAGGATATGGAACATCTCGTTTTATCAATAAAACTGAACTAATGGATAATAAAAGTCAGTAAGAGCAGCGGTAGTCTACGACTTTATTTTTCAAGTCGGAGTACGTCGCTTTTTCATTTTTAGGACCAGTCTAATCCAAGTAATCAAGATGCATTCGAGGTGATGAAGAACACCGGTGAGGAACGGAGGACGGGGAACTGTCATATCTCAGAAATGTTTGGAATTCCGTATAAACGTATATGGGATGGAGAACGGGTATATACATCGCTACGCTAACGGGACACGTTAGTTTAATGGATGCGCGATAATTTTAAAATGTTGAGGTGTTTGCGAAGTTCGCAAATAGCATGACCCGATAATAAAATAGATCTTGTTTTCAAGGAGGTAAAACATGGATTTGGATTACACTTCACCGATTGAAGCTGCGTTAAAGGTGAAACGGTGGCTTAAAGATACCATATCCGCGGGTCGTCGTCATACCGTTGGTCTTAAATCGGACGGAACGGTTACGGCTGTGGGTGATAATAAATATGGCCAATGTGATGTAAGCGGCTGGCGCGATATTGTGGCGGTTGCGGCGGGTAATGTTCATATGGCGACGAACACGGGGAATGCTCATACAATCGGGCTTAAATCGGACGGAACGGTGGCGGCTGTGGGTTGGAATAAGCATGACCAATGCGATCTAAACGACTGGCGCGATATTGTAGCTGTTGCGGCGGGTTGGCGTCGTACCATCGGGCTTAAATCGGATGGCACCGTGGTGGCTGTGGGTAGAAATAATGAAGGCCAATGCAATGTAAGCGGCTGGCGTGATATGGTGGCGGTAGCAGCGGGTGACTGGCATACCGTCGGACTTAAATCGGACGGAACGGTGACGGCTGTGGGTAATAATCGTTATGGCCAATCTAATGTGAGCGACTGGCGCGACATAGTGGTGGCAGCGGCGGGTTACTTTCATACAATCGGGCTTAAATCGGACGGAACGGTGGCGGCTGTGGGCTGGAATAAGCATGATCAATGCGATGTAAGCAGCTGGCGCGGTATTGTGGCGATAGCGGTGGGTAGTAATCATACAATCGGGCTTAAATCGGACGGAACGGTGGCGGCTGTGGGTTGGAATGAGCATGGCCAATGCAATGTAAGTGGCTGGCGCGATATTGTGGCGGTTGCGGCGGGTTGCGCTCATACTCTCGGTCTTAAATCGGACGGAACGGTAGTTTCTGTGGGTGATAATGAATATGGCCAATGCGATGTAAGCGGCTGGCGTGGCATCCAACTTCCCGGCAATTAGTAATAATACATATAAAGCCATAAGTCGATGGGACGTCGTGAATACGGGAATGTTGCGAGAAGGTATTAAGCTACGGGACACGATAGTTGAATAATACACATTGATGAGCAGGTGCCTGTATCCTGCTTTTTTATTAAGCTTACGGGCAGGACAGATTTACAGTAGGGACATAGGTTTGTGTACCGAATTCAAGGATACTTGCATCAGCGGCCAATCAAATACGGGCATGAATTGGCAACAGCGTTTTACTAATAACAGTATATTTTTTACACATAAATCTATCCAAATGTCTGAATCTATTCTCAAATTTATAATACCCACAATTGACTGAACTATATTCAGTCGAGTATGGTTGAATCAGATTCAGTCGCGATAAAAAATACATTAGGAGATGGACTATGAAGAGAATATCAAAAGAACCTGATATAAGACGCCAAGAATTAATGGATATTGGTTTTGAACTTTATATGAAAAATGGAATGGGTGGATTTGGAATTAAGAATGTTGTTAATCATGCGGGTGTAGCAACAGGCTTATTTTATTACTACTTTAAATCTAAAGAAGAGTTTGTTGATGAGATTTTGAATGATTTCATTGTGAAAAATATGGAAAAAATCCGACAAGCACTTAATTCAAATGAACTGACCGTTATGCAAAAGATGCAAGATTCTCTAGGGGTATTTTGGACATTTGCTGAAAAACTAGCACCATATAAACATGTGAGTTCTTTTCAGACAGAACAACACATCCAACTCGAGAAGAAATTATTCATGCTAATACACCCGCTATTTCAACAGGTGATTGAAGATGGGGTAAAAATAGGGATTTTCCACACTGCCAACTCATCCTTAACTTCTGGATTTATTTTATATGGCCTTAGTAGTATTGCCCATTCGGAGATAGATTTAAATCTTGATATTAAGAAAGAGATGATTGATCTAATATTAACCACACTACGATACGATCCAAAACAAGGAGATATATAAAATAAAGCTAAGAAAACTATATTTCTAGATATGTTTTAAAGAGATACTTTGGTTATATTCAATAAACTGGGTAACAGTAAGATAAAAAACGTTTGTTGTAAAGCAACTGATTAAGAATAAAGGAGAATTAATATGAAAATATATATTGACGGAAACAATATTTCACAGGAACAACTTGCACAATGGAAAAGAGAACGTATAAAAAAGGTTTTAAATACATTAGGACATAAAGAGCCTGAAATAAATGATACAGACGCAATGATAAAAAAGTTAGCTGAACTAAAGATGAGATATTCCTATAACGAAATGTACGATAAATTGAAATCTAAACTTAGATTGAGCGGAATGATTATGCGTGTCTGTGCTGCTTTATCTGGAGATAGACGGAAATTTTCAAAAACAGGTATCTATTTAGATGACATTACGGCAGAAGAAGCTATAAAGGGAATTGATAGTTTAATGCTAGAGCAATCACGCGAGAATGATCAAGTAAATTTATCAGCTTGTCCTGATCATTATGTATTAAGACCTTTCGGAAAAAACGAACTGGAGGTCATTGAAACTACTGGTAATTCCCCGTTTCCTGTTCAATTCTTCATTGCTTACGGAAACGAAACAGGATTAAAAACACCTAGAGATAACTCTTATCAGTACCAATCAGCAGGTGTTGCCCGTATGAAAGACGGTACTATTATGGGGGGGGGTTCGACATCAATTCAAAGATACCAATACTGGGATAGAAGTAAGTCTTGTTGTTGAGTTCCCAGCACTTTGTCCTACTGGACTTATAAAATCGCATCAAATGCATTTAGCATGTGAGTTTTCTTATTGGTTACAATGGATCAAGGATCATAAAAATAGTAACGGAAAAACATCCTTGAAATAAAGAAAACATGCAGTTTTTTTATAATTAAGACTAAAGTGTAGTGCTCATGCCTTGCGGCGGTTTTGATATAGTCGATGTCGCCGTTTTATATTTTTTGTTTGAGAAAGAGGATATTTCAGTAGAATGTACTGAATTTTTATTTTATAAAATTGGGGGTGAATTTCTATGTTTGCAATACTTTTAGCTATAAGTATCGGAGCCGTTTTTGCTGTGCAAACAGCCATTAATGCTCAATTAAGAAAATTCGTGATTTCTCCTTTTTTAGCTTCAATGATTTCTTTCGTTGTAGGGGTAATCTTCTTAACCATCACAATATTAATTAGTGGTTCACCATTAGGTATTTCATTAGACTTATTCTTGAGCCAACCTATCTATATATGGCTGGGGGGGATTGGTGGCGCAATTGCTTTAACCACCAATATACTTGTATTTCCTAAATTGGGAAGTGTGCAAACATCGATAATGCCAATCTTGGGAATGACTCTGATGAGTATGTTAATAGATAATTACGGTTGGTTTAATTCAATACAATATTCTTTCGGACTGAACCGAATCTTTGGTATATTACTAGTCTTAATAGGTGTCTTTTTAACTATAGCTATACAAGACAAGCAAAATGAACAGCATACTTACCAAACAAATAAGAAAAACACGTTAAATCAATGGATTTGGCGTATAGTAGGCATAATGGCAGGAATGTTACTGGCTATACAAATTGCTATCAATGGTCAATTAGGAAAAGCTCTCCATTCTTCTTCACACGCAGCCCTTATTTCGTTCTTTGTAGGTACCATTACCTTAATTATAATTGTCGGAATAATGGATCGTTCTTACACAAATATTAAAGAACCTATTAAGCAGTCAGCTGGTGTCTTATTAATTCGGATATTTTAAATAACAGTATTAGTTTAAATGTGGATTTGAAATGAATTTGGACTGTTTTATTTCTTTTATATTAAGGCTGTGTTAAAGGTGAAGGTTGATTTAGAGAAATAACAGAAAAATAGTGATGAATTTTCATGGGTTTATTTACCAAAAAAAGTTTGTTGAAACCTGAACTAGCGATAGGAGCTCCTAACAAAAATGCTTTTCCATCCAAGGGAGGCAGAAAAACAGATTGTAGAGAGTATGGAATTATTAGTTCATGCGATAAATAATAATAACTGCTGTTAGCCATCCCGATGGGAACTTAAATTGATTATTGGAGGTATTCACCTACAATCTGCATAAAAAGTTGATCTATTTATTTGTTAAAGATCAACTTTTTATTGTACTGTGATAAAGTGAGAAGAGACACAATTGTAGGGAGATTAATGTCATTAATGTGGGCACTTTAGTGTCCTTTTGTAAGATGACAAGAATATAGTCCGATTAATGTCCGCGTAGATCGCGGTTTTTTTGTTTTATCGGAACAGATTCTTGTCATTAAGCATTGTCAAGAATCTGTTCCGATTACTGTTTGGCTGATAATAATTATTTCTTTTATCTTGGAATCCGAGAGAATAAAGTTACATTCCATTATTTTGAAATGTGAATTCCTCCTAATAGAATGATACTGAAGACGATTTAGACTTACTTTAATTGTACTTATCTAACTTCTTCTAAACGGGACATCTTTGTTAACTTAATAATTTCAGACAATTCATTCAAATCAGTGGGAAAAGCTGATTATGTATTTAAGCACGTGGCTGGAGAGGTGCTGGGATGTTGTTCAGCTAACGGGAAACTATAGCTTAATAAAATAACTTTCTAAAACGAGGCTGCCGCCATGGATCGGCAGCCTCGTTGCGCTAACGGGAGCATTACTATAATAAGGAATGAAATAACCGAAATTTGACTACTTAATCTAAGATTGAAGCCCAACAAACCCGAGATGTGGACTGCCAAGCTTTCTTCTTAGTTCAGGCTTAAATCGTTGTGAAAAGAATAGGCTACTCATATTTGGGAAATATAATAAAAACAAAAAGGAGAGATTCCCTTGAAAAGAACTATAGCGGATTCCATTGTGGAATCCCTTCTGAACGCCGGTGTGAAGCGAATTTACGGCATTATCGGCGATTCGCTCAATGCCTTGCTCGATGCGATCCGTCGTTCCGGAAAAATAGAATGGATCCATGTCCGCCACGAAGAGGTTGCAGCGTTCGCGGCGGGCGCGGATGCCACCCTCAGCGGAGGAATCGCCGTATGTGCGGGTAGCAGCGGACCAGGTAATTTGCATCTCATTAACGGATTATACGATTGCCATCGAAACCGGGTGCCAGTACTTGCGATTGCCGCTCATATCCCGAGCAGTGAAATCGGCAGCGGCTTTTTTCAAGAGACCCGTCCGGACATGTTGTTTCAGGAATGCAGCTTCTTTTGTGAAGTCGTAACCGGACCGAAGCAAATGCCTCGAGCGGTTACGATGGCGATGCAAACCGCGACGGCAAGGTCGGGAGTGTCTGTCTTAGTTATTCCGGGTGATGTAGCCGCTTTTGAATGCGACGAAAGCCCGGTTCCGGAACGCGTCATCCATTCCACCCGGCCGATTGTCTGCCCTTCTTCAGACGAATTGAAGACGCTTGCCGACTACTTAAACAAAGGCAAGAGGATCACCTTGCTGTGCGGTGCCGGCTGCGCGGGAGCTCATGCTTCGCTCATGAAGCTGTGCGAGAAGCTGCAATCCCCGATGGTCATAGCGCTGCGAGGAAAAGAATATTTGGAATACGACAACCCGTATTCCGTCGGATTAACCGGCCTCATTGGATATTCTTCCGGCTACCACGCCATGATGGAATGTGATGTCCTACTCATGCTGGGTACCGATTTTCCATACCGGCAATTTTATCCGCAAGAAGCGACCATCCTTCAGGTTGATTTGGATTCCTCCCGACTAGGCCGGCGAACGACGCTCGCATACGGGGTGTGCGGAGACGTGAAGACGACGGTCGAAATGCTGTTACCCCTGTTAAAGGAACCGCACTCCCCTGACCATCTGCAGCACTTTGCCGCACATTATGCCAAAGTCCGCGAGGAAATGGACAATCTTGCATATCCAGGTCGAGCGCCTATTCATCCGCAATTCCTCATGAAGGTAATCAGCGATCTCGCAGATGAGGATGCCGTTTTGACTTGCGATGTTGGGACGCCGACTGTGTGGGCTGCCCGATACTTGAGCATGAATGGAAAAAGAAGGCTTATGGGCTCGTTTAACCACGGGACAATGGCGAACGCCATGCCTCAGGCGATTGGGGCGCAGGTTGCACAGCCGGGACGCCAGGTCGTATCGCTGTCGGGGGATGGGGGACTCACCATGCTGCTCGGAGATCTATTGACTCTTCGTCAGCATAAGCTCCCGATCAAGATCGTTGTCTTTAATAATGGTGCGCTTGGATTCGTGGAATTGGAAATGAAAGCAGCCGGCTTTTTAGAATTCGGAACGGAACTCGACAATCCAAACTTTGCGGTACTGGCTCAAGCCATGGGAATCGAAGGAATCCGGGTCGAGGATCCAAATGACTTGGAAAGCGCCGTTCGCCGAGCGTTCGAACACAGCGGTCCGGTAGTGTTGGACGTCGTCGTCAATCGTCAGGAGCTGGCTATGCCGCCGAAAATCAACTTCGAGCAGGCACGCGGATTTACAATGTGGATGCTGAAAGCCGTTTTGAACGGGCAAGGCAACGAAATCATCGAACTGGCGAAAACCAATCTCCTTCGGTAATAAATAGGAGTACTTTGAACTGGTGTCAGAAGTCAGAAATATTGTCCCATTTCCGAGGGAGAAGGAGGAAATATCAGCTTTTCTAAAGATTCCTACAACTGACTACACACTGCCTTGGTCATAAGCTTAAAATATGGCTAAGTAATTATCATTGTTGATTACTATCAAAATGAAGATCGCCTTAGCAACTATTTAAAACCCACTACTAACTATTGTCGGGTGACAAGAACATAGATGCTTAAAAGTCGCGTAGTTGCGGCTTTTTTATTTTAACGATATATGTTCTTGTCAAAAACCAATGACAAGAACATATATCGTTTGGCGATTGAGGAAAAGAACATGTATTGTTTTACGTAAATGAAGACGGTTTTCAATTAGAGTTAATTTCGCATTTTCACTTGAGTCAAAACTGAACTCATGGTAATTACTTCAGGGGGCAGGGAAACTATACCTTGAAAAAATGATGCAGACTAAGTAGTGGGGTTAAGCTCCCTCAATATGATTTAGTTTCCTCACGCAAGCTCGTGTATTCGCAGGATTTCATCCCTATTGTATTCGGTAGAAGAATGAAGAGAGTTAGGGTTGGTTATGTTGATCCGTTAGAAAGCGTGCGGAATAGAGGCGGAGGTAGAATCACCTAATTAATTCCATATACTACACGTATTCTCCACGGCGCCTTTAGCGATTTTCGCTCCCATGTCTCAACGGGTCACAAGTTGGGGGATTTTGTCCAAGGACACTAAAGTGCCTACATAAGCATTAGCTGTAAAAGCCTGATAAATCAGGCTTTTTTATTTTTATGTAGGTAAATTAATGTCACGCTAAAATGCACTAAACTGCCTACATTATAGAATTTTGACATAAAATTACCTACATTGTGACCATTATTTTACTTACTGATGCTTACAAAGTATCTAAAGAGACTTTATAGCCGGTTATATTGAGAATAGTAACGTACTTGGTTCAAGGACAAAAAAAGTATGAATGCTGCTTTTTCTGCCCCAACAAGCTAACGGGTAGGGGTTTAAGATCAATCTCGGTGAACCGTATCACAAATAGAGACAATTTCTCTGAAGTAAAACTTGCAGAAGTCTGTATTTACAGAATGCGGACCCTTAAGAGTAGGTTAGGTCAGTCTTTATGGAGTATATTGTGTAAACAAGCTTATGCGCGCTTTTTTATTGTTATACAACATATGGATTTGGTTTGAATGACAGACTCATTCTTTAAAATAGGGCGTAATCCCTCTTGAATATAGGTTCTCCACTAACTTGAAAAATTCTTCTGACGATAAATCCTTTTGACGCTGGAGCCAAAGACGAAATAAAGAAAGGGAAGTTGTCAGGTGAAACTCAATTAAGTATGGCGTTAAGGAATGGTTTTGCGGAACGTTTAATTCTATTTGACCCAAAGTGATTTCTTTTTTTAAGCGTTTTAAAAAACGGGTACTTCCATAATCACCTAAAAGGGCATTAAGAACCAGGAGATGTTCTCTTTTGTCCAGACAATAGAGCGTTTCTTGAACCGTATGCATCGATAGCTCTTTATTCGCCAATTCTAATTTTATGTAATTCAATAAGTCTTTTTCAACAGAGTCTAACAATTCGTAAATGTCAGTAAAGTATTGATAAAAGGTGCTGCGGTTATATCCTGACTTATTCGCAATTTCCTGAACCGAAATTTTCTCAATCGGCTTTTGGCTATATAACTCACAAAAAACTTCTACGAACTTTTGTCTTGTTTTCTCCGTTATTTGGGGTTGCTTTTTCATGTTTCACTCCTACTAGCGAATAAGAATATCATCCGACAAATAATAAAAAACTGATGGTTGATCAAGGAATAATAAAGATTTACAATCACATCATACAACATGTTGTATGATAATCAAAAGAAAATGTTAATAAGTAGGGGTGGTTTTAATGTCAGCAAAACAAGATAGAATTTTAATTTTTGGTGCAGGTGTCATCGGGAGCATGTACGCAATTAAGCTTATTGAAGCAGGGTTTGATGTTAGCCTGTTTGCACATTCTAATAGATTTAAATCATTAAGAGAAAATGGCCTGCAATATAAAGAAAAAGGTACAGTTAGATCGATACAAGTGAATATCATTGATACGCTCGAAAATGATGATGTATACGATTTTATTTTCGTTACTGTTCGTTATGATCGGTCCGAATCAGCGTTGTTAGCGTTAAAAGATAATCAAAGCAAAAATATAGTTACGATGACTAGTAATTCAATTGGATTTTCTTCGTGGCTGGATATCGTAGGGGATAGACTTTTACCAGCTTTTCCCGGATTCGGCGGACAGATTAAAGATGGAGTATTGCATGCTCGATTTCTACCAAAGATTATAGCTGCAACTGCATTTGGAGAAATTAATGGTGTAGTGACAGAACGCATAGAAAACCTCGCAAAACTATTTAAAACAGCAAAGCTTCCCTACGTTATTAAAAAGGATATGCAAGCGTATCTAATCACACATTCCGTATCAGACATTGCCATGTTGAGCGTTTTGCATTCTGAGAATAAGATAATTGACAAAAAAACAGCCAGAACCAGAAAGACGGCACGCAAAATAACAGTCACTTTAAAAGCGTATCTAAGGGCAATACAAAAAGCTGGCGTTTCAATTGATCCACCAATGCTTAAAATAGTGCTTAAATTTCCAAACTTATTTTTGGATCTTTTCTTTATGACATGGCTACGAACTAAAATGGTTAGGGATATGATGTTGCCGGATTATGCGAATAATGCTAACAATGAGATTGTGCAGCTAAGTAATGATTTAATGAAATTTTTAAGTCAAAATGATATCAAATCGGAAATACATGTTCAGTAATTTTTTTGTTAAAATATTATGGTAACTTTTAATTTATTTTCATTAAATCCTTCAATTGGGCATTAATCTGAATATGAAAATCGAAATATATAGTTTTTTCGTAGCATCCTTGACTATACTAACAGGAAACGATAATTGAACAACAACAGCGGCAGTCTAAGACTTTATTTATCAAGTCTTAGACTGCCGCTGCTTTATTTATTGGACCCAGTCTAAAACTTATTTTTATGAAGCTGATGATTTTTTAATTCAAAAACGTTGAAGAAACCGTTAGAAGCGCAATTGGAGATGATCGACGAGAAAATTTAATAAATCTGGACTAAATAGGCATATGATTTGAGCAAATTAGCAAAGTGTCTTTTCTTGTTTTCTGATATTCTGTCATCCGACAGATGCCGTGTTGTGGAGTACAATTGATTCTTGTCATTTAGCGGAACACATTCTTGTCAACCGACAATAACACATATAAAGGAGATAGCGAAAGATTAGGGCGTTGAAATCTCGGATGCAACATATTGAATAACATGAGTACATTTCGAACGTTTGTACGTATTACTTCATAAGACATGCGCTTGCGCCATTGCGCCATTCCACTATTCGTTATAGGGCCATATTGCGGAATACCATATTGTGAAAATGCTATTAAGTATAGTTCATTTTCTGATGTTAGTGCAGAAGTAGTTAGCCAAAACATAACTGCAATAAGTGGCTGGACTACAATAGATTACATTAAAAATCCCGTATCAATTTTACTAAGTAATATGGATACGGGATTTTAGTTTTTATTTACACAGTAGCTTCTTCTATGTCTGCCTTCAATTCTTTAAACCATTTTAAGTTTACTAGGTGGTGAGAACGAGAATTTTCGTTCATGCGACGAAAATAATCAATTTTACCAGGTAACTCTTTTGTGTTAGCTAGGTATTCATCGAGAAGAGCAATTCTAGCTTCAGTTTGATCAATTTGTGATTGGATTAATTCTAATAATTTATTTTTATCAAATTCCTCTGCAAAGAGTAATGCCCCATAGAATTGTAAGTTTACATACTCGGATTTAGTCCCATATTTGGCCATTAATTTTTCGAATTCTTCCATTCCTAAAGACGTGATTTTAAAGGTGTGAATTTCACGACTATTGTTTGGACGTATTTGATGTGTTTGTTCAATCAAACCTTTTTCTTCAAGTTGTTGCAAATTGTAATAAAATGATCCTTTAGTGAAGTTAACGATATATTTATAATGTCGTTTTTCCATTAAACTTAATAGTTCGTATCCATGAGCGCCAGGGTTTTGAATAAGTAAGCCAAGGATAAGTAAGGGAATCAAAGTTGCATCACCTTCGCCATTTGTGCTTCAAATTCAGCGTATGTGATTTTACCTAGAGCCAAATTCATACTGTGAATATAAATTTGTTCAGTTTTCGAATAGTTATTGTTTATTTTTAGTGATTGATCTTCATCCGAAAGAGGCTCTAAGATATGACACTTTTTCGAAAATGCTTCGAAGTAGCGATAACCGAATTTTCGTTGGGAAACGGCGTTAAAATGAATACCATCCGGATTGGCAGTTAGACCTTCTGCCGATACAAAATAACAATTTTGCTGCTCATGAGCAAATCGACGTAATTGTTCGTTGATTTCTTGAAACTCTGAAGAGTACTTTCCGAAACCTGTTTTTCCTAGAAAATCACCAAGTTCACCAATGATTAATGGGACATTTTGAAGGTTTAATTCTTTTCGTAAAGTCTCAATTATTAGAGATAACTTTTCATAATACGTTTCATGTAGAGAATTATTGCTATCACTTTCACCTTGATGCCAAAGTATGCCACAAATTTCACTAGTTTCAAGGGCAAATCGAGCTTCAGACAAAGAATGTTGAAAAAGAGTACCTTGCGGATGCCAATCGTTCAAAGAACTGCCACCTTCTGCACAAGGAATCAAACCAATTTCTTCATCCGGGTTGGTTTTCGACCATGCTTCTGCAAAAGATGCTGTTAGACTTACACCAGCAACAGGGCGGTCATAATTAATCGGCTCTGTCATCATTTGCCACTGACCGTTGCGAAGCATTTTTATTTTTTCATTATAGATAGGGTCTACTTCATGCAAGAATCCACGACCTGCCATATTTGATTGCCCTAACATTAAAAAAGATTTTATCATTTAATTTCAACTCCTTTA
>Ga0153923_100365_pt1 | contig 15466 bp, 19 predicted proteins | sample TSNJ007MetaG_FD_104682 | JGI IMG/M metagenome (GOLD analysis project Ga0153923, IMG submission 104682) | Attine ant fungus gardens microbial communities from New Jersey, USA - TSNJ007 MetaG | ecosystem: Host-associated > Fungi > Mycelium > Unclassified | place: USA: New Jersey, Brendon T. Byrne... | reverse complement strand
TCACGCATTAATTTAGCACCAAAGACAACGGACTCACGGAACCCTTCATCTTTGTAAATGGAAGTCATTTTGTCGCCATCAGGAACAGCGTATATTCTAGTATACGAAAGGTTATTCTCTTTAAAAGAGGAGAACAACTGATCAATACCGTTACCATCTTTAGCTAAGCCAGTCTCAAACGGAATAACATCTGGAAACTTCGCTTTAACAGCATTTAAGTAAGCATACAAATCATCCGTAGTCTCTAGCTTAGGAGAACCGAGTTCTTTGTAAATTTTCTTATTGATCGCATAACCGGCATTACCGTTTGGCTGTGTTGTATAATAATTCGGCAGCTGATAGATTTTACCATCAGGAGAACGAAGCAATTCCAAATGTCCAGCTGTTAAGTACTTTTTAAAGTTTGGATATTTATCAATGTATTCATCCAAAGGAACTAGCATATCTGCTTGACGAAGACGCTCTACGTCAGCACCTTTCTCAGTCCATACAATATCCGGTAGCTCATTACCAACGATCATCGTTTGCAGCTTCTGAGCATTATTACCACCAGAGCTAATTCCAGTGACATTGATTTTCAAATTATCTAAAATCCATTTAGAAGCAGCATCTTTGCCCCATTTCGGCATTTGATACCAGCCGTAGTTTCCGTAGAATGATACTTCAAGCGGTTCTTTCCCTAACTCATACAAATCAGCCGCTGGAGCTTCAGTTGCTGTGTTAACCGCTGTTCCTCCTTCTTTCACTGGTTCAGCAGTTGCAGCTGGAGCGCTTGAATTGTTGCCACCACAACCCGCCACCACAGTCGACAATAGCAAGGTAGACAACGTTCCGAGAAGCATCTTTCTCTTAGTCTTCAATGTATTTTCCCCTTTCAATTTGTAATCTATGTTCAAAGCAATATGCTCTAAACCCCATCTCATTCTATCATCCTACTCTTTCAATGATCCGACCAAGACACCTTTAACGAAAAATCTTTGTAGGAATGGGTATACACATACAATCGGAATGGTTGCAACCATGATCGTAGCCATCGTTAATGACTTCGACGTTATTTTCTTGGCTGAGTTAATATGAGCAATGGAACTTGCATCTACATTAGACAGCTGTTCTGAAGCAATATTAGAGAACAATATCTGTCTCAAGATGGTCTGAATCGGCATTAACTCCTCTTTCGTAATGTAAATACTCGCTACGAACCACTCATTCCAGTGATTGACTGCTGTGAACAATGATAATGTTGCGATGACAGGCCCTGACAAGGGAAGTACGATTCGGAGAAAAGTTCCCCAGTATCCGCAGCCATCAATTTTTGCTGACTCCTCTAAACCTTGCGGAAGACCTTGGAAGAAGGTCCGGAATATGATCATATTCCATACGCTGACAAGTGCAGGAATAATAAACACCCAAAATGAGTTGAAGAGGCCTAAACTTCTGATAAGCATGTATGACGGAATGAGTCCCCCACCGAAATACATTGTAATGATACACATAATCATGTAGTATTTGCGACCCATTAGTTCGCGCTTCGACATCCCATAAGCAAATATCGAAGTGGCCAATATCGCTGTTACTGTACCAATTACCGTCCGCAATGTTGCAATGACGAATCCACCCATTAAACGAGAATCTTCAAATACGATCTTATAATTCTCAAGCGTGAACTCACGGACCCAGAAAGTAATTCCGCCTTTGGAAGTATCCATCCCCTCATTAAAAGAAATCACAAGTGAATTCCAAAATGGATAAAACGCGGAGAATGCCAGTAAGGTCAAGAATACATATATGAATCCAATAAACAATCGGTCTCCTATGTTAGTACGTTTCATAATTCAGTCCCCCTATATTGAGTAATTCATTACCACAAGCTGTTTCCCGCTCTTCTGGCAATGAAATTTGCAAAGGTAAGTAATGTCACACTGATAACGGCCTTGAACAATCCGATAGCAGTCGCATAGGAGTACCTGAAGTTATCTATACCGACACGTACAACATATACATCAACTGAATCTGATACCTCTCGTAGAGCCGGATTGGAAGCAAGGATCAAAATATCTTCAAATCCTGCATTCACCAGATTACCGATCGCCAAAATCATAAAGATGATCACAACTGGCATAATGGAAGGCAACGTAATCAAATATATCTGTTTAAAGCGACTCGCACCATCCATCGAAGCAGCTTCGTATAAGTGCGGATCAATACCAGCAATGGCAGCTAAGTAAACGATTGAGGCAAATCCAATTTCCTTCCACACATTGGTTGTAACTAAAATGCCCCAGAAATATTCGGTCATAGACAGGAAGTTAATCGGTTCATCGATAAATCTCAATTTCTCAAGCAGCATATTTATACTGCCATTATCTACGGATAGCATCGAGGTAACCATCGAGCCGATAACCACCCAAGATAAGAAGTGAGGCAAGTATGTAACGGTCTGAATAACCCGTTTAAAGAACATCTTACGAACTTCGTTCAGCATTAACGCCAAAATAATCGGTGCAGGAAATCCAAAACAGAACTTCAGTAAGCTGATTATGATTGTATTTTTCATAACCACTTCAAATTCAGGAGCATTAAAGAAGTAAATAAAGTGCTTTAATCCAACCCAATCACTGCTAATAAAGCTATTACCTAACTTGTAATCTTGAAAAGCGATTAGAATACCGTACATGGGGATATAGGCAAAAATAAAAACTAAAACAAGTGCTGGCAATACCATAAGCTGCAGATCTATTTGCTTAAAAAAGCGTCTTATCCCGCTGGTCCGATGCTTGCCGAGATTCGGTCTTGATGTCTTGTCTGGTGCGACGCTTGCGTTCGCCATATGTAAGTCCTCCTAAACCTAGATTCTTATAAATAAAGCATCTTTCATGGCTTTCTCTCTTTTTGCAGCCTTGGTTCTCCTCTACTCTCCCTCCGTTGATTTGCTATCTTATGAATTAATCTTAATATCTAAGCGCTTTCAAAGGTATATGACAAAACAACTATTATTGATACTTTGACACTTTCTTGAAATAGCTCGTCCAATTAATAAAAGCATAATTAAAAAAAGCCCTATTCAGAGATATCTGCATAGGGCTTTTCCATCAATTCGTTAGAGCATTCAATATGTTATCACTTATCTTATCTGTAATTACCCTTTGGATCTTTCCATCATTTAGATAAACTATGGAAGGTACTGAATCTATTCCCAGCTTGGCAGCAAGTCCGGGTGACTTATATACATCTACCTTTGTGACCCTGATCTCAGTATGGGATTGTTCAAACGCCTCAATGAGTGGTAATAGCTCCCGACAAGAAGGATCAGTTGCATTCCATAAATAAACAACGGATGGTTTTCCTTGATTTAGAATTTGATGCTCATAGGTCTCACATTCAGAGATATACTTCTCTGCACCATACCCTGCAATGGCACCATCGCCAACAGCTGTAGCCACTTGCTTAAGGAACTTATCACATACATCGCCTGCTGCGAACACACCAGGTATATTTGTTTCCATTTTTTCATTGACTAGGACATATCCATTTCGATTCAACTCAACTACACCTGATAAAATTTCTGTGTTCGGGGTATATCCAATAAATAAGAAACATGAATCAACCTTTATGTTTTGCAGTTCATTAGATTTTAAATTTTTCAGGACGACAGAATTTAAGCGTTCTTCACCTTCGAAAGAACTTACCACCGTATTCCACATGAATTCCATCTTAGGGTTTTCCAGTGCTTGCGTTTTAGCAATTTCATTACAATCCATTTTCCCATGATCATGCATAACAGAAACGATTACTTTATCTGCAAACTTGGTCAGAAACATTCCTTCTTCAATAGCTGCATCACCACTGCCAACAACCATAACCGTCTTTCCCGTATTTGCTGCAGCGTCACAGGTTGCACAGAAGGAAATTCCTTTATCATATAAGAACATATCTTCATTTGCTGCCCCGGTAATTCTTGGTTTTCCCCCACTGGCTATAATAATGACCTTGCACTTATAACGAACCCGAAAGGTCTCCACTACCTTAATATCTTCCGCTACCGAAACAGATTTTACATCTGTCATTTTAAAATCCACACCAAATTTCTTAGCTTGTTTATGAAATAGTCCCATAAGGTCTGTACCGGTCGATCCTTCAGGAAAACCAGGATAATTTTCTATTTCATTAGTATAAGTGGCAAGACCACCTACCAGTGATTTTTCCAAGAGGAGAGTCTTTAATTTTGCACGTCCACAATAGATTCCCGCTGTTAAACCAGCAGCCCCGCCACCGATAATGACGACATCATACTGTTCTGTCTTCTTTTCCATTCCTTTTGTCCCTCCTGTGAGTCTGTGCCTTAATAAAATAGGCTGACTCTCGTCAGCGCTACAAGCTCAGACTATTTCACTTTTACATAAAGAATTTGGCTAATAATTTACTGCCTATAAATGCGCCAACCAGCAGGAACAATCCAAATATCCATCCTGAAAGCGATAAGGAAGCTATAGCCGTAAACAATGCACCAATATTACATCCATTAGCCAGTCTAGCTCCGTACCCCATGAGCAATCCGCCAAGTACCGCTGCTACAACCTGCTTTTTGGACTTAATTTTCTTCAGCTTGAATTCGGAAGCAAACAAAGTCGCTGCTAAAGCACCTAATATAATCCCTAGATTTCGAATCGAACCACCATCATTCAAAAATCCGGAAGATAATGTTTTTTGTGCTTTTTCCGAACTAAAATATGCCCATTGATCTACATTTCCGCCTGCTAATCGATACAACCAAGCTCCCCAATCTGCAAAAGCGCTGGTTACTCCCCATCCTTTAGAGAAAACAGCCAGATGTGCTGTAGCGAATACAGCGAGAAGTACAGCTCCAGTTACATAAGTAAACGGTTCTTTGAGCAAGCGCTTGTAAAAGCGGTTAGACGATATCTTCAACCAGAATTCGTTCACCGTTTCCTTCACCGTCCTTTCCTAGTAACCGATCTTATTTTACCTTCTCAATAACAACTTCCCATTCGCCATCATCAACCTCTTCGATTTCCACATTATGTCCCTGTTTTCTCGCCCATTCTGGAACGTTCTTCATTGCGCAGCTATGATCAATAGCTACTACTAGTACATCACCTACATTGAGTTCAGTCATTTTCTTTTCTGTTCTCATTAACGGAACCGGACAAGCTTCTCCCATGCAATCAAGTGTAAATTCAGCCATTTTAAAAACCACCTTTATATTTTTTTGGAATAACAATAGTGAAAATATTCACGTAATAATCTAAACTAATCTGCGCTTCCCATCTTTTTCTCTTGCCATTTAACAGCTGCAATGTATAACAGAAGAATAATCAGGAACTGAACAACCAGTGCTCCAAGCCAACCGAATACATCTGGTAAAAATACAGTTGGTGCATCCTTTATAACGTTAGCTCTCCACCAACCCATATCATGTGATCCCCAAAGTGAACCAATGACAAAAAACACAAGTGAAAGCATCTGCATCGTGAATCCTTCACCTACACGCATCAATGTACCCGAAGCGCAGCCACCCGCGATAACCATGCCAATTCCGAATAATACAGCACCAATGATCAAAGCTAAGCTGATCTGACCCACATTGTCCATCCCAGGAATCGGTTTACCTTCCAGGAACGCTGGATACTTAATCGCTGTAAATCCGATAGTTGCAAGGGAAAAAGCAATCAGAACCGCTCTTGTAACTGATGTGCTGCCTGTAATACAGGGATCTCTAAGTGATGCAGTAAAGCAGAAACGTGATCTTTGTAAAATAACGCCAAACGAAATACCGAAAAGCAGGTAGACAACCATTTTATCGTGGGAATGGTCTAGGAAAAAACCAAACCCAATAATGAGAGCTGTGACCAGCAACGCGATGGGCAACTGACTCTTTTTAGGTTTTCTAGGAGCTCTGGTTCGGGTTGATCTCGTTTCGGGACTTACGGTTTGCCCCATAGTCTAACACCTCCATCGTTTTTATGTAATTGACTATGTGAAAATAGTAACATACTTATTTGAGCTGTGGTTATCTGCTTTCTTTATGCTGTATAAGTGTTACTAATGGCACAGATGGAGCGTAATCATATATGCTATAGTGTGCACTAACAGCGGGCAACAGGAGGAATAAGTATGAATATGGAAACGCTTAAATTGTTTTTAGATATCGCTTCGTTAAAAAGTATATCTAAAGCCGCTCAGAAATCTCATATCACCCAATCCGCACTTAGTCAGCAGTTGAAATCATGGGAGAATACCCTAGGTTCTGAACTTTTTGTGAGAAGTAATAAAGGCGCTAGCCTAACCGAAGCAGGGATTATTGCGGAGAAGTACGTGGAGCAAATCTGTAAATTGTATGATGATATGATCACAGAAATCAATCATTTACAGCCAACACAACAAGAGCTGTCTATTTATGCGATTCCGGAGGTCTGTAATTATGCTCTCCCTTGTACCTTGTATGAGGTAAAAAAACATTTTCCCAAATGCCATATCACTTTAAATGAAGGGGCATCGTCCTTAGTAGAAGAACGTTTACTTCTTGAAGAAGGTGATATCGGGTTTATTTCCGGTCCCTCTCCAAAATCCGAATTAAGCTCACATATGGTATTTTCAGATCAAGTTATGTTGGTGGCAAGCAATACGACCGTTTGCCCTGATAAAATCACATTGACTGAGCTCCCCAATTATCCTTTAATCTGGTCCTCACAGCTTCATTGTGTGCAAAGAGCTTTGAATGCCGTGTCAGTGGGCGAGCTTAAATTAAATATACTCTTTAATCTAGACTCTCTTGAGGCGGTAAAGCTTGCTGCCATTAGAGGACATGGTCTCGCCTTTCTCCCTTATATGTCCATAAAAAAAGAGTTGTATAGTAAACAACTCAAGATCATTCCTATTGATCAGTTCCAGGTCAATAACGATGTCTACATGATAAAGAAACAAAATCAGCGCTGTGACAACGATACGAAACAATTAGTTCGATATATTGAAAAGACTTTAATAGATACTTTGTGTTGAGCCTAAACCTCAATCGTAATTTCCCATACTCCATTAATCACTTCTTGAATGGAACATTTTAGATTTGAACCACGACAGTAATCCGTGATAGAAACTTTTGCGCAGCTATGATCAGTAACTAGCATTACCTTTTCACCCTTCTGAATGGCTTTTTGATGTTTTTTTAACATCATTACTGGTACTGGGCAGATTTCACCCAAACAATCAATTTCAATCATGAAGCTGCCTCCATTCCTTAGATCATTAAAGTTCTAATAATGACCCAGCATTATTTTCTTCACAAAAGGGGTTAAAGCAAGGTTGTTTAGTTGTTTGATTTCTATCCACTGTGCCCCATCAGAGTCTTGTCCGTCTCCATTAGTCTTAAGCTCAAAGTTCACATCTAATAATGAAACATCTTGCTTTCTTAATTAGTAATACTTTATCGTTCTTCACTAAGACTTCATACACTCCAAGCTGAGTATATTTTATCATCTCCATAAATCTACAGCCCCCACAAATACCGCAGTTCCAGAAATAAACACATCCATTCTATCAGAATCTAATCGATACACTTCTACATTTACTTTCCCATCTCTACCGATTTCTTGTCCTTGTTCTACATCAAATTGGATCGAGTCCAAATGCGGATCAATATATTTTAAATAATAAGCCCCCATGACACCAGATGCTGTACCTGTTACTGGATCTTCAACGGTTCCTGAATAAGGAGATGAGAAATGTCTGGCATGCATTAAAGCGTGCGGATCAAGCGTTTGGAGTGAAAATGGGTGTACAGATGCTTTTGGAACCTGCGTTAAAATCTCCGGAAACAACGAGTTTGTCGGTTTCATTTTATTAAAGCTATCTATTCTCTTAATCGGGACTAATAGAGTCCATGCGCCAGTACAGCCATAAACAATAGGCAGATCCTCTTCTATCTCGTCAAGGGTTAAACCTATGGCGTGTGCAAGCTTCGCTCTATCGCCGTTAAATTCAATAAACTTCGGTTGATCTTGCTTCATTTTTATTAGTAAGTGATTATTGTTGTCCATACTGAATTGGATGGGTAGCACACCCACGTTTGTTTCGATCTTTATCGAGCTAGCCTCTCCAAGAATACCCTTTGTTTTTAAAGCAAATAAAGATGCCATTGTAGCATGTCCACAAAGATTGATCTCATGGCCTGGCGTAAAATACTTAAGCCTTAAATCAGCTACATCTGATGGGACTACAAAAACTGTTTCGTTAAATCCGACCTTATGAGCTATTGATTGCATATCACTTTCGCTTAAATGATCAGCTTCTAACACTACTCCCGCAGGATTCCCTTTGTTCGGATAGGGAGAAAACGCATCATAATGAAGCACCTTGATGTTGTTCACTGATAAGTCTCCTTTAAATTTATTTCAGTAAAGCTTGATAACATCATGAAGTGAGAAACTCAGCTGTAAAGCTATCTATTTCTCTTAAAACTTCTTGGCGCTTTGATATCGAATTACATATATAAAAACGTTCTTTATTGTGCTCATGAAACTGTTTAATTACATTAGGCTGCTGATTGAAGAATTCTTTATAAAGAGCTTCACAATCAATTTCAGGATGAGTATCATGAAGTTCCTTGAGTTCAAATACAAGGACATTTTTTTTGCGCTGGATTATTTCACAGACCACATCTTTTGCGTATATACCGTGAGTTAATAAGATTCTTAATGCCGAGAGGTCATTGGCTTTTTCCTGTGAAATCTTAATTAATTCTGCTTGTATCTGTAGGACTTGTACCGTATTCCAATGATCAATTAAATCATTAAAAATCCTGTACACCCATTCTTCATCATCACTGTGTTGATTTAGTACATCTTTAACATATGGAATCATCGGATCCCCTATTTCAAGTAAAAAAACTGCTATTTCCCCCGCACCTGGCCAATTTATATCTTGTATCCATTCAAGTAAACCCGACAATATGCTTTTCACACGTGGATATCCTAAACGTATGACTGTTTCAGCCGCTCCATCCCAATAGTCTTTTGATATAGGTTGTACTAATAAATGCAAATCTTCATCCTTTATGTATTGTAGCTTATTAATTACATCTTCCTTTTCTTCTTCGGATAGATTCCATGATAACTTTTCGATTAAACTCGATATGTTTTCTATTACATCCACCTTCTCATCATCATTTCGTCATCATTGCAAGCTTCATGGATAACCTAATCGGTAGTGCAGCATTTCCCATCTGGTTCAAATCCTCCACCATAAATAAATCTTTAATCGAGTAATAAAAGGCAAAAGACCCTGTCACCCAAAGGCATAACGGATAACTCTATAGCACAGATTTCTTTCGTTTCATTATCCATATTATTAATAACACAATAATTAAAGACCCTAGTATAGAAATCCAGATCGTTTTACTTTCCAATTGACCATTGGCATATTGACCTTTATTAATAGCTTTGACAAATTCAGCTTCGTGGGTCTTAATGGCAATGATTTCTTTTGGATCGATATTCTTTATTGAATAATATGGCGTGCCCTTAGGGTAAATATTTGAAAAGTTCCCGCTATACGTTCCTTCGTGGTCTGAATATCGTGTTACTTGCCCTATCTTCTTGTCAATGTCATTCGATGGGATGAGATCGTCGTCGGATATTTCATAAATATCACCTGAGTAAACAACAAAAGAATAAGCCCAGTCCGCATTCATTGAGCGCATTGGCATTAAAGCAACAATGGCTAGAATTACAATAATAAACTTCTTCATTACAACCTCCTCTATCTACGAGATTCTATTGCTTTATACAGTTCATTAAATGCTCCACCTTTATTTAATCCGTCAATAAGTTCTGCTAAGCCAGATTTTCCTACGATCCCAAACCATCTAGTAACTTCTGAATGGGCGATCTCATAATTTTCTTTTACTTGTGAGGGTTCATAAAAAGCATCTCTACTACTTAAGTCATTAATATGATCTAAGCTTAAATTTTCATTTCTTATATATCTATGATCAACTACGGTTGCTAACCCTTCATCAAACCATACAGGTACCTTGTCCTTATTCTTTAATCTCGTTCTTAATTCACTATGCAGCAGTTCATGAGCTATTACATCTTCATTAAATCCATCAGGACCAATAACGATGTAATGCCCCCAATATGTATAATAAGTCTGTCCCGTTCGATTCTTTTGAGCATACTTCTTCAGGGCTTGAGGAGATTGAACAAATAGCATGGTTGGAGTAGAATGTAATCCGTCAAAGATCTCTGAAATTCTTTCTTTCGATTGTTCGAGATCGTTTATAATCAAATACTCAATATTCTCAGAGATGTCAGGTTCTAGATAAACTTGTTCATCCTGTTCCTCCATACTAGAAAAGTCTACCATCATCGCATGAACGGGTTGAGGATTTAACATATAGCTAGCTATTAGTAACATTATAAAGATGGATAGGAATGCGGCGATGATGAATGTCTTTTTCCTTTTTTTGATCTTACCAGTAGCTCCTTTTAGATTATCAAAAATACTCTATAAGAATATTTATCGAACTCTCAATAACCTCAAGATCAGATGAGCCTATAATTTGATCAAGCACTTCCCCTTCAGAATCTATCAAGTACAATGTAGGAAAACCTGGTTCCCCATAATGTTTATAAAAAGCTCCTGTTTCATCTAGAAGTACGGGATAATCAATTTTGTATTTCTTAACATACTGTTCAACTTCTGAAACATCATCACGATAAATTGGATTAATGCCGTAGATGTTCACTTTATCCTTATATTTTTTATACAAAGAAACAATCTTTGGAGCATCTTCATTACAATACGGACACCAAGAGGTGAAAAATACTAATACCGTTGGTTTTTCCGAAAATTTGATTTGTGTTACATCCGAATTTATTAGCTCCTTTAATTCAATGTTCTCTGGACTAACTGTGGGTTTAGTATTATTGTTTACCACGATATAAATGATAGTGCTTAATGCAATACATAATATAAGTGAACTGATTATTGTGATGCTTTTTCTCAAAAGATCCACCCTTTTCATCTTTTTTCGGGACTAGTATACATTCTCTTCCACTAATCCCATCTCCTCCACATAATGCTAATCTAAATTCCTTCTATGTATATGAAAAAAGCCTCTGTTTCAGAGATTTCTTCTCTTAGACAATGGCTTGGTCTGCGGTTATTAATTTGAGCTAATACAATTGAGCTTTTTCCACTTACGAATCTTAGAACGAAAAGTCTTAAACGGTGCTACTGAATTAATATGAATCCATTTGATCATAGGCCATCTCGGATTGTTTCCTGTCCATTTCCGCACGCCTTGCGTAAAAAGTTCTTCATCACTTAAAGAATCAATCCAGCTCTGCCACTGATGTTCTGTCTCTTGAAATAAAGATCTTAACTCGTCTAATGAGTAGGCAGCATATGTATGATAAAACGATTGATATAATCCGCCAAGCTGATTCCATTTATAATCCGGTGAAGGTGTAATAACGGTTATCCCTGCTTTTTCATCCTTATCCCATTTCATAACAAGATTCAACCAGCCCAATTGATAGGCAAGGATTTCTGCTGGAGTACGATCGACGCCTTCCATACGAGTGTCTTTTTGAGCATTCTCAATGCCCTCAAATTCAAGATCGAGAGATAGATAGGCAGTATGTATAGCATTTTTCAATACCTCTTTAGATGGGTAGTCGTGTGTGGACATCATAACTCTCTCTGACTCCTCTCTTATCAACATAAATCACCTTGAAAACCAATCATCCACCTTTAGCTCTTATAAAGTAATATTCTCACCCACAACAATACACTTACTGTCACTACCATGCCCGATCTCGTCCGTCTTCACGATAGGAATCCCGCTGATTTCCTTCAAGTACGCTTCTACGATTGAAAATTCATTATAGCTCTCAAGCTCAGTAAACGACCCAAGAATCACTCCAGCACATTTATCAAAAGTTCTAGCTTGCTGAAGCTGAGCAAATAAGGAGACGATTTTGTTAGCTCTGCCACTTAAACTCTCTAAGAATAAAATCTTGTTCGAAGGGTCTGGAAAATAACTTGTTCCTGCCAGCTTCATAAAACATCGAATATTGCCGCCAATTACAATCCCACTCATCTGGTTCCCACGGACCCAATGAAAGTCGAAATCGTAAAGATCGTTATGTCCTTCGAAAAATGTTCGATAGAAAGCAGCTTGCTGCTCCGCCCCATCAGAAGATACGAGATTCATCAACTGATAGTGATAGGATTTCGAATTACTTTGTGTATGTAAAGCGTTCAAAATAACGGACAAGTCACTCATTCCGAAAAAAGGCTTCGGATGCAATCGAATATTATCGTAGTCGAGATATTCCAAGATCTGGTTCGCGGAATCCCCACCTGAAATATCAAAAATCGCAAGAATTTCATCATTATTAAATAGACGATTCAACTCCGTTGCTCTTTCCTTAGGATTGCCACTGAAATAACCATCTCTTCTAAACAAGGTGTTAGACATCGCTACCTCTAGACCAACCGAGTTCAGAATTCTAATTAATTCTTCTACTTTAGGCAGGTTCTCCACTCTCACACCATCAGAACAAGCGATAAGTCCTACTTTATTCCCTGGAGTGAGTTTTAAAGCTTTGCTCATCTTAGTTAATCCTTTCATTTCTAATATAACCGATTCTCATAGCTATCCTTTAATCCCTTTGATACATCCTCTTGAGAAATCCCAAGCTCTTTTGCATGTTCTGCAATGATTACTGAGGGTTTAGGCAGCTCTGCTTTCAATGGCCAATACGTATCATCCCATAGATGTGATCTTTTAAAAGCTTTAGCGCAATGCATATAACACTCTTCCACTTCAACGGCAATGCCCAATTTCGGCAGTTTACCTTGAGCCTCCATATGAACCATTATTTCTTGATCTTTGATAATCCTTGCATGTCCATTTATTCTTAAGGTTTCTTCAAGACCGGGAATAATAAATATCAAACCCACTTTTGAATTTAAAAGGATGTTGCGCAAAGAATCAAACCGTCGATTACCAGGTCGCTCAGGAATCACTAAATGTTTGTCGTCTAACACATATACAAAACCTGCAGCATCCCCACGCGGAGATACATCACAATTGCCAGCTGAATCACTTGTTGCTATAAAGAGTAACGGTGATTTGGATATATAATCTCGGCAATGATGATCGATGAAGGTTATACTCTTGTTGTTTACCAATTCACTGGGATACCCATACATTGACCTTAACTCTTCTTCAGAGTCTATAACTTCTTTGAAAATGTTATGGTTCATCTTTCTCCCTCCTACTTTCGCAGTTTAAAAACCAAAAAATCGCTGCAACGAAAATCCTCTTCAAAAGACGGATACTTCGCAAGCATTTCAGCAGAGGGCTTCGGCTCGATCATTTCTTCAATTTGAAAGCCAGCCCGTACAATCGTATTTACATAACTGGATAACGTCCTATGAAAAATCAGAAACTTTTCCTCTTGATCTATAGGGAAGATCTGATTATAAGTGCCCTCGTAAAAATAATTATCTACTTTCCAATAAAGCTTCTCACCAGTATCCGACTTCACCCATCCGCTACCAGGGGTTACAAAGCAAGGATGTGGAATTGAGAATATAAACGCCCCACCATCAACTAACAACCGATACATTTCATGAATCGCTGTCTCATAATCAGATAAGTCATGAATCACCATGTTAGAAACAATGAGATCATAACTCTCATTCTGGAGAAAGCTGAGATCTTCACAATTGCCATGATGGAAGTTTATCTTTAATTCCTCTGGTGATTTACTCTTGGCTATCGTTATCATGTTCTGCGAGTAATCAACGCCAGTGACTGAGGCACCTGCCTTAGCTAACATTCTGCTTAAATATCCTTCACCACAGCCTGCATCTAGCACCTTCTTATTTTCAACAGAACCCATGAGACTGAATAAAGCTGGATTCAAAAAAATTTCTCGATGGATATCCCCGTTTTCGCCGTACGAAGTTGAGATTAGTTCTGCGTATTTATCCCATCTTATTATGGCTTCTTTACTGCCCAATTTATCATTCATTTAATCACCTCTAAATTTCTGAAATAATCCATTTTACTGTCGATAAATCCATTGTCAAAGTCAGCTGCACCGATAAGCTCACCTTCACTGAAACATAAAGCAAATAACCAAAGCTGTCTAAGCGCAACGAACATAGGAACAGCACTAATATCATTGTCACTGAGATCTCTTAAACTTTTATATCCATTTAAAAATGCTGCCCATAACCGTTCTACTTCATCTTTATCATGGCCACTATGAATCTCTCTTGCCAATCTAAACTCTGCGATATCATAGGCTCTCCATCCGTAACCACAAATATCGAAATCATAATGAGTTAATTTCCCTTCGTCCGTGAAAGTCACATTCGTATTCCCATGCAAATCGCCATGGCAGATGCCCCAGTCGAGCCCCGCTTCCAGCTGTACTTCAATCTGTGCTTTTAATTGTATGGCCAGGTCATACAGGAATTGATAATCCTCTTGTCGATGGTTCATATGCTGTTTGATCGTATGAAGCGGTTTCTCAATTAAATGTTCAAAATCAAGCTTACCTCTTACATGTGCACTCTTAAAGTTGTCCGTAGCTGTGTGAATTTGTGCAACTGACTGACCAAATAAATAGCTGTCTTCTACCGCATGAATAGGCTTTTCATTTCCTACAGCAAAACTAAACATAACGCCATACTTCACACCCTCAGGCACCAAAAATTCATTAAATATGATCCCATCTTTTCGAGGAATAGGAATGGAGACGTTTACACCTTTTTCGTGCAAATCGTTCAACAATTCTAATTCAAAATCAATCTCCGATCTACTCCGTCTATCCGCACGATAAACACGAAAGATGTATTTTTCCAATGCCGTTTCTAAGATGTATGTATCGTTCATGCCTCTAAGAAAATACTGCAGCTGTACTGGTTCTGGAATCTCATAATGCTCTTTAATATGTAATAATAATGCGTCTGTTGCCAACAGTGAGTATGTAATAGGAAAAAAATTCAAGTGTATCCCATCCCTTTAGGTTTTTGATAGTAATATTTACACCATACCATATTTAGGGAGTTGAATCATTTTCTTCTTGAAGCTGTGAAACCAATGTATGGTAATATAAGTATAATAATACAGAATCAATTACATGGAGGTGTTCGAATGCGTAAATCACCATTGATCTTGAGTATGATTTTATTATCCCTAACGTTAATTATGGGCTGTAGTTCAGAAGTGGATGATGCCACTAAAGCCGCTGAGAAGTACAAAAATGTTGAATATACCATTAAGGTTTCTGATGATTTATTTTCTGAGGAATCCATTCTAGCCCGAAATGAAGAAATGAAACCGTACTTTACTGAATACTATACCGAAAAAGCTATAGGAAGCCGAATCACAACTATCCCTTTTCAAATCGCTAATAAACAAAAG
>Ga0153923_100363_pt1 | contig 15591 bp, 9 predicted proteins | sample TSNJ007MetaG_FD_104682 | JGI IMG/M metagenome (GOLD analysis project Ga0153923, IMG submission 104682) | Attine ant fungus gardens microbial communities from New Jersey, USA - TSNJ007 MetaG | ecosystem: Host-associated > Fungi > Mycelium > Unclassified | place: USA: New Jersey, Brendon T. Byrne... | reverse complement strand
TTCTTCGAAGTCGACCGTCATTTCGTGGTGTTGGCAGCCCTGGAAGCACTGGCTGACCGTGGTGATATCGAACCTAAAGTGGTGGCCGAGGCCATCGTCAAGTTCGGCATCGACCCGGAAAAACGCAACCCACTGGACTGCTGAGGAGACATTTTGTGAGCGAACTCATTCGCGTACCTGACATCGGCAGCGGTGAAGGTGAAGTAATTGAACTGTTTGTGAAGGTCGGCGACCGTATCGAAGCCGACCAGAGCATCCTGACCCTGGAATCGGACAAGGCCAGCATGGAAGTGCCGGCCCCGAAAGCCGGCGTCATCAAGAGCCTGAAAGTCAAGCTGGGCGACCGCCTGAAAGAAGGCGACGAACTGCTCGAGCTGGAAGTCGAGGGCGCCGCGCAAGCGGCTCCTGCGCCTGCCGCTGCACCGGCGGCAAAAGCTGAAGCCAAACCGGCTGCCGCGCCTGCTGCCGCTGCTCCTGCGCCAGCCGCTGCCCCTGCTGCTGCTTCGGTGCAGCAAGTGCACGTGCCGGACATCGGTTCCTCGGGCAAGGCGCAGATCATCGAGATCCAGGTCAAGGTCGGCGACACCGTCGAAGCTGATCAATCGCTGATCACCCTGGAATCCGACAAGGCCAGCATGGAAATCCCGTCGCCTGCCGCGGGCGTGGTAAAGGCCATCAGCGTCAAGCTCAACGACGAAGTCGGCACCGGCGACCTGATTCTGGATCTGGAAGTGGCAGGTGCTGCGGCCCCTGCTGCGGCCGCTCCGGCTCAGGCTGCTGCGCCAGCCGCTACCGCTGCGCCTGCTCCTGCGGCAGCCCCGACTGCTCCAGTGGCTGACAGCGTTCAGGACATCCATGTTCCGGACATCGGTTCGGCCGGCAAGGCCAAGATCATCGAAGTGTTGGTCAAGGCTGGCGACAGCGTTGAAGCCGACCAGTCGCTGATCACCCTGGAATCCGACAAGGCGAGCATGGAAATTCCATCGCCTGCCGCTGGCGTGGTGGAAAGCATTTCCATCAAGCTGGACGACGAAGTCGGCACTGGCGACCTGATCCTCAAGCTGAAAGTCAAAGGCGCAGCCCCTGCTGCTGCCCCGGCTCCAGCTGCCGCCGCTGCGCCAAGCGCTCCGGCACCAGCCGCTGCGGCTCCGGCTGCCGCTGCACCTGCTGCTGCCGCTCCGGCTGCTGCTCCGGCCAAGCCTGGTGCCAAAGTTCACGCCGGCCCGGCCGTGCGTCAACTGGCCCGTGAGTTCGGCGTCGAGCTGAGCGCTGTTGGCGCCAGCGGTCCGCACGGTCGCATCCTCAAGGAAGACGTGCAGGTTTACGTCAAGGCGATGATGCAGAAGGCCAAGGAAGCGCCGGCTGCTGGCGGCGCAACCGGTGGCGCGGGCATCCCGCCGATCCCGGTCGTGGACTTCAGCCGCTTCGGTGAAATCGAAGAAGTGCCGATGACCCGCCTGATGCAGGTCGGCGCTGCCAACCTGCACCGCAGCTGGCTGAACGTGCCGCACGTGACGCAATTCGACTCGGCGGATATCACCGAGCTGGAAGCGTTCCGCGTTGCGCAGAAAGCCGTCGCAGAGAAGGCCGGCGTCAAGCTGACCATCCTGCCGCTGCTGCTCAAGACCTGTGCGCACCTGCTCAAGGAACTGCCGGACTTCAACAGTTCGCTGGCGCCAAGCGGCAAGGCGATCATTCGCAAGAAGTACGTCAACATCGGTTTCGCGGTCGACACTCCGGATGGCCTGCTGGTCCCGGTGATCAAGAACGTCGACCAGAAGAGCCTGCTGCAACTGGCTGCAGAAGCGGCTTCGCTGGCTGAAAAAGCCCGCACCAAGAAGCTCTCTTCGGACGAGATGCAAGGCGCCTGCTTCACCATTTCCAGTCTTGGCCACATTGGCGGCACCGGCTTCACGCCGATCGTCAACGCGCCGGAAGTGGCGATCCTCGGTGTTTCCAAGGCAACCATCCAGCCAGTCTGGGACGGCAAAGCCTTCCAGCCGAAACTGATGCTGCCACTGTCGCTGTCCTACGATCACCGCGTGATCAACGGCGCTGCTGCTGCACGCTTCACCCAGCGTCTGGGCAGCCTGCTGGGCGACATCCGCACCATCCTGCTGTAAAGCAATCGGCCCTCCGGCAACGGAGGGCCGATTGCGTTCCACGTTTTCGAGCGCCACACGCTCGTACCTCAACCCCGTCAGTTTGACGGGGCTTTTTTTGCCCGCAGAAAAGTTACAACGCTTTTATTCCTACAACGTCGGTCTACTTAAGCCACGAGTCCAGTCCACTTTGCGCCGATATTTTTTATCTACCGGCAACTAACCTTGGCGCCACAAGTTGAACGAACAACTTGTTTAAAACCAACCGTCATTCAAGTAATCAATTCGAATGGATTCGAACATGTTAAAACCAACTGTCGGCCCGATTATTGGCCATGTAACAACTAATCATGCACGCATCTTCATGCGCGGCGACTCGCAAAACAATGCCACGGTATTTGCCGGCCTGCGTTATCGAAAACCGGGCAGCACACAATGGTCAAGGGGCCGTTTTGCCCGTTTGAGTGCATTACGCGATCTCTGCCACGTCTTCTCTTTGAATGACCTGGACAGTCATTGTGAGTACGAATACCAGACGGGCTGGTTCAGCCCCATGAGCCCGGTGCATACCGTCGAGAGCATCGCCGAATTGCCTTTGCAATGGCCGCGCGAGATCTACCGCTTTCGCACCCGTGCCAGCGACGCCGTGCAGCCACGCGCTTACATCATCGGCTCCTGTCGCTACCTGCGCATGACCGCCGGCATTGCTTCCCTGCCCCAATTTGGCGACCGCATATTCGCCTCGATCAATCAGTTGATCGAAGGCGCCGAGCCGCCGATCAGCGCTACCCTGATGACCGGAGACCAGATCTATGTCGACGACCTCAACCTGATTGCCCCGGATCGCGAATACCAGGACATCCTCGATAAATATCGCGCGGCGTTCTCGCAACCGAATATTCAGCGACTGATGTCCGGCACTTCGACTTACATGATCCTCGACGATCACGAAATTGAAGACAACTGGCCGGCGAACGCCAGCAAGTCCGATCATGAGTTATATCGCAATGCAATGGCGGCGTATGAGTTGTATCAAGCCAGTCATAGTCCGGCGCATGAACTAACCGTTGATGGCGAGATTAATCATTCGAAACTGGCGCATTACTGGTATCAGTTCAGCGATGGCGATATTGAATGGTTTGTCACTGATAGCCGTACTCGGCGCAACCTGGCTGCTGATGATCGACGCATCCTGGACAGCGAGCAGGAACAGGCCTTGGTCGCCTGGCTGAGCACCAGCAAGGCACGGGTCAAATTCGTGGTCACCAGCGTGATGTTTTACCCGGATCGCAAACTGCACGGCGACGATGCGTGGAAAGCCTTCCCGGAGCAGCGCCTGCGCCTGCTGGAAACCATCCGCACCCGACGCATCAAAAATGTCGTGTTTGTCTCGGGCGATGTGCATGGCTCGCTGACCTCGCGCCTGACGCATAGTGAAGACCCGGATTTCGAAGTCCACACCATCGTTTCCTCGCCGCTGTGCAACAGCAAGCTGTTGCCCTATGCCAAGGCGTCGACGTTCATCCTCGATCAACCGCTCGCGCGCACGGCCGCGGGCGATTATCAACATGAGTTGACCAGTGCGGTGGTCAGCGAGGACAACTTCGCACATGTGGTGGTTGAGACTGATCATATTTTGGTCAATTACCATGATCGGGATGGCAAGCAGCTGCAATCGATCAGCCTGAAATTACGTTGAAATCTTAAAAGATCGCAGCCTGCGGCAGCTCCTACATCGGTATGCATCCCCTGTAGGAGCTGCTGCAGGCTGCGATCTTTTGCTCTTTTCAATCACCCACTGGAGAAATGCCCCGAGCAGCCGACATATTCTTATAGCACTTGGCCTTCATCTCTCTTGTCAGTCGGTGCCGCAATGATGCAACCTTGCCGCAGGCAACAGTAAAGAGGGCGAGAGCCCGGCGCGTTCAGCATATTTCCAAGCGAGTTCCTTCATGAAGAGCCAACCCGATGCCGCCAGCCGTATGGCGGCCGAGGTAGTGACGCAGTTGCCTGTGCCCTCGCGGCTCGGCATGCTGCGTTTCGAGCGCTTGAATGAAGCCAGCTGGGCGATGCTGTTTCTTGACCCCAACTGCGAACGCCAGTTCGGCCAGCCGGCCGTCGAGCTCTGTGCACTGGTCGGTTCACCCTATGCCAGCCTGATGGAGCCCGAAGCGCGCTATCAGTTGCACGACGCCATCCAGCAACAACTGCGCGACAGCCCGCATTATCTGGTGCGCTACACCCTGCACACCGCCGCCGGCGTGCTGAGCATCCTCGAACTCGGCGAAGCCTACAAACAGCACAATCGGCACCTGTTGCGCGGTTATCTGCTGGCGGTCGACAACGTGTTCGACGAAGCCCCCGCGCTGCCGTCCGTCGACCTCGAAACCCAGAATTCGCGCCTGCAGATCGCCCTCGAACTGAACCAGCGCGCCCAGCAGGAACAACTGCAGCACCTTGATCGGGTACGCGCCCAGCAGGATCTGATTCTGCTGCTCGCCCGCCAGCGCTACAGCAGCCACAACTCGTTGCAGGAAGCCGCCGAACTGATCACCCGCTGCGCCTGCGATATCTATGAAATCGACTGCGCCAGCCTGTGGAACCTCGAAGGCAATCTGCTGGTGCCGATTTCCGCGTATCACCGCGCGACGCAGGAATACATCCTGCCCGAGGTGATCGACATCAGCGGCTTCCCCGACTACATGGAAGCGCTGCACGGCAGCCGCGCCATCGACGCGCATAATGCGATGCGCGACCCGCGAACCCGCGAGATGGCCGAAGCCCTGCGCCCGCGCGACGTCAACGCGATGCTCGACGCCAGCATCCGCGTCGATGGTCAGGTGGTCGGCGTGCTCTGCCTGGAGCAGACCGGCGTCACCCGCGCCTGGCAGTCCGACGAAATCGCCTTTGCCGGTGAGCTGGCCGACCAGTTCGCCCAGGTCATCAACAACCACAACCGGCGCACCGCCACCAGCGCCCTGCACCTGTTCCAGCGTGCGGTGGAGCAAAGTGCCAACGCCTTTCTGCTGGTCAATTGCGACGGCGTGGTCGAGTACGTCAACCCAAGCTTCACCGCGATTACCCAGTACTCCACCGAGGAAGTCCACGGCCAGCGTCTGTCGGAACTGCCGGCCCTGGAGAACCTCAGCGAGCTGCTGTTCGACGCGCCCTCGGCGCTGGCCAAGAGCAACAGCTGGCAGGGCGAATTCAAGAGCCGTCGGAAAAACCTCGAACCGTACTGGGGCCAGTTGTCGATCTCCAAGGTGTATGGCGACAACCGCGAGCTGACGCACTACATCGGCATCTACGAAGACATCACCCAGACCAAACTGGCGCAGCAGCGCATCGAACGTCTGGCGTACACCGACAACCTGACCAACCTCGGCAATCGCCCGGCGTTTATCCGCAATCTGGACGAACGCTTCGCCCGCGACAGCGATACGCCGATCAGCCTGCTGCTGGTGGACATCGACAACTTCAAGCGGATCAACGACAGCCTCGGTCACCAGACCGGCGACAAACTGTTGATCAGCCTGGCCCGGCGTCTGCGCAACAGTCTGAGCCCGAGCGGCAGCCTCGCGCGCTTCGCCAGTAATGAATTTGCGGTGCTGCTCGACGACACCGACCTCGCCACCGGCCAACAGATCGCCAACCAACTGCTGGCAACCCTCGACAAACCGATGTTCGTCGACAACCAGTTGATCAGCGTCACCGGCTCCGTAGGCCTGGCTTGCGCGCCGCTGCACGGCCGCGATCCGCAGACTCTGATGCGCAACGCCGGGCTGGCCCTGCATAAGGCCAAGGCTAACGGCAAACATCAGGTCCAGGTGTTCACCGAAGCACTCAACGCCGAGGCCAGTTACAAGCTGTTCGTCGAGAACAACCTGCGCCGCGCCCTGACCCAGAACGAGCTGGACGTGTTCTACCAGCCCAAGCTGTGCCTGCGCAGCGGGCGCCTGCTGGGCATGGAAGCGCTGCTGCGCTGGAACCACCCGGAGCGCGGCATGATCCGCCCGGACCAGTTCATCAGCGTCGCCGAAGAAACCGGCCTGATCATCCCGATCGGCAAGTGGATTGCGCGCCAGGCCTGCCGCATGAGCAAGGCCCTGACCGCCGCTGGCCTGGGCAATCTGCAAGTGGCGATCAACCTCTCGCCGAAGCAGTTCTCCGACCCGGATCTGGTCGCGTCCATCGCCAACATCCTCAAGGAAGAAGCGCTGCCGGCCAATCTGCTCGAACTGGAGCTGACCGAAGGACTGCTGCTGGAAGCCACCGAAGACACCCACTTGCAGCTCGACCAGCTCAAGCGCCTGGGCCTGACCCTGGCCATGGACGATTTCGGTACCGGTTATTCGTCGCTCAGCTACCTGAAGAAATTCCCGATCGACATCATCAAGATCGATCGCAGCTTCATCCACGAAATCCCCGACAACCAGGACGACATGGAAATCACCTCCGCGGTGATCGCCATGGCGCACAACCTGAAGCTCAAAGTCGTGGCCGAAGGCATCGAGACCGCCGAACAACTGGCGTTCCTGCGTCGCCACCGCTGCGACGTCGGCCAGGGCTATCTGTTCGACCGGCCGATCCCCGGCGCCGAGCTGATCCAGGCGCTCAAGCGCTACCCACGCGGGCCGCTCTGCCTCTAGCCCTCGCCGCCCTTTCATGTAGGAGCTGCCGCAGGCTGCGATCTTTTGATCCTGCTTTTTAAACACAAGATCAAAAGATCGCAGCCTGCGGCAGCTCCTACATTGAATGGTGCGAAATCCGGCATCATTGGGCACACTGGCGGTCTGACTTTTTACATCCCATCCTGACTGAGAGGAACGATCATGGTTCTGCGCTCGGAAATTCTGGTGAACAAAAACGTGCTACCGACCAAAGATCAAGCTCTGCCCGGCCGCGAAACCGCGATGACCCTGCCTGAGAAGCACTTCGTCTTCGAAGAAACCCCATTGCTCGGCCCGTTCTTCCAGGACGTCGACTTCGCCATTTTCGGTCTGGGTTGCTTCTGGGGCGCTGAACGCCGCTTCTGGCAGCGCGAAGGTGTGGTCAGCACGGTGGTCGGCTACGCCGGCGGCTACACGCCGAACCCGACCTACGAAGAAGTCTGCTCGGGCCTGACCGGCCACGCCGAAGTGGTGCTGGTGGTGTATGACAAGGCCAAGGTCAGCTATGAAGAGCTGCTGGCGATGTTCTGGGAACTGCACAACCCGACGCAGGGCATGCGCCAGGGCAATGACATCGGCACCCAGTACCGTTCGGTGATCTACGCCACCTCGCCAGAGCAACTGGATGCGGCGCTCAAGAGCAAAGCGGTGTATCAGGCTGAACTGTCGAAGGCGGGTCTGGGCGACATCAGCACCGAGATCGAGCAGGCGCCGACCGTGTACTTCGCTGAGGCGTATCACCAGCAGTATCTGGCGAAGAACCCTGAGGGCTATTGCGGGATTGGCGGCACCGGCGTGTGCATGCCACCGAGTCTGGCGGGTAACTGACTTAAAACTGTGGCGAGGGAGCTTGCTCCCGCTGGGGTGCGAAGCGCCCCCAAAACTGGTGAACGCGTTCTTCAGGAAGAACCGGCTCTCCGATTTTACGACTGCTGCGCAGCCGAGCGGGAGCAAGCTCCCTCGCCACAAGTTCTGCGACTCAGCTCTCGGCAATCAACCAATCCATCTGCCACCCACCCTGAGTCTGCCCAAGCTTCTTCGACAACCACGGCAGCAGTTCACGCAATTCTTCCTCCAGCCCCCACGGCGGATTGGCAATCGCCATCCCGGAGCCGTTCAAGCTGTTCGGCGTATCCAGCGGATGCACCAGCAGCTCCACGCGCAACAACTTCGGCGCGCCGGTACCGGCCAGATCCTGATAGAACCGGCGCAACGCACGCTGATCCTTCACCGGGTACCAGATCGCCGCCACGGTTTGACGCATGCGGCCAATCGCTTCTTTCAGCGACGCCGCACACTTTTGCATCTCATCAAGCTGCTCGAACGGCGGATCAATCAGCATCACCGCGCGTTTCTCCTGCACCGGCAACATCGCCCGCGCCACATGCCAGCCCTCGCCCAGATGCACCTTGACCCGACGGTCGCCGGCCATGTTGTCCTTGAGCAGCACGCCGTCTTGCGGGTGCTTCTCGTTGAGCATCACCCGGTCCTGCGGCCGGGTCAGACGCCGCGCCAACTCCGGCGAACCCGGGTAGTAGCGCAACTGGCCATCCGGGTTCATCTCGTGCAGCACCTTCATGTAGTCGGCAGTCAGCGCCGGCAGATCCGGCTGATCCCACAACCGCGCGATGCCCTCCAGGTACTCGCCGGTACGGTTGGCCTGATCGCCCTGCAGGTCATACAGACCGATACCGGCGTGCGTGTCGAGATAGGCAAACGGCTGCTCCTTGCGCGACATCAGGGCGATGAGGCGGGTCAAGGTCAGGTGTTTGAACACATCGGCGTGATTGCCGGCATGGAAGGCGTGACGATAATTCATGGCTGCTCCTGCGAAGGGCGCAAAGTTTACCTTTTACCGGGCGGCAAGTCAGGGGTTGGCGGCCGAGCGGGCCTCAGCAGCAAAGATCGCAGCCTTCGGCAGCTCCTGCACGGGATTGGCGTACACCCTGTAGGAGCTGCCGAAGGCTGCGATCTTTTGCCCTTGCCTTGTGGCGAGGGGATTCATCCCCGATGGGCTGCGAAGCGGCCCCAGCATCTCAATCCGCCATTTCATCTGACACCGCGACAACCGGGTTGCGGCTGCTACGCAGCCGAGCGGGAGCAAGCTCCCTCGCCACAAAAACGCTCTCAGGCTTAAAGGGACAGGTTGCCGAGGCGCTTGCCGATGACATCCAGCACATCGCAGCCGTCACGCAGCGGAATGGCGCAGAGCATGGCGAAGTCGCTGAGGATGATCGAGTCGCATTCGACCGAGCCGCGCATGCACATGTTTTCCAGCACCTGAATCACGGCGCGGATGCGGTGGTTGGCGGCGTCCATGAGGATGTCGAGCGGGACTTGGGTGTCGATGAACAGGGTGGGCATGTCGCTGCAATTGCCGGTCAGGGCCATGAAGCGGTTGTCGGGATGGGGGATGATTTTCTCGTAGGGTGGGTCGGGTTTAAGCATCGTCATATTTGAGCATTCTCGAAGTTCTAAATTGAGACTGCCATCGACCTTCCTACGGGTTTGGGTGGCAGCCATGCGCGGGAGTAGGAACTGAGGAACTTCAAATCAGCCACGTCGAAACGTGTCCCGCACACAGCCGCCATGAAAGGCGTTGTGGACACTAGTCAAGTGTCGCAACCAATCAACGGTACTGATGCACATTTGAAGTTCGGGTTCCTACACCCTGCCACCACTCTCGCAGTGACAACGAAAAGACTATCCCCGCAATCCACCGCCCACCAGTTCATGAAATCCGCCGCAACTCGCAGGAAACGTCCTAAGCCTTCGCCCGGAAATTTCACTCTGCTTCGTCCTGCAAATACGCCAATAACGCCGATTGCGACGATTCTTCCGACGCTGAAACCTGAAAAAACTGCCGAACCTTGCAGCGCAACACAGCCTCGGGAAACGCCTCGTTCAGCGCCGGATGCTCCTCGCTCAGCCACTGCAGCGCATTGCCGATCCGGACTGCATTCCCTGCTGAAGCCAGTACCGACTCAGGCACCTTCCACCAGGGAAACACCCGCCCCGAAACCTGTGCCCTGCCCCCGATCTCCACAGCCTGTCCGTTGATCAAACCGCGCGAAATCACCGGTATCAACTGCGCAGATTGCACTTCGTCGGACTGCAGGATCGGCAACAAAAACCGTCCATCCCAAAACCGGAAAAACACCGCTGTGCCGTCCGGCAACAGCACTTGAGTCAGGCTGCGAAAGTGCTCGACCAGCACTTCAAGGCTCGCGGAAGACACTGCCAGCCAACCCCAGTCGCGAGACTCGGTAGAGGCCACCCAATCGAGAAGCTCACTGCCCGCCGCGACAATTCCCACGAAGGGCATCACCGCGTCCCACTCGGCGTAGATCGTGTCCGCCCAGATCGGGCTCGGTGCAACCAACGGAGGCCTGGCGTCGCTGGCATTACTGAAAATCGCGAACAGTTGCTCCGCAGGTTTCAGCGGCTCACGCGCCAGCCACGCTGAAGGCGTCAGGCACTCAGGCCGCACAGACACCGTCCTTGCAACGCTCACACTCTTCGCAGAATGGCGCATCACCTTTGAAGCTCATGATTTGTGCGGCGGTGAGCATGGCCGCCGGTGCCGCTGCAAGTTTCGCCGGCAGTCCCGGCACACTCGGTGCCGCGCTCATCGCAGCCATCGGCGCGCCACCGACCTGGATGGGTACGCTGCTGAAGATCCCGCCGGGGCCGATGTTGATCCACTGCCCGCCGGCCTGAATGGTCGCGCTCGCGCCGCCGTCGATCACCACTTGCTGGCCGGCACTGAGGTGAATTTGCGCGCTGGCGCTGGTCGCCTGACTGCTCACCCGAATATGCCGGTCACCTGCAACCGTCAGGTGATCGTCCTGCTTCACTTCGGTCTGGCGCTGGCCGTGGGTGATGCGCTGTTCGTCAGCCTTCAACTCATGTTTCGCCAGGCCCGTGACGACGACGCTGCGCTGGTTGTCGACCTGCAGTTGTTGGTCGTGCAGCACATGCTGGGTCCAGTTGCGTTGGGCACGCAGGTAGATTTCCTCGGCGCCTTTCTTGTCCTCGATGCGCAGTTCGTTGTAACCGCCGCCACCGGGGCTGCTCTGGCTGCGCCAGATGCTGCGGGTCTTGTCCGCCGGCAGGTCCAGCGGCACCGGGGTCGATGCATTGGGCAGGCAGCCCATCACCAGCGGTTTGTCGGCATCGGCGTCGATGAAACCGACCAGCACCTCCATGCCGACCCGCGGGATCAACACACTGCCGTAATGGTCATGCGCCCAACCGGTGGCGACACGCAGCCAGCAGCTGGAATGCTCGTTGAGTTCGCCGTCACGGTCCCAGGCTAGTTGCACCTTGACCCGGCCATATTCGTCGCAGTGGATTTCCGTGTCTTGCGGCCCGGTGACGACGGCAGGTTGATAGCCGAGCATCCGTGGTTTTTCCGGGCCGAGGGCCGGGCGGAAGAATATGTCCCACGGCGTGGCGAGAAAGGTATTACGGTAACCCTGGAAGCCTTCACCATCACTGGTGACCGATTCCTCCAGCACTTGCGGCTGTCGCCCACGGTGTTCGATGGCGGTGAGCAGCCACAGGTCATTCCAGTCCTTGCGCGGATGCTCGGTCAGTTGCAGGAAATGTCCGCAAACCAGTGCGGATACGTCGCTGATGCCCTCAGCCTGACGGTAGTCGGCAACATGTCGCTCAAGCGCGCGCTGCGCCAGGTGCTTGCCGGTCTCCCGGTCGTTGAACTGGCCGGGAAAGTGATAATCCTCGAGCACCGGACGTTGCTCGCTTTCGCTGCGGTTTTGCAGTTGCAGGCGCGGCTTTTCAAAGTTGTAGTCACGCCGGGTGACCACGCTGGTGCGGGTTTCCACCCGGACATTGAAGCGCTGGATGGCCGGCGCCGCAGACGCCATGCCGCTGCCCGGCAAGTACAGCGTCGGTTCGGCCAGGCGCGGGAACACCGTCTGATCGTCGCCGAACACCAGCACATGCCCGGCGGGACTGTGCTGAAAGTGGTAATGAATGCCGACCTCGGCACACAGGCGCTGAATGAACGCCAGATCACTCTCGGCGTACTGCACGCAATATTCACGAACCGGGTAATCACTGCCGAGACGAAATTCGAAGGCATCGCGCAGGATCGCGTGATCCTTGAGGATGCGCGCAATGATTTGCGGAACCGTCTGATGCTGAAAAATCCGCTGATTGGTGCGGTGGCCGAGGTAAGTCAGACGCGGCACAAGGCTCAGGTGATAGCGTGTCAGACGTTTCCCGGAATCCCCCTGCCCGACCCGATAAATCTGGCCGTGGATACCGCCGCCATCGGCCTCGAAACTCAGAAACGCCTGACGGTGCAACAGGCTTTCGAGGTCCAGATCCGGTCGTTCACTGACCAGTTCCAGCTCGAAACGAAAGGGTTGGCTGATGGCTTCCTTGCCCGTGAACTCAAGGACTTTGAGATCAAATTGGGCGCCTTCGAAGGTCAACGTGAAACGCGGTTGATTGGCAGGCGCGAACATCCGGTGTGTCTCTGCAGAATGAGGGCGGGCGATTCTGCATGAGGGGCAAGGGGTGTTGGGTGGGTGACAGAAAAATCAGATTTGCCCTACTTTTGCTGTCGAAAGCCCCTTCAGAAATCGACGTTTTCGACTACAGACACATCTCTGAAACTCATTGCTGAACCTGTGGGAGCTGGCTTGCCAGCGATGAGGCCGGCACATTCAACTTATTCGCTCACTGACACACCGCCATCGCTGGCAAGCCAGCTCCCACAGGGTTCTCCATGTTCTTGAGAAATCACAGACATAAAAAACGGCCCGCCTCCTTGTAGGAAACGGGCCGTTTTTCTGTGAGCCGCAGCTCAGTGCATCACTTGTTCAGGTGGAAATCTTTTTCCGCCGCTTCGAAGCGCTGCACCATGCCTTTGGTTGGCTCGCCCATTTTGCTGACGATGTAGATCGCCAGGCTGGCGAAGATGAAGCCCGGGATGATTTCGTACAGACCCATCACCTCGAAATGCTTCCACACCACCACGGTGATGGCGCCGACCAGGATGCCGGCCAGTGCGCCGTTGCGGGTCATGTCTTTCCAGATCACCGAGATCAGCACCACTGGGCCGAACGCGGCACCGAAACCGGCCCAGGCGTAGGACACCAGGCCCAGTACGCGGTTTTCCGGGTTGGCGGCCATGGCGATAGCGATCAGTGCCACCAGCAACACCATCGCGCGGCCGACCCAGACCAGTTCAACCTGGGAGGCGGATTTGCGCAGGAAGGTTTTGTAGAAGTCTTCGGTCAGGGCGCTCGAGCACACCAGCAACTGGCAGCTCAGGGTGCTCATCACAGCGGCGAGAATCGCCGACAGCAGGACACCGGCCACCCATGGGTTGAAGAGGATTTTCGCCAGCTCGATGAATACCCGCTCGTGGTTCTCGGTCACCGGACCGGCCACTTCCGGGTGCGCCGAGAAGTAGGCAATACCGAAGAAGCCCACGGCGACGGTGCCGCCCAGACACAGGATCATCCAGGTCATGGAGATGCGACGGGCGTTGGCAATCGACTTCACCGAGTCAGCAGCCATGAAGCGCGCGAGGATGTGCGGTTGACCAAAGTAACCCAGACCCCAGCCCATCAGCGAGATGATGCCGATGAAAGTGGTGCCCTTGAGCATGTCGAAGTTGCTTGGATCCTGGGCTTCGATGGCGAGGAACGTGGTGTCGACGCCACCGGTGGCCAGCAGCACGATGATCGGCGTCAGCAGCAGGGCGAAGATCATCAGTGTGGCTTGTACGGTGTCAGTCCAGCTCACCGCGAGGAAACCGCCGACGAAGGTGTAGGCAATCGTCGCCGCAGCACCGGCCCACAGCGCCGTCTCGTAGGACATGCCAAAAGTGCTTTCGAACAGACGGGCGCCAGCAACGATGCCGGAAGCGCAGTAAATGGTGAAGAACACCAGAATCACCACCGCCGAAATGATGCGCAGCAGGCCGCTCTTGTCTTCGAAACGGCTGGAGAAGTAGTCCGGCAGGGTCAGCGCATCACCGTTGTGCTCGGTCTGCACACGCAGACGGCCGGCGACGAACAGCCAGTTCAGGTAGGCGCCGACGATCAGGCCGATGGCGATCCAGCTTTCGGACAGACCGGACATGTAGATGGCACCCGGCAGGCCCATCAGCAACCAGCCGCTCATGTCGGAAGCACCGGCAGACAACGCCGTTACCACGCTGCCGAGGCTGCGGCCGCCAAGAATGTAGTCAGAAAGGTTGTTGGTGGAGCGATAGGCCATGAAGCCGATCAGCACCATTGCTGCGATGTAGATCACGAACGTGATCAGTGTTGGATTGCTTACGCTCATTAAGTTACGCCCTGGCTTTGTTTTTATGTTGCAGCGGTGATTGCTCGCGCTCAAACGACGACGTTTGGCAGACGAATCGGGATCCCGCGCATTTAGGACTGATGTTTCCCCAGGAAAGCCACCAGCCGATGCACCGGGTATTCCCGGTTGCACCTTGGGCGCGAATGCTATTCAACAAAGTAAAAAAGGTGCAACCAGTTTCTGGCGATTAAGTTGCACCTAGTCGGATATACCGATAAATACGCCGTTTTTGCTCCTTTTTAGCGCAGTCACGGCGCTCCGCTAGAAGTAAAAGCACCAAGCAAGAGCGGCACTTTCGTACCAGAAAATATTTCCTGATGAACTGCTTATTTTTCCGACAAAAAAAGGGTTGCACCCGGTTGCACCTCTTTCGGCGCGCGGCTAATCTTGCCGCCAGCTGATGCCACGCAACTGTGGCAACCATGAGGATAAAAATATGGCTACCACCACCCTTGGGGTCAAACTCGATGACCCGACCCGCGAGCGCCTGAAGGCTGCCGCGACCTCGATTGATCGCACGCCGCACTGGTTGATCAAGCAGGCAATTTTCAATTACCTGGAAAAACTCGAGGGTGGTGCAACCCTGACCGAGCTGAATGGTTTGACCGCCAAGGACAGCGATGACGCTGGCGAAGTCCATACCGATCACGCCCACCAGTGCTTCCTCGAATTTGCTGAAAGCATCCTGCCGCAATCGGTACTGCGCGCATCGATCACCGCCGCTTACCGTCGCCCCGAGCCGGAAGTGGTGCCGATGCTGATCGAGCAGGCGCGCCTGCCGGCTCCGATGGCCGAGACCACCAACAAACTCGCCGCGACCATCGCGGAAAAACTGCGTAACCAGAAAAGTGCCGGCGGTCGTGCAGGCATTGTTCAGGGTCTGCTGCAGGAATTTTCCCTGTCGTCCCAGGAAGGCGTGGCACTGATGTGCCTGGCCGAAGCACTGCTGCGTATCCCGGACAAAGGCACTCGCGATGCGCTGATCCGCGACAAGATCAGCACCGGCAACTGGCAGCCACACCTGGGCAACAGCCCGTCGCTGTTCGTCAACGCGGCCACTTGGGGCCTGCTGCTGACCGGCAAACTGGTATCGACCCACAACGAAGCCGGCCTGACCTCGTCGCTGAGCCGCATCATCGGCAAAAGCGGCGAGCCGATGATCCGCAAGGGCGTCGACATGGCCATGCGTCTGATGGGCGAGCAGTTCGTCACCGGCGAAACCATCGCCGAAGCCTTGGCCAACGCGAGCAAGTTCGAAGCCAAGGGCTTCCGCTATTCCTACGACATGCTCGGTGAAGCGGCACTCACCGAACACGACGCGCAGAAGTACCTGGCATCGTACGAACAAGCCATCCACTCCATCGGCAAAGCCTCCCACGGCCGTGGGATTTATGAAGGCCCGGGCATCTCGATCAAGCTGTCGGCCCTGCACCCGCGTTACAGCCGCGCCCAGTACGAGCGTGTGATGG
>Ga0153923_100361_pt1 | contig 15651 bp, 9 predicted proteins | sample TSNJ007MetaG_FD_104682 | JGI IMG/M metagenome (GOLD analysis project Ga0153923, IMG submission 104682) | Attine ant fungus gardens microbial communities from New Jersey, USA - TSNJ007 MetaG | ecosystem: Host-associated > Fungi > Mycelium > Unclassified | place: USA: New Jersey, Brendon T. Byrne... | reverse complement strand
GCGCATCCTGCACCTGCCGCACTCGTGGAACCACTGCATGGGCGACCACATCATCGTCTTCACCGTATGGCCGATCAGCGCCCAGGAAACCATGGTCACCACCAAATGGCTGGTGCACAAGGACGCGGTCGAAGGTGTGGATTACGACGTCGAACGCATGCGCCAGGTGTGGGACGCGACCAACGACCAGGACCGGCGTCTGGCCGAAGAGAACCAGCGCGGGATCAACTCCACCGCCTATCAGCCGGGGCCGTACTCGAAGACCTATGAGTTTGGTGTGGTCAACTTCGTGGACTGGTACAGCGAGCGGATGCTCAACAACCTTGGGGCCGAGCCTGCACCTTACCTCAAAGGCGTCCCGGTCCAGGGCTAAAAGCATCGCTGGCAAGCCAGCTCCCACAGGGATCTCTGGTGTACACAAATGTTGTGAACACTTCATACCTGTGGGAGCTGGCTTGCCAGCGATGGCGTCAGAACATTCGCCTCATCACTTGGATGACCACCTCACACTGCCATCCTCCCCAATAAACTCCTCAAAAATATCCTCCCCCACCAGCCTCACCTTCGCGTACCCGTTCAACACCCGCAGCGGATACGCCGGGTCATTGGCATCCTGCGTCTCCGACCACAACACCCGCGAATGCCCGTTCAGCTCGCTGGCATTGCCATAGGGAATCGCCCCGTGCCCGGCACAGCGCGCATTCAAGCCGCCCTGTTTGGCGTAGACGATGCCATTGTGCAGATGCCCCCAGTACCAGTAATCCGGCTCGCGCCCCAAGGCATCGCACACCGGTTGATACAGCGCGGTCTGGTGATGTCCGGAGATATCGAAGCCCTGGTGATGGCTGAGCACCATGATCTTTTTGCGTTTCGGCAGGGCTTTCATCCAGGTGATCTGCGGCTCGTTGAGCGTGCCGTCCATGTACAGGTTCATCGCGTCCGAGGCATACGCAGAATCCAGCCCGACCACCAGCCAGTCGTCGTTGATCAAAGCGAAATAACTGGTGCCCTGCTGCCCCGGAAAGCGCTTGGCCAGTTCCTTGAAATAGCCGTGGGCGCCGCTGTACATCTCGTGGTTGGAGTTGAGGGTGAACGAGCCGTGGCGGCCCATCGGCCAACCGGCCATGTCGACGTCTTCCTGCGAGTGGCTGCCGGCGTAATACACGTCGCCCAGATGGATGGTGAAATCCGCCTGCGCCAGTTGCATCTGGTTGGCGACTGAAACCGCCGGCGCATGACTGTCGAAGGGCCCGGTGCCCCAGTCGCCGGCAATCGCCAAGGTCACGTCGCGGTCCATCTGCACCACCGCCGGATCAGTGCCGAAGGTCGCATGATGACGCAGGTTCTCGATCCACTTGAGCAGCGCCTCGCTCCACAGCAAGTCGAGCAATTCCCACTTGCGACAGCCGAGCAGGCTGCCGTCCTGCAACACCCGGGTCGCCAGTTGATCCGGCGATTGCGGCAGCGGCGTGGCATTGCCGATGCGCAGGATCGACAGACCATGGGACAACTCCCACGGCACCGCCGGTTCGTCGCCGGGCAACTCGCCGTTTTTCAGCACGTATTGCGCCTGATCGTGACCGCGCTGCAGCAGCTTGATGATCGCCTGAAACTCCTGCGGCTCCAGCTCGCTGATGAGCTTCATCCAGGCCATTTCCATGCGCGTGAACAAGCCGTGAATGCGCAGTTTGACCTTGTCGTACTCGTGTTCCCAATGACTGACCAGTGACATGGCGTAATCCTCTATCCGTAAGGGCTCACAAGGTTTTCATGAATTCGATCAACGCCCGCTTGTCGTCGTCCGACAGCGTGGTGCCATACAGGTGACCGCTGTTGTGGTTGCCCTCCAGTCGGGTGTCGTATTTGAAATCCGCCGAGGCTTTGGCCTGGGCGCCCGTGGTGACGAAACCAACGTTGACCGGGTCGTAGACGTCGGAGCCGGTGATGAACACCACCGGACGTTTTTCCGGCGGTTGCAGCAGGTCCCACAGGGTCGGCACCGAACCGTTGTGCAGGTACGGCGCACGCAGCCAGATGCCGTCAGTCGGCGTGTTGCTGTAGCTCTGGGTCTTGCGATACGCGCCGAAGTCGAACGGCGGTTTCTTGAAGGTGTGGAACGCGGTCACCAGACCGGTGGTGAACGAGTCCAGCCGATGTGGATCGGTGCCGAGTTGATCGATATTGGTGGTGACCTGCCCGGTGTCGGCGCGACCGAAGTCGTGGCACGCGGCGCAATTGGCCTCCCAGATCGGTTTGCCCTGCGCGACTTTCGCCTGATCAAGCGCCCATGGCCACACCGGCGCCTTGTGCCCGAGCAGCCAGTTGGTCACCCGGTTGAAGCTCGGCGGCAGCACCGATTCCGGGGTCGCGCCCACGGCCATTGCAGCGGCGTAGTTACGTTCGTGGATTTTGTTGTTATTGCCGTCCCAGTGCAGGTACATCGATTCCCGCGGCTTCTGGTTCCACACTTGCGGCAGGTCGACGGTGCCGATGGTCGAGTCATCCGGGAAGCCGAACACCACCATTTTCGTCGGGTTGAAGGTGTCGGTGCGGCCCGGCCCCTGTTGCGGACGCAGCTTCTGCCAGGCGTAGGCCTGTTTCTGCTTGAGCAAAGCGCTTTTCGCCATCGGGATGATCAGATAGCGGTTGTAGAGCTTCTCGAAAAAACCCAGCTGGAATTTGCCGTTGATCGCCGCCATCACCGCGTCGGTGGTGAATTTCGGATCGCTGGCGCAATCGTAGGCGAACCACTGGAAGGCCTGCAGTTGCAGGGTGTTGGCCGGCGCGCTGGGCACATTGACCGCGACGTCGCTGGCACTGGCCCGGTAGGAGCCGGTGTGGCACAGCGCGCAGTTCGGTTCCACGGTGGGGTAGCCGATCTGCCGTTTGGCCATGCCGATCGGCAGGTCCTTGCCGTTCTCATAGAGAAAGCCGAAGACTTCCCAGCCGCCGGGTTTGGGCAGTTTTTCCGGGCACATCTGCGGTAGCACGGCGAACAGGTAATACGGGATCCGCGCTTCGATGCCCAGGCCGATGGCGGCGTATTTGTAGTGGTCTTCGTCGGAGGCGTATTCCTGCTCCGGCACCACCCGCAACATCTGGTACCAGGTTTCATAACCGATGAAACCGAGCACCGCGACAACCACCAGCGTGCCGACCTTGAAGGCGTGGCTCTGCCATTGCCGCGCCCAGGCCGCGCGCCACTCGCGCCAGCCATCACACAGCAGCGCCCAGGGCCGGTCCGCGGGCGTGGTGCCGAGGTACAGCAGAATGCCGAGAATCAGGAAGAAGCTCAGATCGCCCATCAGCATCGGCACGAACACCGAACCCTGAATGCTCGTATTGATCAGGTAAATCCAGAACACCACGGCGATCAGCCGCGTCAGCACGCACAGCCAGGAGTGCACCACATAACGCGGCGCGTTGAAGCCCGAAGGCATGTAAAACACGCTGATGCCCACCAGCAGCATCCCGGCGTTTTCCAGCCACGGGTCGGAGAGTTGCGGCGGCAGGCCGACCACCGATGTCAGCAACCCCGGCGCGAACAGCGCCGGGATCGCGAACACCATGTTCATCGCAATGCCGATCCAGATGAAGCGTTGAAACCAGCGGATGTAAGTATCCATGTCATCCATTTCCTTGCGCAGACCTTAGGAGAGTCCCTCTGTGTGATGAGCTTTTGTGGCGAGGGAGCTTGCTCCCGCTCGGCTGCGCAGCAGTCGTAAAACCGGCCATCCCGATCCATCAGACAGACCGCATGCGCTGGTTTTGGGGCCGCTTCGCAGCCCAGCGGGAGCAAGCTCCCTCGCCACAGGAACCTCATCCACCCAAGGCAGTTTTCTCCAGGTGTTCAAGGATGATCGGGTACACATCCACCACTGCGTTCTTGCCGAACATGCAGTCGATGTGGCCATAGCCCGGCACCACGTGCCGGCTGTAGCGCTCCGGCCCGTGGACTTCGCAGACTCGCTGGTAGGTCTTGAGGGTGCTTTCCGGCAAGTAACACTGGTTCTCCGCGCCGCTGATGAAGCAGATCGGCATCGTCAGCCGCTCAAAATGCGGCATGTACACATCGTTGCCTTTGAAATCCACCAGATGCCCTTTGCGCACGATCAGCGCCAGGTGCTCGAAGGTCTCGATGTTCGATTCGCCGAACAGTTCGTGCAGGTTGTCGTGCAGGGTTTCGTTGAGCGTGTCGTGGCGATACAGCGAGGCGTACATGAAGGTGATGCGATGGCACACCGGGTTGGTGCAATAGCCTTGCGCCTCGATCCGCGCGTAACCGTTGAGGGCCTTGTCGTAGAGGCGGTTGAACCAGTTCTCCTTGCTGTCGGCGTAAGCCGTCATCGACTTGATGCCGATCGCATCGAGCATCCCCGGCAGGTGTAGACCGGCCTTCAATCCAGTGGCCGTGGCGACCACAGTGTCAGCGGCAATCTGCGAGCAGACCACCGAGCGCACACCCTGCAGCCCCGCCAGCAACGACATGAAGAACGTGGTCGCGCCGTAGCAATGCACCACGCATTGCACGTCTTTGGCCTGCGTCTCCTGCTGAATCTGCGCAATGGCAGCCTTGAAGTCGTACTGGGCGATCTGGTCGCCATTCCACTCTTTCTTGCTCGCCGGCAGCAGAATGCTCACCCGGAAATCCAGCAGCCACACGTCGTAGTCGTGCTTGCACAGGTACTCCAGCAGGTTGGTCTGGATGGTGTCGGTGGAGAAGATATTCGAACCGACACCCAGGCCATGCACCAGCATCACCGGGCCTTTGCTGCCGGCCTGATAACGGGTCAGGCGCAGCTCGACGCCGTCCTCAGTGGGGAAGAAATGCACCGCCGGGACCGGCGCATCCAGCGGTCGTTTCAGGCGTGGCGGCGCATCAGGGTTGAAGTATTTGTCACCGGCGAACACCCCGCCGTAACTTTCCCAGAGGATCCCGGCGAAGAACTTGCCGAAGCGCGCCAGGCCTTCGATGCGCTCGCGCTCGTTGCGCGCGTTGAGCACTTTCATGGTGGTCATCTGCTTGGCGAAATCGGTCGGATGAATGTGCATCACCCCGGAGCCGATCACCTCGCCCGACTTGTCCGGCCCGCGATACAGCGTCACATACAGGGTGCTGGTATCGTGCCAGATGTTCAGCACGCCGTTGTCTTCCGGCACAGTTTTGAAGGCGCTGAAGAAGTAGTCGCTGCCGTCCTCGGCGGTCAGTTTCATGTCGTATTTCATGTGCCGCGTGTCGACCTGCTGCTCGAATTGCTCGAACAGGTTGAACACGCCATTGCTGGCAGTCAGCGGTTGTGGCGACAGTGCCGGGGCGATCACCGTACCGACGATGGTCGCGGCGTGCTCCGGCTCCTTGATCATCCGGTTGAGGTCGTTGGCGGTGATGGTCAGGGTGAAGTCGATCGGCGAGTTGTCCGCCTCACCGCGTTTGGCTGCCGCCTCGTAGACTTTCAGATCGGTGCTTTGCGCGGCGGTGAAAGCCCGGGAGAAATAGCCCTTCATGGTTTCGGTGAACTGCACGCCGAGGGTCGGTGGCGCCACCTGTTTTCGCGGCGCCGAGGGCAGCGTGTAGTCGATGTGCCAGCCACGGTCGGCGGCGAGCAGGCCCATGTTGCGCTCGCTCACGGCGGAGATGGTCAGCAGCGGATTGACCGCCAGCGAGGTCGGAATCACCGCGCCGTCAGTCACGTAGAGGCTGGGGTAAACATCGGTGCCGGACGCGCCACTGAACACCTGACCCTTGTGATTGACCACCCCTTGCCCGGCGTCTTCACCCATCACACAACCGCCCAGCGGATGCACCGAGACGATGCTGTGCTTGAGCAATTTGGTCCAGATCGGATTCTCGACCCAGACCCCGCCCAGCGCCTTGGTGCTCTGATACAGACGTTCGTTGCCGAGCTTGAAGTTTTCCTGCTCGCCGACACCCGGCCAGTCGATGCGCAACTGGTCCTTGTTGTCGAGAATCATCCGGCCCTGGCCGCTGTCGTGACTCATGATCAGGTAGGTCTGCATGTTGTGCAGCGCGCCGTAGTACGGGCCGCGCAGGAAACTTTCGGCTTCGCGTTCCTTGTAACCAAGCTTGCCGCTGACACTGTCGTCGGTGGCCTTGCCGATCAGTTCGGCGAACCCGGCCATCGCCGGTACCATCGGCCGGCCGAGGGCGCCGGGGATCGAGCCTTCCTCGATGACCATGCGGCTGCGCCAGTCACCTTCGGTGCGCATGTCGATGACCGAGGTGATGCACGGGCCGACCGGGTGCAGTTCCTTGGCCGAATGCGCGCCGAAACCGATGCCGTTGATGGTCTGCTCGCAGTTGTGGCCGAAGCCGAGGATGTCACCGTTGCCGCTCATGTTCTCGCCGAGCTGGCCGGACATCACCAGGCCTTTGTCCCGCGAACGCAACAGAATCTCGGTGGAACCAAGGGTACCGGCGGAGACCACGACGATATCGGCTTTCACGAACAGCGTTGGCGCGTCGAACTTCTCACGCCCGCTGCCCAGATACTGGAAGTGCACGATCCAGCCATCGCCGTCGCGCTCCAGATGCCGCACCTCGGCCTGACAGAAAATCTCCGCGCCGTGGTTCCAGGCGTCCGGCAGATAGTTCATCAGCGTGGTGTTCTTGGCTTTGTTGTTACAGCCCGAGACGCAGTCGCCGCACTGGTTGCACGGCAGTTGTTCGACGCCGACGTGGTTGAGGTTGTTCGGCAGTTTGTCGAAGGTCACGTTGATCGGCGGCTTGTAGAAATGCGCGCCCTGCTTGAGGTAGTCCGCCGACTTTTTGTTGGCGTCGAGCTTGGGCAGGTTCGGCGCGGTGTTCGGGTACGGATTGGGCTTGAGCATTTCCCGGGCGCGGGCGTAACCGTCCTTGAGCAGCGTATCGCGATGCTCGCGCACCGCTTGCGGCCAGCGCGGGTCATCGAACACCCCGGGCTCAGGCTCCAGGGCCACGTTGGCATTGATCAGCGACGTGCCGCCGAGGCCACAGCCGACTACCACGTTCTGCTGGGCGTTGACGTGCAGATCAAACAGCCCGGTGCGCGAGCCAATGTGGCCGTCCGGGTCATGCACCTGCAGCTCTTCGGTGGCGGCGATCATGGTGTTGGGGTATTCGCCGGGCTGGATTTCCCGCCCGCGTTCGAGCAGGCACACCTGCTTGCCAGCCCGGGACAGACGCGACGCAGCAATGCCGCCGCCATAACCGGAGCCGATGACGATCACGTCGTAGTGTTCCTTGATCTCGCTGATGGGCGTTGCGATGCGTGTCATGAGGGTGTTCCTCTCTCAGGCAGATGGGGCAACTCTGCGGTTGCCTGCAATCAATGGGCGATCGGGCACCTGGCCTCCGGGTCGAGCCCGGCGACAGCACAGCGGTTAAAACAGGAAGTCGCTACAGACGAGCGCGTTGATTGGCCGCACGACGTAACGTGCGCTTGCGTGGCGAGGGGGGATGGCGATGTGGGCGGCTATCCATCATGCGTTCTCCCAGAACCTGATGTGGATAAGTGACGGCTGTCCTTGTGCCATTGCAGTGAAGACAGCGCAGGAATCGAAGTCAAGGCAACGCTTTAGAACTGTATGAAATCTGATCAATTGCTGTTTGGACTATGCCCGGCGGGGCCTGCAGGTTTTGGCGAACAAGTTATCCACATAGCCATGCACAGCAAATGGGGGTAACTGTGGATGACTGGAAAAATAACTCGCTGATTTGTGGAGAAAAATCGTGACTTATCCAAAAGGATGATTTGCGCAAGCAATTGGATGCTTTTTGATCAGCCGCCTGAAAGCCACGTCTCATATGGGCTGTAGAGGATGGCGAACACGTTATCCACAGAAGCGCCAACAGAGTTCGGGGGTAACTTTGCGGCCGCTGTGGAAAAGCACTGGAAGCTGTGTGAAATCTGGGTTTACGCGAGGATTATCAGCTTTAAAAGCTTGATCGATCATTTATTGATCAATTCTCTACAGGCCGCGTTTTATAAGGCTTGCAGCGGACAGCGAACATCTTGTCCACAGAAGCGCCAACAGAGATTGGGGGCAACTCTTGAAGTTATTCAGGAGAAAAAGCCCGGTAAAACCGTGACTTAGGCTGGTTGTTTTTTGAGCTGGGGCCTAGAGGGCTTGATTGGCGTGGGGTACAGGGATGGGCGAACACGTTATCCACAGATCCGCCAACAGGGATTGTGGGTAAACACTACCCCTCACCCCAGCCCTCTCCCAAAGGGAGAGGGAGCCGACCGCATCGCCTGTTCAAACTCCACCGACCTGAACGAACATTGTGATCTCAGGCTTGGCCAGACCAAGGTCACTGCGCAATCTCAGGTCGATGTAATTAGCCAATACCACTCGGTCGGTCCCCTCTCCCTCCGGGAGAGGGCTAGGGTGAGGGGCTTTTCAGCGAACAACCCCTTCTTCGATCAGTAGTTTGAGGATCGCTTCAGCGCCGGCCTGTGCGGTGACGCCTTTGAGCACTTGTCCACCGCCGCCACTGGCCTTGGCGGTGGCAGCTTTCATGCGGTCCGCACCGCTCTTGGCCTTGATCACCTTCAAACGTCTCGGCCGTGGCTTGGCCGGTTGCAACGTGGCAACCGCCAGCAGTTCATCGTCGAGCACCTCCACGTCTTCGGCATTCAACACCCCGCGTCGCGCCGGGCCGTAGGCACTCTGTCGAGGTTTGGGCGCGGCGTTATCCACAGTCGCCAGAAACGGCAGCTTCACCTTCAACCGCCGCCGCTGCCCGCGAGGCAAGGCTTGCAGCACCAGCGCCGAACCGTCGGTGATCGACTCGACCTGCGCCAGCCCCACCACCAGCGGCCAGCCCAGCCCCTCGGCGAGCAGGAACGGCAACATGCCGGAGCCTTCGCCGGTTTCCGCCTGACTGCCGGTCAGCACCACTTGGGCGCCGGCATCGCGCAGATACGCCGTCAGCCCCGGCAAGGCGTCGGCGCCAGCAGGTTGCTCCAGCACATGTAGTTGTTCCAGGCCCATGCCCAGATAGGCGCGCAGTGCCGGTTCCGCAACGTCCCCGGCATGCAGCACTTGCAGGTTATCCCCAGCCAGCTGCAGGCCCAGCTCCACGGCGCGGGCATCCTGCTCGGCGCGGCGAGGCCGGCCCGACGTGGGGTGGGCACCGATGGAAACCAGACTGATGATCTTTGTGCTCATAACCCGTTCCTTAAGCCGCATCGCGCTTGGCTTCGTTGCGGTAAGCCGCTACCGCCGCGATCAACGCCTGAAGAATTTCCGCGCTTTCGCCGATCACCGACAGGTCGGCACGCTTGATCATGTCGCAACCGGGGTCGAGGTTGATCGCCACCACCTTGTCGCAGGCACCGATGCCTTGCAGGTGCTGGATCGCCCCGGAAATCCCCACGGCCACGTAAACCCGCGCGGTAACCCAGGTGCCGGACGCGCCGACCTGTCGATCACGAGCCATGAAGCCATCGTCCACCGCCACCCGCGAGGCGCCTTCGGTGGCGCCGAGGGCGGCGGCGGTCCTGTGGAAAAGCTCCCAATCCTTGACCCCGTTGCCACCGGAGAAGATGAACTCGGCTTCGGCCATCGGAATCGCTGCCGGATCCACCGCCACCGCACCCAGATCCTCAATCCGCGACAGGCTGCGCGCGACAGGTGTGGATAACTCAACCGGCAGTGCCTCATGACGGGTTTCGCTGACCGGTTCCGCACATTCGGCAGACGCCAGAATCAAACGCGCCACCGGGCGGGCCAGATCCTGCAACCCGGCACCGGCGCGACCGATGCACTCCTGATCCTTGACCTGCCAGACCCGCGTCGCCGGGCGCTCACCCAGCGCGGCAGCAAAGCGTCGACCGAGTTCGCCGCCACCGCTGCGGCTGTCCGGCAGCAGCCAGTGACGCGGGTTGAACTGGTTATCCACAGCCCGCAGGCCCTGCACGCGTTGTTCCGGTGCATAACCACTGAATTGGTCGCCCTCCAGTACCAGCAAGCGATCGACGCCGGCCGTGGCGAAGGCGCTCTCTTTGTGCTCGCCAAACACCACGGCCAACACCGCGCCGTCGCTGCCGGCCAGTTGAAGAGCCAGGCCAAGCAGGTCGCGGTCGTGGCTGCTCAAGCGGCCGCCGACCATATCCGGCACCACGCTGATGTAGAACGCCGGGGCCGGCACCTGATGCAGCGGCAATTGCACTTCAACCGTGGCCGAGCGTTTGACCGCCCCGCCCTGCTGCGCGCCGCTGCGGTCGATACGCTTGATGCCGTTGGGGCCGATGAAGCCGATGCCGTGCAGGTTCTTGCGAATGATCCCGTTGGGTCCCATCCAGCTGTGTTGCGCCGGTTGCATCGCCGCGTGCAGCGGATGCAGACGGTTACGCGCAATCCATTCGGCGCGCGGGTCGCGGCGGATAATGTCGCTCATCAGTGGGCCTCCGCAGGTTCACGTTTGGCCGGGGCGGCAGGCTTGTTCGGCGCGGCGTCTTCGAGCAGCGCATCGGCCACCAGTTCGGCGATGTCCTTGATCAGCGGACGCGGTTCGACCACGCCCTCGAGCATCGCCGTGCACTGTGGACAACCTACTGCCACCAGCTCGGCGCCGGTCTCGCGGATGTCGTCCATGCGCATGTCGGGGATTCGCTGCTTGCCGGGAATGTCGGTGATCGGCGCACCGCCACCGCCGCCGCAGCAGCGCGAACGGAAGCCGGAACGTTGCATCTCTTTGACCTCGATGCCGAGGGCGCGCAGCACTTCACGCGGCGCCTCGTATTCGCCGTTGTAACGGCCGAGGTAGCACGGGTCGTGGTAGGTCACGCTGTTGCCTTTGTGCTGACCGAGATTGAGCGCACCGGCCTGAATGATTTCCGCCATGTAGGTGCTGTGGTGCTGCACCAGATAGTTGCCGTCGAAGGCGCCGTACTCGTTTTTCAGCACATGGAAACTGTGCGGATCGCAGGTAACGATGCGGTTGAAACTGTATTTGGCCAAGGTCTGGATATTGCGTTTGGCGAGCAATTGGAACGTCGCTTCGTCACCGAGACGCCGAGCCACATCACCGCTGTCACGTTCTTCTAGGCCGAGCACCGCGAAGTCGATTTTGGCGGCTTTCAGCACTTTGACGAACGCGCGCAAGGTGCGCTGGTTGCGCATGTCGAAGGCGCCATCGCCAACCCAGAACAGCACGTCGGTGGACTTCTTCTCGCTGAGCAGATTGAGGTTCAGATCCGCCGCCCAGTTCATCCGCCCGCCCGGGGCGAAACCGCCCGGGTTATCGGTGGCGATCAGGTTTTCCAGGACTTCGGCGCCCTTGTTCGGGGTCGCGCCTTTTTCCAGGGTCAGGTGGCGGCGCATGTCGACGATGGCGTCGACGTGCTCGATCATCATCGGGCATTCCTCGACGCAGGCGCGGCAGGTGGTGCAAGACCACAGGGTTTCGGCATCGACCAGACCGTTGACGATCGGTTGATGCGGATTGCCGCTGTGCTCACCGATTGGCTTGCCCGGATACGGACTACCGGCAAACTTCGCGTCAGTACCGCCGGCGAGGCCGACGACCATGTCCTGAATCAGCTTTTTCGGGTTCAGCGGCTGGCCGGCGGCGAAGGCCGGGCACGCCGCTTCGCACTTGCCGCACTGCACGCAGGCGTCGAAACCGAGCAGCTGATTCCAGGTGAAATCCTTGGGTTTTTCCACGCCTAGCGGTGCCGATGGATCATTCAGATCCAGCGGTTTCAAACCGGTGGAACGACCGCCGCCAAAGCGTTCGGCGCGGCGGTGCCAGGCCAGGTGCAGGGCACCGGCGAAGGCATGCTTCATCGGCCCGCCCCAGGTCATGCCGAAGAACAGTTCCGACACGCCCCACAAAACGCCGAGCCCGAGAATCGCTGCCAGCAGCCAGCCGCCGAAGTTCTCCGGGAGGATTCCGGCCACCGGCAGGGTCACCAGGAAGAACGAGGCCGAGAACGCCAGCAGGCTTTTCGGCAGGCGCATCCACGGGCCTTTCGACAACCGTGCCGGCGGGTTGAGCCGGCGCCGGTAAACGAAGATCGCGCCGACGAACATCACTGCCGTCATCAGCAGCAGCGCATAGCCGAGGATACGGTTATGCAGGCCGAAACCGTGCACCAGAATCGCCAGCACGATCGACGCCACCGCCCCGCCCGCCGTGGCGACGTGGGTGTTGGCGATGTATTTGTCCCGCGCCACCACGTGGTGCAAGTCGACCATGTAACGCTTGGGCATGGCGAACAGGCCGCCGATCAGATCGACCTTCGAGGCCCGGCCCCGACGCCACATGGCCACCCGCCGCAACGCACCCAGCACCGCAAGGGCCAGGGCTGCGAACAACAGGATTGGAAGAAGGGTGTTCAACATGGTGAAGCTCCCAAAGACCTCGGGGTCATTTGCGCGCTGCTGAGAACAACGCACCTACTTGTGGCGAGGGAGCTTGCTCCCGCTGGAGTGCGCAGCGCTCCCAATACAGTCGCCGGTATATGCCTGATACACCGCGACTACAGGTTTTGGGGCCGCTTCGCAGCCCAGCGGGAGCAAGCTCCCTCGCCACAGGTGATGGTGGTCATGCCGTTAGAAATCCTTGCACAACCGCAACGCGTCGTAGATCGCGGCATGGGTATTACGCTGCGCCACGCAGTCGCCGATACGGAACAGCAAGTAGCCGTCACCGGTGCTGCTCAACGATGGCTGCGGCTGGATCGCGAATAACGCTTCGACGTCGATCTGGCCCTTGTTGCGCGAACCCTCTTTGAGCGCGTAGTAGATTTCCTCGTCCGGACGCACGCCGTTTTCCACCACCACCTGATCGACCACCCGCTCCTCTTTGGCGCCGGTGTATTCGTTCTCCAGCACGGCCACCAGCTTGTCGCCTTCGCGGTAGACCTTTTCCAGCATCATGTCGCCGGTCATGATCACTTCTTTCGGGTACATGCTGCGGTAGTAGGTCGGGAACGACGTACCGCCGATGGCCACACCCGGCTTGATGTCGTCGGTGACGATCTCGACCTGGCTGCCCTTGTCGGCGAGGAAGTCGGCGACCGACATGCCGGTAAATTCGCAAATGGTGTCGTAGACCAGCACGTTCTTGCCCGGCGCAACCTTGCCGTCGAGCACGTCCCAGCTGCTGACCACCAACCCTTCGGCGGCGCCCCAGTGTTCGTTCTGCTCAAGGAATGGATGCCCACCGACTGCCAGCACTACCACGTCCGGACGCAAGTCCATGATGGTGTCGGCATCTGCAGCAGTGCCCAGACGCAGATCGACTTTCAGCCGCGCCAGTTCCAGCTGGAACCAGCGGGTGATGCCGGCTATCTGGTCACGCTGCGGCGCTTTCGACGCGGTGGTGATCTGCCCGCCGATGAATTCTTTCTTCTCGAACAGGGTCACGTCGTGGCCCCGTTCCGCCGCTACACGCGCAGCTTCCATCCCGGCGGGGCCGGCACCGACCACCACCACTTTGCGTTTCGGCCCGGTGGATTTCTCGATGATGTGCGGCACGCCCATGTATTCACGGGAGGTCGCGGCGTTCTGGATGCACAGCACGTCCAGACCTTATACTGACGATCGATGCAGTAGTTGGCGCCGACGCACTGTTTGATCTGGTCGATCTGGCCCATCTTGATCTTCGGGATCAGGTGCGGGTCGGCGATGTGCGCGCGGGTCATGCCGACCATGTCGACGTAACCGCCTTCAAGGATGCGCGTGGCCTGGTTCGGGTCCTTGATGTTCTGCGCGTGCAGCACCGGAACCTTGACCACTTCCTTGATCCCGGCCGCCAGGTGCAGGAACGGCTCCGGCGGATAGCTCATGTTCGGAATCACGTTGGCCAGGGTGTTGTGGGTGTCGCAACCCGAGCCGACGACGCCGATGAAATCGAGCATGCCGGTGTCGTCGTAATACTTGGCGATCTGCTTCATGTCCTCGTGCGACAGACCATCCGGGTGGAACTCGTCACCGCAGATACGCATGCCCACGCAGAAATCGTCACCGACCTCGGCGCGCACGGCTTTCAGCACTTCCAGGCCGAATTTCATGCGACCTTCGAAGCTGCCGCCCCATTCATCAGTACGCTTGTTGACGCGCGGGCTCCAGAACTGGTCGATCATGTGCTGGTGCACGGCCGACAGCTCGACGCCGTCCAGACCACCGGCCTTGGCGCGGCGCGCGGCTTGGGCGTAGTTGCCGATCACCCGCCAGATCTCTTCCGGCTCGATGGTCTTGCAGGTGGCACGGTGCACCGGTTCACGGATGCCCGACGGCGACATCAGGGTCGGCCAGTGGAAACCATCCCAACGGGAGCGACGGCCCATGTGGGTAATCTGGATCATGATCTTGGCGCCGTGCTTGTGCATGGCGTCGGCGAGATTCTGGAAGTGCGGAATGATCCGGTCGGTGGACAGGTTCACCGAACTCCACCATTGCTGCGGACTGTCGATGGCGACCACGGACGAGCCGCCGCAGATCGCCAGGCCGATCCCGCCCTTGGCTTTCTCTTCGTAGTATTTGACGTAGCGCTCGGTGGTCATGCCGCCGTCAGTCGCGTAGACCTCGGCGTGCGCGGTGCTGAGCACGCGGTTGCGGATGGTCAGTTTGCCGATCTGGATCGGCTGGAACATAGCTTCGAAAGCCATGGCGGTCTCCTCAAATCGTTAAAAAACTACTGCGCTCGACCATGCTGCGTTGAAGTCAGACTCGAAATGCTCATTGACTAAAGTCAACTCCGCTTTCTCGCCTGACTTCGCCTTGCCTGGCCTTCGCTCGCTACGTTTTTTCAACGATTTGCTTATTGTTTAGGTTTGACGGTGAACAGGCCGTCGTCGTGGCCTTCTTCGGAGCCACCGTAGACTTGCTCGGCAACCGTACGAATCTTGCTGCCGCGAGCGGCGAGAATCTGGTCCATGGCGCCGGCAAACCAGCCGGTGAACATGTAATCGACCTTGCGCCCGACCTTGCCGTACACATAGACGAACGCCGAGTGTTCGAGCTTGACGCTGGCGGTGCCTTTGTCGAGGTCGATGTCCTGAATCTTGAACAAGCCCCAGCCGCGTTGCGACAGGCGCTTCATGTAGTGTTCGAACACCGCGACGCCTTCCAGGCCGTGGCATTCGGCTTCTTTTTCACACCAGTGCCAGGCGGACTTGTAGCCGGCCTTGTAGAGGATTTCGGCATAGGCGTCGGCGCCCAGCACTTCCTCGATACCTATGTGGTTGTTGACGAAAAAGTGGCGTGGCACGTAGAGCATCGGCAGGGCGTCGGAGGTCCAGACACCGGTTTCGCTGTCGACTTCGATTGGCAATTGCGGGGCGATCTTGGCCATGGAAACTTAACTCCAGAAAAATTTAGATTCAGTGTTGGCCGCAGCCCTCACCCCAGCCCTCTCCCCGAGGGAGAGGGGGCAGATCGGCGGCGGTCTTGAGTAAGCGTTACTCGCCCCAGACGTCTTTGAGGACGTTGACCCAGTTCTCGCCCATGATCTTGCGCACCACACGCTCGGAGTGGCCGCGCTTGAGCAGGGTTTCGGTCAGGTTCGGGAACTCGCCGACGGTGCGGATGCCCAGCGGGTTGATGATCTTGCCGAAGCTGGTCAGACGACGGGCGTAGCCCTGGTCGTGGGTCAGGTATTCGAAGAAGTCCTGGGCGTGACCCTGGGTGAAGTCGTTG
>Ga0153923_100360_pt1 | contig 15756 bp, 13 predicted proteins | sample TSNJ007MetaG_FD_104682 | JGI IMG/M metagenome (GOLD analysis project Ga0153923, IMG submission 104682) | Attine ant fungus gardens microbial communities from New Jersey, USA - TSNJ007 MetaG | ecosystem: Host-associated > Fungi > Mycelium > Unclassified | place: USA: New Jersey, Brendon T. Byrne... | reverse complement strand
TGATACGGGGGCCTTTTCCAGGCTTACCGACATGCATATAAGTTGGCTCCTCATGCAGGTCGCGGCCGATGCCATGGGCGAGAAGGTCGCGCACGACGCCGAAACCATGTGATTCCGCATGCCGCTGAATCGCGCTCGTCACGTCGCCGAGTCGATTGCCGGGCTGAGCTTGCTCGATGCCCAGGTCAAGACATTCCTTCGTGACACGCATCAACTTCTCGGCCATTGGCGAGATCTGCCCGACCGCATAACTCCAGGCCGAATCGCCGAGCCAGCCATCGAGCTCAGCGACCGTGTCAATCGTCACGATATCCCCTTCCTCAAGTGGCTTATTGCTAGGGAAGCCATGCGCGATTACATCGTTGGCGGAGGCACAGGTCGCATATTGATAGCCCCTATAGCCTTTCTGGTATGGCTTTGCGCCGTGCTTCAACATAATCTCCTCGAATATGCGCTCAATCTCGTTGGTGGTAATACCCGGTTTGATAAGCGGGGCGATTGTACGATGACATTCAGCCACCACTTGGCATGCCTTGCGGATAGCCTCAATTTCATGCTTGCTTTTTAAAATGACCATGTTCGTATCAGGACCCCTTCGTAATAGCTTGGATAGCGAGTCGGGCGAGTCGATCGACGTTCAGATCGGAATTGCCCGCATAGTAGTGCAGCCCACAGCAACCGACCAGCACAGCAAGCATATGGTCGACGCTGTCGTCTTCGCACTGGGCGATCGATTGGAGTGGAACGTACAGGCGTTCCATAAACCGTCTCTTGGCGTGGTGTCGATCCCTTTCAGACAAGCCTACATAATGTTCCGCCGCCATTTTGTAGACGAGATATGCGCGGGCGTCCGACTGCCACAGCTGGAGCAGTGCTTTACAATACATCAACAACTGCCTGTCATCCGGTGGGCTGCCGCTGATGTCCGCCCATTTTGCGATAACTTGCTCACATCGCTCAAAGCCGCTTTCTAACACATCTTCTATTAATAAATGCCGGTTGGGATAATAATGGTATACTGTGCCGTAACCAAGACCTGCCTCGCGGGCGACGTCGCGAATATCAAAGCTGCCGCCCGTGCGAAAGTAGGAGCGCGCGGCGACGTCCAGGATCTGTTCTTTGCGCTGTATGCGTATGAGCTCATTTTGTTCTTTGGTACGGGGGCACATAACGTGTAACCTCCTTATTTAGACCTGCAAATTTGTCAATATAAAAATAGTAACCCATGGGCTGAAGAAATGCAAAAGATTTGTTGATTTTCGATAAAATGAAGTACTTAACAATAAGACTGTGCGCTGGAAATTCTTCAACTTAAAAATCGCATTAATTCAACGATTCCAGTCTAATACTTTATTCCACCGAAACACGAAGCGATCTCTTTTGTTAAAAAACTGCTTTTGGTTTAAAATGAGAACTGTAATCAATTTTGCTGCAACGGAGGAATTCACTATGATTTTTATTGATAACACAGGGATTACTGACGCTTCCATCAATTTGGCGATTGAGGAATATGCGCTGAAACACTTGCCGATGGACGAGAGTTACCTGCTTTTTTATATTAACAGCCCATCTATCATCATCGGTAAACATCAAAATACGATTGAAGAAATCAATCAGGAATATGTTAAAGAGAATGATATTAAGGTTGTGCGGCGTTTGTCCGGCGGTGGAGCTGTCTATCACGATCTCGGAAATCTTAACTTCAGCTTCATTACTAAGGACGACGGCCAATCCTTCCATAACTTCCTGAAATTCACCCAGCCGGTGATCGACTACTTACAAAGCATGGGTGTAAACGCTGAGCTTAGTGGACGGAATGATCTTCAAGTCGGCGAACAAAAAATTTCCGGCAACGCTCAATTCTCCACACGTGGACGCATGTTCAGCCATGGCACACTGATGTTTGACCTCAATTTGGACAATGTACAAGCCTCTCTAAAAGTAAATCCAGAGAAGTTCAAATCGAAGAGCACCAAATCCGTACGTAGTCGCGTAGCCAACATCAAAGAGCTGCTAGGTACAGACATGACCATTGAAGAGTTCCGCTCCGGTCTCCTACGTTCGATCTTTGGCATGGAGCCATCCGAGGTCCCTAAGTATAGGCTTCAGGAAGCAGACTGGGACAAAATCCACGAAATTTCCAAAGAGCACTACCAGAACTGGGACTGGAACTACGGTCTGTCACCAAAAAGCAACGTCAAACACACACGTAAATTTCCTGCTGGAATTATTGATATTCGTATGGATATTGAGGATTCCCTCATTAAGGACATCAAAATCTATGGTGACTTCTTTGGGGTTGGTGACGTAGTAGATGTTGAAAATGCACTTCGTGGCAAACGTTATAATGAGGCAGAGGTTAGAGAATCATTAGCTGATCTGGATTTGAAGCATTATTTCGGACGTATTGAGCCGGAGGACTTTATCGGACTGGTTTTCCTAGAAGAATAGTTACACAAAAATAAAGGGGCCTGCTTATTCTATGCGCAAATTTGCGTAAAGAATAGACAAGCCCCTTTTTCATATTCATTTTAGTTCAAGGAGAAAGTATAAATACATAGACAACGAACGCTAGCGTCAGCATAATGCAGATGTTCTCTACGGCTCCACCTTTTTTCGTGCCTGTACTCATTAGCTTTAGACGCAGCTTAAAGGGTATTGGCGGCAGGGGTGTAATTCCCCGTTGGGTAAGAGAGTCAGCTAGTAGGTGAAGCGCATACGACATGCCCCCAGCTATCCATAGACTGCCACCGTCATTTATACCCGCTGAGGCAAAATACAATAAGGCGCTCCAGCCCGCAACTCCATACAAGGTATGTGTCAGTCCACGATGAGGAACAACCGATGAGACTACAAGCACGCACGCTGCAATGTAGTTCCATGGATCATAGGCTTCCCCGAAGGCAAAGAGTGCTATGGCAATCAAGATCATGACCAAATGGCGCAGCTTTCGACTAGGCAGGAAAGATACACTTCCGACTAGCAATGCCAGCACAATGTTCCAAGGACGTTCCACGATTCCGGCAAAATAGAGATAAATCGCCGCACCTATCAAAGCAATTTGCAGCACTCTTAATAGAAATTCTGGAATCGCCTTACGCACGAGCAGTGAATTCGGTTCATCAATGTCAGGCAGCAAGGAACTTAATGCTGCGACCGCAATAACCGGAATCGTAATCTCATGCGACATCAAACTCATTACAGATAGGGTAACCCCAGTGCTGATTATTAAATGGGATCTGCCCATCATGGTGAAACCGCTCCTTTCTAAGATGCGAAAAACAAGAACAAATGTGCGGTTATCGAAGTATATCAAGACCCTGTTTTTTTGTCTAGCCTAATCCCTTAAATCCCTTTAAATATAAGCCTTTGAGCGATTCCTATCTTGTCCTCCCCATGAATATACGATACAATTTGGACAACTTGACCTTGTCGTTCTTACAAGGACGGCATTTGCCGAAGAGAGGATGACCTAAGAAGTGAAGCGTTCCCGTATGGCCGATTTCAGCCTGCTACTTGTGGCGATGATGTGGGGATGCACCTTTCTGATTGTTCAAAATGCTGTCAAAGTGCTCCCTCCACTCGCGTTTAACAGCATCCGCTTTACAGGTGCCGCCCTGTTGCTGGCTCTAATCACTTTTATTTTTTACCGCAAGGAGTGGAAACAGCTAAGTTTCCGCATGGTACGTGATTCTCTGCTGCTAGGCCTTTTTTTGTTTATGGGCTATGGCTTCCAGACCATGGGACTTCTATATACAACCACCTCCAATACCGGGTTTATTACCGGTCTATCGGTCGTATTGGTTCCGTTTCTCTCTCTGGCGCTACTAAAGCATGCCATTTCACGTTACACTTGGTTCAGCGCGGCGCTTGCCGCAGTAGGTCTTTATCTGCTGACCTTCACCGGCTCTGCTTTGTCCCTGAATAAAGGCGATGCTTTGATCTTGCTCTGCGCCATAGCTTTTGCGCTACAAGTCGCATATACTGGCGTTTATGCACCTCATTATCCGGCGTTGCCGCTGGCAACCTTGCAGCTCGCCTTCGTTGGACTGTTGAGCATTGTCGCTTCGCTTATCTTTGAAGGAGCTGCACCGCTGGCACACAGCGCAGAGCTTATCAAGGACCCGGACGTTCTCTGGGCACTTTTAATCTCTATTGGTCCTACCAGCGCTTTTGCTTTCTGGATTCAAACCGCCTGCCAGAAGTACACTACGCCTTCCCGGGTAGCCATTATTTATGCCACAGAACCTGTATTCGCTGTTCTGACAGGCTTAGCCTTTGGCGGAGAAACGCTTGGTATGTCCGCTCTGCTCGGTTGTGGTTGTATTCTGGGAGCTATGCTTATGGCAGAGCTGAGTCCGGAACCGGGTCAGAATCAACATAAAAAGAATTATTTTTCCAAATTACATTTATTTAGAAAGAGATAAGGAGAGAGACAAATGTACAAATTGATCGCGATTGATATTGATGACACTCTAATTAACGATGATAAGGAAGTAACACCCGCTACACAGACTGCGCTTGAAGAGGCTGTAGCCGCTGGCGTTGTTGTAACCCTTGCTACAGGCCGAGCTTATGCTTCTGCACAAGCCATTGCCCGTCAAACTGGACTTAACGTGCCAATCATCACTTACCAAGGCGCACTCGTTAAGAACTTGCTCGATGAAAAGGTACTATATGAGCGTTACGTACCACAAGATGCGGTACACAAGCTGTTCACTTACTGTGTGGAGCATAATCTGCATTTGCAAACTTACATTGACGACAAGCTGTATGCCCGTGAAGACAACCAGAAGATCAAAGATTATACAGACCTGAACAAAACGCCATATTATATTGAACCAGATTGGGAGAAGCTTGTCCCACAAAAAACACCAAAAATGCTGATTATCGATGATCCTGCATTCTTGGATGAGCTGGCTCCAATTCTACGTGAATTGCTCGGCGATTCCGTGCATATTACCAAATCTAAACCACAATTCCTAGAAATCATGCATCATGAAGGAACCAAGGGAATTGCGCTTGAATTCCTAGCCAATCATTTTGGTTGTGATCTCTCCGAGACTATGGCTATGGGTGACTCTTGGAACGACCATGAGATGCTGGAAGCTGCCGGTCTGGGCGTTGCTATGGCGAACGCTATTCCTGCGCTGAAAGAAATTGCTGATTTCGTAACCCTGAGCAACAATGAAGATGGCGTAAAATACGCGATTGATAAATTCATTCTCAATAAAGTGAATTAAATCGGCTGAACTTAATAGTTTTAGTGATAAAGTTCAGTTGCAACTACGGTGAATATTTGGACTTACGGTCGCTGTTAGGTTTGAATTTCATGATTTAAACCGTTGTCAACGGTAGAAATTCAAACCTAAAGGCGATCGCTTACGCTCCTACAGTTCCAAACTTTCCCCTCCATTGCTCCTTCCTTTACCTCAAGTTCTTAAGTTCTATCTATATAAATTCACTTTCTTAAGAAAAGGGTGCTGTAACGTCATGATATATGACGTTACAGCACCCTTTTGTTATTTCAGCAAGCTCGGTACTCCTGTAGATGCAAGCTCCATTAGCGCTTCCTCACTCCCCACGGCTTCTTCCTCTTCCAGCTGAGAATAGTACAAGCCATGATATCTTCCTTCTGCTGCAAGTAGCTCCTCGTGGGTACCACTCTCCACAATTTCACTGTTCTCCATCACTAGAATGACATCAGCGTTCTGAATCGTTGATAGACGGTGAGCGATAACGAGTGTGGTTTTGTCTCCCATTAATTTACGAATCGCTTGCTGCACCAGCTTCTCCGATTCATTATCAAGCGCAGCAGTAGCTTCATCCAGCAACAAAATTGGAGAGTTCCTAAGAATCGCTCTCGCAATCGATAGTCGCTGGCGTTGTCCACCGGACAGGCGTGAACCTTCCTCACCGATATCTGTATCGAGGCCCTCCGGCAACTCCATTACAAAATCATAAGCGTTCGCTTGTCGCAAAGCTTCCAAAATTTCATGCTCATCTGCATCTGGATTTCCATTTCGGATATTATCACGGATACTTCCTGTATAAAGCCCTGACTCTTGCGGCACATAAGAGAAGTGACTCCTAAGTTTAGCTAAACTCATCTCGCTTGTCTTCTCATTATTTATAAACACTTCACCCTCATCAGGTTCATACAACCCAAGGAGTACCTTAAAAAGTGTAGATTTCCCTCCACCGCTCGGTCCCACAATTGCCATTTGAGCCCCTTTGTGAAGCTCTAAGCTGATTTTGTTCAAACTACGTCTCTCCGCTCCCGGATAAGAAAAGGATACCGAGGACATGACCATACGCTCAAATTCAGGCTGTTTCGTAGCTGCTTCGGGTAAAGCCTCCACTTCTACAGGGCTATCCAACACTTCAAAGATCCGTCCCGCCGCCCCAAGTGATTGCTGCATCGAATTGATCAGTCCTGGCAATGCCGAGAACGGCATCACTAAATAATTCATGAGCTGGATGAAAGCAATCATCGCACCGACCTCAAGTGATCCTTTTGCCACAAAATAACCAGCCACGACCAGCGCCAGAAGAAACGTAAAGTTTCCCAAAAAAGAGGAGAATGAGCCAGTAGCTCCCTCAATTCTTCCCCGTTTTAATTCTTCGGAAGTGATATTCTCACTATGTTCCTGATACTGCTTCATTAGTCTGCGTTCAATGCTAAAGGATTTAAACACCATACTACTGCCTAGAATGTCATGTAAAAAGGAAGTAATCTTGCTCATATTAGTCTGAATCTTCACACTGTTCTCACGCATCGCTGAACCGAAGATTTTTCCCGTAAGGAACATCAAAGGCCCCATTGCAAAACAGATCAATGCCAGTAGCCAGTTAATATAGAGCAAATAACCAAAAGCCGCAAGAGCAAGCAAAGGGTTACGGATTAAATCAATCATTACCTCGCCGGTAGCATTACCCACAGATTGATTATCATTAGTAAAACGGGACAACAAATCTCCGGAGTGATTACGGTCAAAATAAGACTGAGGAAGAGCTAAAGCATGTCGCATCATATCTAGCCGCAGTTCGTTTCTGATCTTGGCTGAGATTTTATTTTTGAGATAGCGATCGAAAAAACCGTTGATTGCACTCACTAATAAGTAGATTAATCCGAATATAACCAGCCCTTTAAAAGCTTTCACATCAAGTCTAACCGCCGCATCCGTAATTACTGAGAGCAGCCAAGCAATCGTTAAATCCAGAACAATCCCAAATAAAGTCGTAAACAATAAAACCGTATATAAGAGCTTGTGCCTTAACATGTATGTACTTAATCTTGAGAAAACACCTTTCTGCTTCAAAAAAATCAGCCCTCTCCCCTATTAGCTACTTATTACTCCCTTCCTGTCGTTGATAATTATTCTATATATGTAAATATAAGACGGCAATACTTTCTGATTATAAAGGATAAACATGATTCTGAATACCGAATGCAATAGATATCACAAAAGGAACATCAACTGTCCGAGATTTGCCCGAGTGATGCCCCTTAGCCAAATCGCATATATATTGTTGCTGTCTTTTTCATGTATACTAGAACCAGTTTGACTATCTTAACAAAAATAGAGGAGTAACTTCACAACATGATCAAAAGACTTACTGCACTATTTTCAATTCCCTCTTATGCCTTACTCTTTTTATGTATGCTACTTCAGGGAATGGGGATTTCACTCAGTTCACCCTTCTTATCCATTTATTTCACGGAACAGCTTGGCGTATCTGTCGGATTGTTTGGTGTTTTTCTAGCCACCACGTTAATTGCCGGAATATGGATCAGTACACTAATCGGGAGACGCTCTGACCTCGGCTTAAATCGAAAAAACATTTACTTTGTTGCCACACTCTGTAATGCGCTGGCTTATAGCGGGTACTTGCTCATTCAGGATTTCACGATCTTGTTCATCTACATGATTGTGTTCACCGCCCTCGGTGCACCAGGGATGCCTCAATTGTTCGCCATTGCTAGAGAAGCAGTGAATAAGAGCAATTTTACGGATACTGCGTTTGCTAATTCTACCTTGCGTTCAGCTTTCTCTCTCGGCTTTATTACAGGTCCTTTAATCGGCACCCTGCTAATCGCTGCTGTTGGGTTTAAGGGGATTTTCACGGGTACGATCGGAGTATTCCTGCTTGTTGCCTTACTCGTTTTCTTCTTTCTCAAATCAAATACAGATATAGAGCTGAGCAGCAACAAAGCTGAAGTAAAAGTGAAAACTTTCCGGCTCAGTCAGAACCGCAATATTCTGCTTCCTTTTCTGATTCTGATACTCATGTATGTAGCTCACTGGACGAGCAGCATCAATACGGCACTCTTTATTACAAACAATCTAGGGGGATCGACAAGTGATGTCGGTCTAGTCAGCAGTATATGTGCTGCGCTGGAAATTCCGTTTATGATTATGCTCGGTCTACTCAGTGCGAAGTACAGTAACCGAGCCTTGATGATGTGTGGGGCCATTTTAGGAGGAGCATATTATCTCGTTGTCATTTTCTCAGGCGAGATGTGGCAGATGCTTGCAGCCCAAGTTCTACTAGCCGTTTTCGTTGCTGTGATTTCAGCGATTGGCATTAGCTACATCCAGGATCTGCTTCCAAACATGCCTGGGTATGCTTCCACGCTTTATTCTAATTCATCCACGATCGGTAGACTGATTGGGAGTCTTGTTGGCGGGGGCTTAGCCAGTATTGTAGGTTACCGGTATTCATTTGTGCTCTGTTTTATACTCATCATTGTTTCCTTAGTCATGCTCGCGGTAAGCGGACGTCACCCTTTAAATGAACCAGAACAATTAACTGTTTAATCCGTTTATTTCTACTTGCCCATTCTCTTCTAAAGTGAAGAGAATGGTTTTTTGTATATTGGAATTCTCATACCTGTCTGGGCTAGAGTAACGTTCTCCGGTAAAATATATGCTTCTCTCATATCCACATCATGCGACATATGGGTATACACTGCCTTTTTAGGCTTCACGATTTGCAGTAGCTCCGCTGCCTCCGTCATGTCGTACACAGAGCGGGTGGATAGCTCCGCCGCTTCGTAATAGAAGCTTGTACCAAGGACCAGCAAGTCCGCTCCATGCATCAGGCGTGTCTCCTCGGCCCCAAGAGATATGGAATCAGGACAATACACCCATGTATAATCCTCCTTCTCTAGCCGAAAGGCGTACGAATATCCATTCTTACCATGGTTTACTTTCCAGGTATCTATCTTCCAGCCGTCCAGTTCTATCCCTTCATCACAGGGAATCATCTCGATGTGATTTCGCAGCCAAGGGTATTGCCGTTCGATAATAGGAATAACTTCTGCTGGAGTATAAAGTTCACCCTTAATGCCTGTCCATCGACAAGCATCTGCCCATTCCGGTAGCCCACCAATATGATCAAAATGAGCATGCGTCACCAGCAGTCTTCGCATATTCCGAACTCCCTGCGCCTCCATCTGACGTCGCCAATCTGGCCCACAATCAATCACTAGGAAGTCACTGCCATTATCTATAAGTACAGAGGAACGCAGCCTTGTATTGCTTCCATGCTCCCTTGCTTCTGTGCAGGTCTCGCAGCTGCAATATACCCGAGGAACACCCATGGCATCCCCAGTACCCAAAAACACCAACGTATCCATAATCTATCTCTCCTCCAGTTCCCATCAAGGAAGTCTTAAATTACCATATGTCTATCTTAATGATGCTCACCAAAATATCCCCACAAAGTGAAGCTTTGCTTCGATGCGTACCCAGGTACTTTGCGGGGGCCCCAAATATATACTTTCGTCAAAAAAGTCATCCCTTAAGCAGTAGCCCTGCTAGGATGACTCTATTTTTACACTTCTACCTATATTCCGGCAAGTATCTGATACCAAATTCCCCGCTTGGAATAAAGCGTGCTTCGCACCTCATCCCAGCCCCCTAAATAATTAATATCGAAGAGACCCGCTGGATCGGGGTAGCGGCTTTTGTTCTCCGCATAGACCTGTTTATCTACGGGACGAAAGCCATATTTTGCAAAGATCTCTTGTGCCTGTGGGGTCATCAAGAAATCAACTAATGCTTCTGCTGCCGCGCGTGTCCCATGCTTATCCGCATACTTCTCTACAACAGCCGCCGGGTTCTCAATCAGCATTGTATTTCTAGGAATAATGACTTCATATTTAACACCCTGAGCAATCCGGGCCAGCAGTTCATTCTCATAGGTGACAATGACATCACCCACTCCATACTCGAAGGCAGCCATAGATGCACGTCCGCTCTTATCCAAAGACTCCACATTGGCATGTACACTTTCTAAAAAAGCTTTCGCTGCTGCTGGATCCTTAACGCCCTCTTGCTCCTCTGACAGCTTCAGACCAGCCCCATAGATCGCGTTAATATCCCACTGCGCACCACCGGATGTTTTGGGATTTGGGTATAACACTTTAATCCCTGGCTTGGCTAAGTCCGCAAAATCGTGAATTCCTTTGGGGTTTCCCTCACGGGTACCAAGTGCGACTATCGAACGTGTCACCATGCCTTGTTCACCCTGCTCTTTCCACGTTGGCGCTACGAGTCCAGCCTTAACCAGCTTCTCGACATCACCTTCCATGGCTAGCAGTGTAACATCTGCTTCGAACCCGCCTACGATTGCACGTGCCTGTGTTCCGGAAGCTTCATAGGACTGCTGAAAACTAATCTCCTGTCCAGTATCCGCTTTCCACTGCGCTGCAAATAACGGCAAAATATCTTCCATCGCATCCTTAGCCACACTGTATGCGCCAACGACTAGCGTAACATCCCCTTGCTTCGAAGGATCTGCCATCGTCGTAATCGCCTTCTCATTCCCGCAACCGACTGCCGCCAGCGTGAGTATGGCCAGCATTAGGGCAGCAAAACATCCGTGCAGTTGTCTGCTCCTTTTGAAATTCATTGCGGCCCACATCCTTCGAGGTAATGATTTTAATATTTCCTTGAAAGTAGCTCTATGGCTGAACTTAAAATTCAAGTAACCAACGTTCGGTATTTGCCGTAATTACGCGGAAAGTTTGGACTTTCGGCCGCTGTTATGCTCTAATTTCTTGATTGGATCCGTATTACGGTTAAAATTAGAGCATAAAGGCAGTCGCTACCGCTCCTACAGTTCCAAACTTCCACTCCATTACTTCATACCTTCACATCAGTTCCTCTAATCCTAGCTCATGACATTCGCTACTCTTCAAAAAAAATTGAAAATCATATTATTTATTTTATATTAAATAAATATCGGCATCGGATCTTCTTTCAGGTTGTTCTCCTGGATCCAGCTTCGCTCATCATTAAACAGGTAAGCGCGGTGCACAAGGACTGAGATATCCTGTCCCGGCTGCAATGTTTCTTTCTCCAAAGAACGGTAAGTGACCAGCTTATGACCATTAACTTCAACCTCAACGAGCCATTCACTTCCACGGAAATGCAGATGCTTTACGACGCCTTTTTCCGTAGCTGAAGCCATCTTGAACTCATGCAGGTTACCAACTTCAATATACTCAGGACGAATTAGTGCTTTGGTAGGCTTACCATCTCCAGCGCCTTTAAAGCCTTTCACCTCAGAAGCATCTTCAATCAGTGTCGACTCCCCGATAAAAGTTGCCACAAATGGTGTTTTAGGCTCCTTATAAATATCCCAAGGTGTACCCTTTTGTTCCAACTGCCCTTGGTTGATGATCATAATTTCGTCCGCGACTTCAATCGCTTCATCTTGGTCATGCGTTACGAAGATGGAAGTGATGCCAACACGCTCAATCAGCTCACGTAGCCAAGCGCGCAGCTCCTGACGGATCTTCGCATCAATAGCTGCGAACGGCTCATCTAAGAGTAATAGCTGTGGTTCAGGCGCAAGTGCACGGGCAAAGGCCACACGCTGACGTTGTCCACCAGATAGCTGATGTGGATAACGCTTCTCGAAGCCTTTTAATCCCGTAAGCTCCACCAGTTCCATAACACGGTCACGAATGGCAGTTTTGCTGGCCTTCTTAACTTTTAATCCAAAAGCAATATTATCAAAAACAGTCATATGCTTAAATAATGCATAGTTCTGAAAAACAAAGCCGATCCCGCGCTCTTGAGGAGGAAGATTGTTAACTGTCTGACCATGAAAAATGATCTCGCCATTATCCGGTGTCTCCAGCCCTGCGAGCATACGAAGAATCGAAGTTTTACCGCCACCACTCGGGCCGAGCAGTCCGATCAGATGACCTTTTGTAATGGTGAAATTGACGTCCTTGACCGCATGAAAATCTCCAAAATGCTTATTTAATCCCCGCACTTCCACATGCATATTACTGCACTTCCTTTCTTCTCTTGGTCCATTCCATCAATAACAGTAGACCTGCGGAAAATGCAGCCAGAACTAGCGCTATTCCTCCAGCAGCCGTTACATTAAAATTCTCAACATCCTGATAGACTAGCGTCGTCGCCGTCTGGGTTTTGTTCATAATGTTACCCGAGACCACGAGCACCGCCCCGAACTCACCTAGTGAACGAGCCACCGTAAGGATGACCCCATACACAACCGCCCAACGAATCGAAGGCCAAGTCACCTTCCAAAAAATTGTCCAGCCACGAGCGCCCAGTGTAGAAGCAGCTTCCTCCTGCTGTGAACCAATCTCCTGAAGCACCGGCATTACCTCACGCACCATTAAAGGAAAGGTTACGAACAAGGTGGCAATGATCATTCCGGGAATCGCATAGACGATCTTCAGCCCAATCCCTTCAAAAATCGCACCCAAGGCGCTATCCGGACCCAGCAGCAGGACAATCATCAGCCCGCCAATAACAGGGGACACAGCATAAGGCAAATCAACAATACTGTTAAGCAAGCCCTTTAGACGTCTATTTATCCAGTTCGCTCGAACAAGATACAGCGCCATCATAATTCCGAACAACGTATTTAATAACGTAACTACGATCACAACAAGCCCAGTCATCATAAGCGCATGCAGCGCTTCAGGCCTAGTCAGAGCATCCCAGAAACCACCAAATCCTTCACTAAAAGCACCTATAGCCATTTTCCCTAGCGGCGCAGCGATTAGCAGAAAAAACACCAAGTAGGTGAGTCCGATCCACAATTTTCTCATGAGCGTCTCCCCCGCATCTGCAGCATATTAATGAGCCAAAGAATGAGAAAAGATAAGGTCAAGAGAATGACAGAAACCGCTGCTGCAGAAACCGGATTATCACTTTCAACTTCACCAAAAATAAAAACAGAAGATACGAGTGTACGACCTGGAATATTGCCTGCTACGAGGACTACAGCGCCGAATTCAGCAAGCGCCCGCGAGAAGGCGAGCATTCCACCGCTGATCATCCCAGGAGCCATAGAGGGGAGAATAACATGCCAGAAGACTCTAGTTCCCTTGGCACCCATTGTATATGCCGCTTCCTCTTCGGAAGGATCAAGTTCCTCCAGCAAGGGCTGAACCGCTCGAATCACGAAGGGAAAGGTTACGAAGACCATAGCAATTACGATTGCCGGTTGATGAAAAACAATTTCAAAACCAAGCGCTTCTGCAGCCTTGCCTATAAGACTACCAGGTCCGAGCAAGAGCAAAATCATCAAACCACCAACTGCCGTCGGCAGTGCAAATGGTAAATCCACAAGACTATTAAGCAATGCTTTACCAATGAATTGATAACGAATAAGAACCCAGGCAATCATTGTTCCTAAAAAGACATTAATTAAAGTAGCGATAATCGCCAGCTTTAAGGTTAACAGCACCGACTTCCAGGCAATCGGGTCGCTTATGCTTTCCACAAAATTACCGAAACCCAGTGAAAAAGAGTTGTAATAGACCCCAAGTATAGGCAGCACGATCAATACTACAAAATAGAGCAAAATTGTAGTTCGGAAACCCCAAGTCCAACCTTTGTGTCTAAGCAGCGAATTCAATGATTTTGCCCTCCCACCTCCGGATAACCGGTCGGTATACTAACCAACATCTCCATTAATTATTCCTATTTATATACTTGGTTTTATATTATTACTACTTTACCAAATCCTTCTCGTTGTCGTCAATTACTTTCAAGTGAATTTGGGGTAAAATATATATAACAAAGGTTAGGAAAAAGTGGCACATCACAGGAAGGGGAATGATTATGCTGCATACACTGGAGATTACTACAACGAAACGGGATGAATTACGGGATATTACTCGTGAAGTCATTTCTTTTGTGAAAAAAAGCGGGGTGCGTAGCGGGGTGATCGTAGTTTATTGTCCACATACCACCGCAGGAATTGCAATCAATGAGAATGCAGATCCTGATGTGAGGCATGATGTTCTGATGCGTTTGGATGAAGTCTACCCTTGGGAGCATCCGAAGTATCGACATGCTGAAGGCAATACTGCCTCCCACCTTAAGTCTATTACATCCGGACCTTCCCAGAGCATAATCATCCATGATGGCGAACTATTACTTGGGCGTTGGCAGGGTATTTATTTTTGTGAGTTTGATGGACCTAGACGTAGACAATGTTTCTTAAAAATTATTGAGGGATAAACGATGAATGGCCGCTTCCGTTATTGCTACGGAGCGGCCATTAAAATATAACTAGAATTAAATATTACTTTGACCAAGCAGAGAAGTAGCGTTATACCAATGCACAGCTTTAAAGTGTGAACTTATAAAAAAAACAGCATGTTAAAGGCTGCGACATAAAACCTTGATATGAGCTGATGCTGCCTCTTTTACATCCTCAAATGATACTTTATCTTGGATATAATAAGATATAAATCCGTGAGCGGATAAGAACAAGGTTAGCGGCACGTTCTGCCAATCCTCGGACACATATCCCTCTTCCTTCATATGACGGCGTACAATACTTGAGAATAAATCAAAACATCGTCCCTGCTCTGCCCTACAATAAGCCAGCAGCTCTTCATCACGAATCATGAACATAATTTCATACTGATAAGGATGATCTATTCCAAACCTTATAAACTCCATAATTAGCTGCTCTACTCGAGTCATACCCTCTTCAGGTGGCTTATTCATTACTTGACCAAGCAAAGTAGCCACATGATTAAAATCTTCGACAACAATGGCGTAGAACAATTCCGCCTTCTCTTTGAAATGATAATAGAGAGAGCCGTGGCTGTATCCCAAATGCTGACCGATGCTTCGCATTGAAATCGCTCGATACCCTTTGGTAATAAACAGATGCCTAGCGGCCTCTAATATTCTTTCCCTCGACAACTCCTGCTCCACTGCTCTCCTTGCCATATACCTAATCCCCTTCGCTGTAGTAAATCCGCCGCCCTTCTGTTACCAAGGCTTGCCCTTGGGTTAGATCTGTTATCCATGCCATAAATGCGTCTCCCTCATCATTTCGCGGTAAACATAACAACGTTACTTTATCGGTGAACAAAGTCTCGCCGGTCTGAATACCTCTTCCCCGAAGTTCGTTCTCAACCTTGCCTAGCCAAGTGTAATCAATTTCTACGAATACCTCTCGTCTTAGCACACGGGTGATTACTTCTCCTGCTTCAAGCGCAAGCACTGCCCCATCCGTATAAGCTCTAATCAGCCCTCCGGCACCCAGCATAATGCCTCCGAAATAACGGGTAACAACAATTGCGACATTTTTAACTCCCTGGTTGCGAATTACTTCCAAAATCGGTTTGCCGGCTGTTCCACTCGGCTCCCCGTCGTCCGATTGCCTCTGGATTTCGTCTCTCTCCCCAATCACATAAGCAGAACAGTTATGCGTTGCGTCCCGATGTTTCTTCTT